>Ga0247811_1000235_pt1 | contig 19191 bp, 19 predicted proteins | sample UWRJL134311R1_FD_189018 | JGI IMG/M metagenome (GOLD analysis project Ga0247811, IMG submission 189018) | Plant litter microbial communities from Arlington Agricultural Research Station in Wisconsin, United States - UWRJ-L134-311R-1 | ecosystem: Environmental > Terrestrial > Plant litter >...
TAATATAGTCATAACACCACCCATAGTTTCGATACCTAAAGATAAAGGTGTAACGTCAAGTAACAATACATCTTTTACATCTCCAGAAAGAACTCCACCTTGAATAGCTGCTCCAATTGCAACAACTTCATCAGGGTTAACTCCTTTAGACGCTTTTTTACCAAAGAATTTTTCAACTTCTTCAACAATTCTTGGGATACGTGTAGAACCACCAACCAAGATAACTTCGTCAATGTCAGAAACAGATAAACCAGCATTTTTCAACGCTTTAGCAACTGGTGCCATAGAACGTTTTACTAATGAATCAGTTAATTTTTCAAATTGAGCTCTAGTTAATTTTTTAACTAAGTGTTTTGGTCCTGAAGCTGTAGCAGTTACGTATGGTAAGTTGATTTCAGTTTCTGCAGAAGATGACAATTCAATTTTTGCTTTCTCAGCAGCTTCTTTGATACGTTGCAATGACATTGGGTCAAGACGCAAATCGATACCTTCTTCAGCTTTAAATTCGTCAGCTAACCAGTCAATGATAGTATGGTCAAAATCATCTCCTCCTAAGTGAGTGTCTCCATCTGTAGACAATACTTCGAAAACTCCGTCTCCTAATTCAAGAACAGAGATATCAAAAGTACCTCCACCTAAATCGTAAACAGCAATTTTTTGATCAGTTCCTTTTTTATCTAATCCGTAAGCAAGTGCAGCAGCAGTTGGCTCGTTGATGATACGCATAACTTTAAGACCAGCAATTTCTCCAGCTTCTTTTGTAGCTTGACGTTGTGCATCGTTAAAGTAAGCAGGAACAGTAATAACCGCTTCAGTTACAGTTTGACCTAAATAGTCTTCAGCAGTTTTTTTCATTTTTTGAAGTGTCATTGCTGACAATTCCTGAGCAGTGTATAAACGACCGTCAATATCCACACGTGGCGTATTGTTGTCACCTTTTACAACACTGTAAGGAACTCTTTTTGCCTCTTCCTGAGTTTCAGCAAAAGTGTGTCCCATAAAACGTTTAATAGAAGCAATCGTTTTTGTAGGATTCGTTACCGCTTGTCTTTTTGCAGGATCACCTACTTTAATTTCTCCACCTTCAACAAAAGCGATGATAGATGGTGTTGTTCTTTTTCCTTCTGCGTTAGGAATAACAACTGCTTCGTTACCTTCCATTACAGAAACACAAGAGTTCGTCGTACCTAAGTCAATTCCGATTATTTTACCCATTTTTTATATATTTAATTTTGATATACATTTTATAACTCAGGTGGCATAAGTCAATCTTTGTGCCAATATAAAAAACCAAAGTAAATTGTCAGTTTTTATGTTGGCATACTAAAAATCAGCTGACAACATGACATTTTTAAAACATGACAATCATGGCATATCAGTACTTTACGTGTCATTATTCAGGAGCTGTTGCCGCTACCCGACGTCCTTGTATGATGCTACCGTCATCATAAAGTATAACGCTTCTATTATCTTTTGTATATCATTAATAACAACTTGTATTTGATCCATAAAATTATTCCCAGACTATTACAATAGCAGCCATCTTAAGTTTGGAGTGATGCAAAAAATGAAAAGCATTCAAAAAATGATAAGTCATAAAATAATTTATAAGAAAATAACTTACATTTGAAATTCGCCATTCACACCTATAAAATGAAAAACCAATTCACAATTATCCTATCAATTTTACTTGCAATTGCAGTTCTATCTTGTAACAAAAAAGAAACAAACAGCGCTAAAAAAAATGTTGAGATTGTAGACAGTCTTCCGAATGCTGCTATTGAAGAAGTAAGTGATGAACAAGAAGAATCCATTCCGTACGAACCTAATAATACGTATCCAAAAACAGGAAATAAAATTACCGACTTTGTTCCCGGAAACGGCCTATACGAAGTTCAATACCAAGCCGAAGGAGATTTGAATAATGATGGTTTAGCTGACATCGCCGTTGTATTGAAATACAAGGAAAATAAGATTTCTAAAAGACCAATGCTGCTTTTATTGCAAAACGAAGACAAATCATATCGTTTAGACAAGGTTTCAAATATCACTATGCCTGTTGAGTACAATGATTACGATTATAAATTGTATGATACAGAAGATATCAGTATAGAAAAAGGAGAACTAAATATCAATCTCTATGGTGGTGGTGCCAGCGGCACGTTTTTAAGTCAATTTAAATACATTGAAAACAATCTTGTACTGAATAATATGGAAATATATTTTGCAGGTGCAGGCGGCCGTTCAGGATTTTTTTATGATCGTGAAAAAGGAGAAATAACATCAACTGAAACCAATACCATGAGAGAAGATGAACCCACAACATCTGAAACCAGCAAGGTAAAAAAAGAATTGTACCTGTTTGAAGAAACCTCGATCACTGACGTTTTTAACTGATAGGATCACCAGCAGGAAATCGCCTACCCTTAAAATTCAATATTCGCCAAAATGGAAAACTACAGCATCATTATCTTTATTCTTGCCATTGTAATAGGACTTTCCGCATTTGCAGACACAATCAAACTGCCTCAGCCGATACTTCTGGTTATTGTTGGAATCGCAATTGGATTTATTCCGACAATGAACGAGATTGAAATTAATCCCGAAATCATATTTCTGTTATTTCTGCCCCCGTTATTATATGACGCTTCTTTTAATATTTCGCCAAAAGATTTTAAAACGAATATCAATACCATCAGTACCCTGGCCATTACACTGGTATTTCTTACTACATTTTGGATCGCCGTAGTTGCCCACTACATGATTCCGGATATAACATGGCCATTAGCATTTTTACTTGGATCCATCCTTTCTGCAACTGATGCCGTAGCCGCAATAAGCATTACCAAAGGACTTGGAATATCTCATAAAACAATTACCATTCTTGAAGGCGAAAGTTTAATTAACGATGCCTCAGCATTAGTCGCTTATCGTTTTGCTGTTGCTGCTGTAATGGGCTCTGCTTTTATAATCTGGAAAGCAACCTTAGAATTTATGATGTTATTAGGAGGCGGTTTTTTGGTTGGTTTTGTTATGGCAAAAATTTTAGCTTTTATATTAACCAAGGTACATAAAAATACAAATGTTACTATTAGTTTTATGCTTTTAATGCCTTTTGTAGCATATCTGGTTGCAGAGCATTTACACGTTTCAGGGGTAATTGCTGTTGTAATTTTAGGTTTGGCCATTGCCCGTTTCAGTAAAAAAATATTCCCTGAAAGTTTAAAAAACCAATCCCGAAGTCTTTGGGATATTATCATATTTCTTCTAAACGGATTAATCTTTATTCTGATCGGACTTAATTTTCGCTATATCTTAAAAGGCATTCCAAATGATATGATTTTACCGTATGTTGGCTATGCCGTAATAATTACCATTGTGGCTTTATTGATCAGAATGGTTCGAATATTTCTTCAAAAAATAAACCTGCAAAAAGCATTTCAAAATAAAAAAGGAAAAAGAAAAATCAGTGAAGATGCATTGCTAGATTTTAACAATAGCATAATTCTTGGATGGTCAGGAATGCGCGGTATTGTTTCGCTTGCAATCGCAATTGGACTTCCTAAATTTCTTGATGACGGAAGCCCTTTTCCGGAGCGAAACGCCATCATCTTTATTTCAGTCGCCGTTGTATTATTAACACTGATCGGACAGGGCCTTACACTTCCGTGGATAGTGAAGAGATTAAATGACAAAAAAGTACAGGAAGTAAAATCGTAATTTTGATTTTCTTATTTTCATTTTTAACATCCAGGAACTGATTTAAATACATTTCAATAAATAAAAATATTTTCAAAAAGTTGTACTAATTTTTCTATATTTTTACGCAGCTAAAAACACATAATTTAACCCAGCCAAAAACCAATTTTAATGAATGACAATTTAAAATATACTGCTAAACTCTTTGGCAGTGCGACCTTTAGTTTTATAAAAATAAACATCCTCGGACAATTATTATTTGCATTTATTGGAGTAATTACTCTATGTACCATTGTTTATCAATCAGGCAACGGAATGGGACATATAACCGGATCAGCCATTATAATGTTGTTATTTGCTTTGCGTCCAATCGGCTTCAGCTTAACAGTCTTATCTTTAATAGCAATTCCGTTTTTATTATTTTCTTTGGGTAATAAATATATACTATCAAAAACAATCCATAAATTATTATCAGACAAAGGCGAAGTTTTGCTTTTTCCAATAATAGACAAAGTGCTTAACAAAATCAAGTCGAACCAGCCTGATTTATTAAAAAAAGGAACAGATACAGCTAAATTAAAGTTAAAGCTGATTCAGGAAATTAAAGACTCCAGCGATAATAAATGGCTGAAAAAAATCATTATTTACGGCTTTCAAAAGGTAAGTCTTGAAGAAGTTGATTTTAAAGATGAAAACGTAAGTTTTACCGAAATTATAAAAGATAAAATTATAACCGGTTTAAAAAATGTTTCAGAACCAAGCAGAAAGTTTTTCTGGATTATTTTAGGACTAGACATCCTTCTCTTTATACTAATTTATACACAAATAATATAAAGTAGTAGTATTCATTTAACCCAATTAATAAACTTGACCTAACCATAAAAATATGAATCAGGAACTAGAAAGCCGTTTTGACGAATTTGATAAACCGCCAGTGATCCGCAGAAAGCTGCTGCCGTGGTGGATTAAAACTTTTTGCTGGATTTTTATGATTCTCGGAGGCTGCGCTGTACTTTCACTCCTACTCAACTTATTTATACCAACCGTAGAATTATCTATTTATGGGTTTTCCAGCAATACGGCGTTTTCCGGAACGGGAATTTTTATTATTGCTGTAATGATTTTTAAAGGTTATACCGCCTTTTTACTTTGGTTTGAAAAACCAAGTGCAATTTCAATCGGCAAAATTGATGCTGTTTGTGGTATCGTAATTTGCATCGCTTCAATGTTTATCCATCCCTTTACTAGTGATGATGGATATTTACCGTTACGATTAGAAATTTTATTATTGATTCCATATTACAGAAGATTAAATAAGATAGAGTACGAATGGGACAATTTAGAAACTATTTAATAGCTGTACAAAGCAAAATTAAACCAATACTATTATGAAAAACAGCATTGCAATATATGGCGCTTACGGACACACCGGAAAATTTATTACAGCCGAACTTTACAGACAAGGATACAAACTAATTCTTTCCGGAAGAGACCACAATAAGCTATCACAATTACAAGAGGAATATCCCAATTCAATAATAAAAACGGCATCTATTGATGATGCTGCAACAATAGACGAAGCATTTTCATCCGCACAGATTATTATAAACTGCGCTGGTCCTTTTTTAGACACCGCAAAACCAATTATCGAATCTGCTTTGCGTTTAGGCATTCATTATATTGACTTAAGTGCCGAACAAAAAGCGGTTTTAGATGTATTCGAACAGTTCTCTGAACAGGCAAAACTCAAAGAGATTCTTATAATTCCTGCCGCTGCATTTTACGGAGGATTAGGCGATTTATTAAGCACCGCAATTACTCAGGATTGGAATTCTATTGATGAAATAAACATTTATATTGGCCTTGATTCCTGGCATCCTACAAAAGGAACACGTTTAACAGGAGACCGAAATCATTATAAAAGATTAACTTTTAAAAACAATAGTTTACAAGAGCTTCAGGCAAGTCCGGCAATAAATTGGAATTTTAAAAATCCTATCGGAATTAAAGAAGTTGTCAGTTTGCCCCTTTCTGAAATTATCACCATTTCCCGGCATTTAAATGTAAGCAACATAAACACCTATCTCAGTCAAAACTCTCTGGATGATCTTCGAAATGAAGCAACTCCGGAACCCAAGCCTACAGATGAAAAGAACAGGTCTACTCAACTTTTTTCTGTAGAAGTTGAAGCTGTAAAAGGAAATAAAAAAAGAACAATTACGGCTCAGGGCCAGGATATTTATGCTGTTACCGCACCTTTGGTTGTAGAAACTATTAATAGAATAGTCTCAGGAAAATTAAACAGCAAAGGCGTAACAACAATTGGAGAAGCATTTGATGCATCTGATTTTTTACAATCCCTAAATGACGATGATATTATAATTTCGACAATACAAGATTCTGAACTGAATTAAAGCTGCAATTATTGGTTTTATCTTTTATACCTGCTGTTTTCTAACATTCAGTCTGCATTTTTATTTGTAATTTCGATTTTCAATAAAAACATTTAAAATACAACTAAAAAATGGCTTCATTTATCAAAGAAATATCTTTTCGCTGGTCAGATCTTGATCCTAATTTTCACGTTCGCCACAGCGCTTATTACGATTTTGGTGCACAGCATCGTATCGAAATTTTACAAGAACTTGGTTTAACTTTAAAAGTAATGCAGACAGAAGGTTTTGGACCGGTATTATTTAGGGAAGAATGTGTTTTTAGAAAAGAATTAAAACTTTCAGATAAAATATTCATCCACACCAAAACCTCAAAGATGAAAGCCGATGCTTCGCGCTGGTCCATTATTCACGAATTTAGGAGAGAAGATGATACACTTTGCGCAGTAATCACGGTTGATGGCGCCTGGATGGACACAAAACTCAGAAAATTAGCTTCTCCAACTCCGGAAATTGCCATTCAGGCTTTAAGTATTTTTCCTAAAAGCGATGATTTTATAGGGCTTTAAAATTTACAGTAAGATAAAAAAATCCAAAAGCATAATTACGGTTCTGTTTTTGGATTTTTTTATGGTGCTTTTTATTGTCTGCCTGATTAAAACTTTAATCACAACATTTTTCGCTCTGCTAAACTTCGTAAATTAGCATAAATAAAAACTTTATGATCGACTTCTCAAAAGACTTCAGGATTGCTGTAATTATCGCTATAATTGCTCTTACAACATTCGTATTAGGAGCCATTACAGAAAAAGTACTTCGCTATTTTTTATACCGAAAACTAACTGATAAAGAATATGATGCAACCGGATTTAAGTTTTTAAAACATTTAATCATTACCGTTATTTATATTTTAGGATTCGCTTTTGCTTTAATACAAATTCCTGAATTCAAAATTATCGGCCACTCCTTCTTAGCAGGTGCGGGTGTTATTTCATTAGTTGCCGGTCTCGCATCGCAGCAAGCTTTAAGTAATATTGTCAGCGGTATTTTTTTGGTCATTTTCAAACCTTTCCGAATCAACGACAAAATCACCATCAATAATTTTGTCGGCACCGTCGAAGACATCAATTTAAGACAAGTTGTTCTAAAAGACGCGGAAAATAACCGAATCATAATTCCAAATTCAGTCATCAGCAATCAAATCATTATCAATACCAACATGCTGGATACCAAATGCTGTAAAATAATAGAAATCGGAATTGGTTATGAGTCGAATATCGAAAATGCACTAGAAATCATGCAGGATGAAATTGGCAGACATCCTCTTTTTATCGACACACGAACATCTGAAAATAAAAAACAAAAAATACCTTTGGTTGTGGCAAGAGTTGTAGCGTTGGGAGAATCAAGCGTAAGTTTAAAAGCATGGGCATGGGCAAAAAATTCAACCGATGGTTTTGTAATGTACTGCGATTTACTGCAAAGCATTAAAAAACGTTTTGATGAAGCCGAAATTGATATTCCGTATCCGCAGCGCGTCATTACCTTAAAAGCGCAAAACAAACCGTTATAATGAATCGACTATGAAATCTTCAGAAATTGTAAAAATAGAAACTTTACCTCTTTTTCCTATTTTGGATGAACTCTTAATTGAGCTCTTAAAATCACTAACCGAAGAAGAATGGAATGCGTCAACGGTCTGTAAAAAATGGACGGTAAAAGATATTGCCTCACATTTACTTGACGGGAATTTGAGAGCATTATCAACTTCAAGAGATCATTTTTTTGGAGAAAAACCAGAAAACATCCACTCCTACAGCAATCTGGTCGCCTTTCTAAATCAGTTAAATATGACTTGGACAAATGCCGCAAAACGACTTAGCCCTAATGTTATAACGAATTTACTGGAAATTACCGGACAACAATACTGCGAACACCTGAAAACATTACATCCTTTTGAAAATGCCCTGTTTTCAGTAGCGTGGGCGGGCGAAGAAACTTCTTTAAACTGGTTTCATATTGCCAGAGAATATACCGAAAAATTTCTTCATCAGCAGCAAATTAGAAACGCTGTCAGAAAACCTGCACTTTTAACCAAAACGTTGTTTTATCCGTTTATCAATACTTTTATGCAGGCTTTGCCGCATGCTTACCATAATGTCAAAGCTCCGGATAATACGGTCATACATGTAATTATAAATTCAGAAATTGGCGGCGAATGGGCACTTATAAAAAAAGAGGACTCCTGGGAATTTATTACTTCTTTTGATACAGAACCTGCGGCAGTTATAAAAATTGATCCTGAAGATGCGTGGCTATTATTTTCCAAAGGAATGGCACCAAATGAAGCAAAAGAAAAAATTACCATTATTGGAGATGAAAATCTTGCACAATCCGTGCTAAATATGGTGGCCGTAATGGCATAATCCACTCCGATCAGTTTTTAATTATTGAAATTTTAATCCAAAATTTACTTTATCAAAAGTCGTACTGCAGGAAATGGCAAATCTTCCTAAATTAACCGTTGCAAAAATACCTTCTACACCGTGTCCGGAATAAAATCCTCCGGCTGAAAATCTATTAATTTGATATTTTAAAGCTATATCATTGACTCTGCTGCTTAATTGCCCAAAAACAATAAGATGCGGTATGATTTCATAACTGGCAAAAATTTTGGGAACCAGTTTTTTATAATAATCAAAGCTTTCATCTGTTTCATAATCGATACTTGTCGAATGGAGATTTTCTAAGTTTGCGCCAATAAAAGTGTTTTCCTTAAAATGCCAGGAGACGCTAAAACCTGTAAAAGTTCCATCATAACCACTGCGTGATTCGAGATAACCAATACCTATAGCTGCCCTAAAATTGCCGCATATTTTACCTATATATCCAATGTAAGTTCGATCAATTGGTGACTTATCGATTCCGGCTCCAAAAATAATATCCTCATCGCACATATTTAATGCGTACTGAAAATAGGCCGAATACTGATCTTCACTGCCGGCAATAACGCTCCGGCCTTTATCCAGATCAATATTTGGCGAAATTAATGTAGAGTTTATAACGGCGAAATCAAATGTATTGATTTCCTGGGCAAATGTGGGGACTGTGAGCAGGAGTAAAAGTATTGTTTTTTTCATAATACCAATTTTAGCTGACAACATTCTACCTCTAATTTAAAGAGAATTTTCGTATTTTATAAAGAACTCCTTTAAAGCAGCCTTAATACTCGTTGAAATGCAATATTTTAGCAATCAACATCTTACAAATAAAAAAAATGACTTCGAAATAGAATTTAAAAATTACGAAACGAAGGAAAATAGTGGAGTTTTGAACTCCAATTTGATTTTCTGATAACTTTAAGACTTTAATTTTTGCATTTCAAAATGCTTAGCGTTAAATTTATAATTCATAATCCTAAGCAACTCGTCATGAAAAATATAAAACTCTTCCTTCTGCTTTTTCCTATACTGTGCTTTTCGCAGGAAGGAAAAATTAAATCTTTAGACATTAATTTAAGTAATTACGAATATCCTTTTCCTGTACATTTTATAGAATTGACAAGCCAGCGCCAAAACCTGAAAATGTTTTATATGGATGTAATTCCGGAAAATTACAACAACAAAAACATTGTGTTGCTGCACGGCAAAAATTTTAATGGCGCTTACTGGGAAACCACTATAAAAGCGCTCACAAAAGAAGGTTTTAGGGTGATCGTTCCGGATCAGATCGGTTTTGGAAAATCATCAAAACCAGATCATTTTCAATATACTTTCCAGCAGTTAGCCGAGAATACCAAGAAATTATTGGATAAACTTGGAATTAAAAAAACAACTATTTTAGGGCATTCTATGGGCGGCATGCTGGCATCAAGATTTGCCTTGATGTATCCTGAAACTACAGAAAAATTAGTACTCGAAAACCCTATTGGTTTAGAAGACTGGAAACTGGTTGTACCCTATAAACCCGTTGACTGGTGGTTGGAATCTGAATTAAAACAAAATTACGAAGCCATAAAAAAATATCAGATGGAAAACTACTATAATGGAAAATGGAATGCTGATTTCCAAAAATGGGCTGAACTTTCTGCCGGCTGGACAAGCGCTCCGGATTATGATAAAGTAGCATGGAATTCGGCTTTACTATACGATATGATCTTCACGCAGCCTGTTCTATACGAGTTTAAAAACATCAAAAGTCCAACCCTTTTAATCATCGGAACAAGAGATAAAACCGCTTTAGGAAAACCCCTGGTTTCTGAAGAAGTCAGAAAAACAATGGGAAACTATGCTGAGCTGGGCAAAAAAACACAAAAAGCAATCCCAAATTCCAAATTAGTCGAAGTGCCCAATACAGGACATTTACCGCATATTGAATCTTTCGATCAATTTATAAAACCATTAATCGTATTTTTGAAACAATAACAACCTAAACTCAAATATTATGTTTACAATTGAACAAATAAAAGAAGCTCATGCTAAAGTACAAAGCGGCGCTGATTTTCCAAATTATATACAGGACCTGATTATTTTAGGCGTAAAAGGATATGACACCTTTGTAAATGACGGACATGTTGAATATTATGGAGTAAACAATTACAATGTTACTTCTGATGAAAAATACGCCCTTATTGCAATTGCTGCAACTCCTAATAAAGAACTGTTTATCCAATTTTTAGTGCAGCATCAGCAGGGCGAGACTGATTATATTACCTTCTGCAATCATGCAGGACAATGCGGTATTGCAAAATGGAGAGTTGATATTATCGAAATGACCTGCACTTACTATGATATTGCCGGTAATGAAATACTGATCGAAAAAATTCCTGATTAATCCAATAACCAAAGACAAATCCATGCTGTTTTTCAATCAAAAAAAGAGTTTAATTTCAGGAAAAATTATTTTGACTGCGCTTTGTTTCGTTTGCTTTTTGGGATTTTCGCAGCATAAAAAAGGCAATTCTACATTTAAAGTAATTGCATTTTACACTGCAAAAAACGATCAGGCGCACATTAGCTTTGTTCATGAAGCCAATAAATGGTTTCCCAAAATAGCGGCAGCAAATCATTTCGTTTATGATTCTACCAGCAATTGGGAGAATTTAAATGCTAAATTCCTGGCAGATTATCAAGTTGTCCTATTTCTTGATACAAGGCCTGAAACTCCCAATCAAAGAAATGCTTTTCAGCAGTATATGGAAAATGGCGGGGCATGGATTGGCTTTCATTTTTCGGCATTCGCATTAAATGATTCTTCTTATTCTCAAAACTGGAACTGGTACCACAATACTTTTTTAGGTTCCGGCGAATATTCGAGTAATACCTGGAAACCAACATCGGCAGTTTTGCGTGTGGAAAATCAACATCAAATAACAAAAAATATTCCTAAAACCTTTACATCTGCACCCAACGAATGGTACAAATGGAGCAATGACTTAAGAAAAAATCCGGATATTAAAATCCTTTTGGCAATCGACGAATCCAGTTTTCCTTTAGGAACCGGACCAAAAGCGCATGAAATTTGGCACAGTGGTTATTATCCCGTGGTTTGGACCAATAAAAACTACAAAATGCTTTACGTAAATATGGGCCATAATGATATTGATTACGAAAACAAAACCAACAAAACCCTCTCGTATACATTTGAAAATGAAACACAAAGCAAATTAATTCTTAATGCATTGCTTTGGCTTGGCAATTCTAAAAAATAATTATCATGTCAAATATCCTGTCACCAATTATAAATCCTCAAGAATTATTAAAACTAAAGGATTCGTCTGAAATTATTTTAATTGATGCCCGCGCCGGAATCAATGCCGAAGAAAATTACAAAAACGAGCATTTAAAAGGCGCTCGCTATGTCGATTTGAATCGGGATTTGGCAGCAGTAGAAAAAGATCCTGCAAATGGAGGAAGACATCCGCTGCCTTCATTTTCTAAGTTTTCTGAAGTGCTTTCTTCGTTAGGAATTTCACCATCCCATCATATTGTTATTTATGATGATAAAAACGGATCAAATGCCGCTGCACGTTTTTGGTGGATGCTGCGCGCTGTCGGACATGAAAAAGTTCAGGTTTTAAACGGAGGTTTGCAGGCGGCGATAACAGCAGGTTTTCCAATAAGTTCCGAAATTGAAAAATTTGAACCCGCAGCAAAATATCCAATTTCTGAATGGAAATTAGACATCGCAAACATTGAAGACGTTGAAAAAGCCCGAAATAACAGTAAAAATATTGTTATTGATGTAAGAGATAAAAACCGTTTTGATGGTATAACAGAACCTCTGGATTTAATTGCAGGTCATATTCCCGGAGCCATAAATGTTCCGTTTAGCGAAAATTTAAATGAAGATGGATTCTACAGATCTGCAGAAGATTTAAAAGAAAAATACAGCGCAATTTTAGGAAATAAAAATCCCGAAGATATAATTATACACTGCGGTTCAGGCGTAACTGCCTGCCATACTTTATTAGCCCTGGATTACGCCGGAATAGAAATTCCTAAACTTTATGTAGGTTCCTGGAGCGAATGGTCAAGAAACGATCGTGAATTGGCGGTAAAAAAATAAATAAAATTTAAAATACAAAAATGCAGCATTGGGATATACTTTTATCGAATCAGGTAAACAAAAAAGCTTTTATAGAAAATTTAATTTCCGGTCAGGCCAAAGGAGAACTGGCTGTTTTTAACGATCAGAAAGGAATACTATTTTCTGATATTGCCATTGAAAAATTCATCGAGAGAGAATACCAATACGACAGCGTAGAAGCTTCTCCGGAATCGCACCGACAATTAAGAACTTTTTCATCGGGCGAGCGCAAGAAAGAATTTTTAAAATACTGCATCAATCAAAAACCGGATTTTATCATTTTTGATAATCCGTTTGATCATTTAGATCAGGCTTCAAGAGTAATTTTAGCTGAATCATTAAAAGATTTAGCCGAAATTATTGCTATTATCCAAATTGTTAATCGCGTTACCGATGTGCTTCAATTTGTTCCGAATAAAGCCCAGATTAAAGACAATACATTTGAACTGCATCCGATTTCAAAAACCGCAAGTCATTTTAAAACCCTTAATACAGCGGCAATTCCAAAAGCTGCAGAACCGCATAATTTTCACGAAAGTGTATTAATAAAAATGGAAAATATTTCCGTTAGCTATGACGATCGCAAAATTCTGGACCAGATTTCATGGACGATTAAACAAGGTGAATTCTGGCAGTTAATCGGCCCGAACGGTTCCGGAAAAAGCACCATTTTATCTTTGCTTACAGGCGATAATCCGAAAGGGTTTGGGCAGGATTTATTTTTATTTGGAAGAAAAAAAGGAAGCGGCGAAAGTGTTTGGGATATCAAAAAACAAATCGGGATTTTTGCCACTTCAATGACTGATTTATTTCAAAAAAGCCATACGTTAGAAGAAATGATTCTTTCCGGTTTCTTTGATTCTATCGGATTGTACATCGAGCCGACAACGCACCAGAAACAAATTGTTTCGCAATGGCTTGAAGTAATCGAAATGACGCATTTAAGAAAAAAACGTTTTATCGATCTTTCCATCGGCCAGCAGAGAGTAGCTTTAATAGTGCGCGCCGTATTAAAACATCCGCCATTATTAATTCTGGATGAACCTGTAGAAGGTTTAGACGATGAAAATGTAGATTTGGTAATCCAGCTCATTAACACAATAAAACAGGAAACCAACGTTACTATTCTATATGTTTCGCACCGCATAGAACAAGGCCTCGCTCCTACTTCTGTCTTCGAACTTCTACCGAATCCGACAGGATCAATTGGTAAAATAAAATACCACTCAGAGTTGAATTAAAACACAAATTCCACTAATTTGCACAAATTGATTCGTGTAAATTAGTGGAATTCGTGTTTGTAAAATTAGCTAATTGACAAATTATCTAATTAATTTTCCTCCTCGTCAGTATTATGAGACTTAGAATAATTACGCCATTTCTCCAGACAATCCTGAAAATCCTGAGGCAGTTCAGTATCAAAACGCATCATTTCTTTTGTTGTCGGATGCACAAAACCAAGCGTTTTAGCATGCAGCGCCTGACGTGGCAATGCTTTAAAACAATTCTCGATAAATTGTTTGTATTTGGTAAACGTCGTTCCTTTCAAAATCAAATGACCGCCGTAACGCTCGTCATTAAACAAAGGATGACCGATATGTTTCAGGTGCGCGCGAATCTGATGCGTTCTTCCCGTTTCTAATCTACACGAAATCAGAGTTACATAACCAAAACGTTCCAAAACCTTATAATGTGTAATCGCTGGTTTTCCTATTTCAGGATCAGCAAAAACAGCCATTTGCATGCGGTCTTTCAAATGTCTGGCAAGATTTCCCTCGATTGTTCCTTCCTCTTCGGCAACATTTCCCCAAACAAGGGCAATATATTCACGTTCAGATGTTTTAGCTTCAAATTGTTTCGCTAAGTGCGTCATCGCAGCTTCCGTTTTCGCTACAACCAAAAGTCCGGACGTATCCTTATCAATTCGGTGAACCAAGCCCGGGCGTTCGCTGCTGTTCATTGGCAGATTATCAAAATGATGAGCCAAAGCATTCACCAGAGTTCCGGTGTAATTTCCGTGTCCCGGATGTACCACCATTCCCGGCTCTTTATTAATCAGTAAAAGTGCATCATCTTCATATATAATATTCAGCGGAAGATCTTCCGGAAGAATATGATTTTCATACGGCGGATGCGTTAACATCACTGTTACAACATCAAACGGCTTCACTTTATAATTTGATTTTACAGGAATATCATTTACAAAAATGTTTCCTTCAGTTGCCGCATTTTGAATTTTATTTCGCGTTGCGTTCTGAATCAAATTCATTAAATATTTGTCAATACGCAAAAGCGCCTGACCTTTAGGGACTTCAAATCTAAAATGTTCGAATAATTCGTCTTCCAGATCTAAATTTTCATTATTATTGTTCATCATTTGGGGTTTCTGTTGCCGGCGCAGCTAAACTGTCTGCTGCCTGGCTTTCATCTACATATGTCGCTTTTCCGTCTCCTAAAACCAAGTCGATTTTAGACGCTTTCAGCACGCGGTCTCCTACTTTTAAGTTTCTGCCTTTGTAACGCATCTCAAGAACCATATCTTTTCCAAGATTCGGAATATAAGTAATAGTTCCTTCCTGAAGCCCTAAAGCTTTCAATGTCGGAACCGCTTCACGATACGTCTTCTCGATTAAATCAGGAATTCTAACAGATGAAAATCCTGATGCATTAATTTTAATATATATTTTTCTGCCTTCTTTTACTTTTGTTCCCGGCAATGGATCCTGCTCCACAACGCTGTATTTAGGGAATTCGCTTCTGTAATCAACACTATCCAAAAGTACGTAATCCAAGTCAAGCTCGTCTAATTTTTCCTCCACTTGCTCTTCAGTCAGTTTAGCTAAATTCGGAACCTCAATTTCATGACCGTGATCGGTTGTAAAAGTCAGCCAATGCATAAATAAATAACCTAAAACGGCAATAATGGCAGCCGCAATTAATACTTGTACAAAGAACACCCGGCTCGTTAAATACTTACGTAAACTCATAAATTTATTTTTAGTTCAGGCAAAGATAAAGCTATTTCGTTTGAAAAAAAATGATAATTTTGTTTTAAGCAAGAAAGCCGCCAATACACGTTATTATAAGGAGCTCTTTCCTGCTGTCCGCTGTATCTTTTTGTTTTTAAAGAAAAAACAAAAAGGATGCCGCTCCCATCAGGGCTGGGAATTTAGGTTTTCATAAGATTATTTCAGACACTATTGTTATCCCTCATTTCTTGGGACAACAAAAATGAGAAGAAATCAATGAAAAATAATGCCACACAGATCTAACAGAGTAATACAGATTGAATTAAAAAAATCGTGAATTCGCTGCGACAAAAACCTGAAACCTGAAACAAAATAAAACTAAAAACTAAAAACTAAAAAAAATACAGAATGAAAAACATAGCCATCATCATGGGCGGATATTCAAGCGAATACAAAATTTCGCTTATCTCAGGAAACGTAGTACACCAATATTTAGACAAAACAAAATACAACGGATTCCGTATTCATATTTTCAAAGAAAAATGGGTGTATGTGGACGCAAATGACGCTGAATTTCCAATTGATAAAAATGATTTTTCGGTTACCGTAAACGGAGAAAAAATCAAATTTGACTGTGTTTTCAATGCCATTCACGGAACGCCCGGAGAAGACGGATTAATGCAGGCATATTTTGAATTAATCGGTTTACCGCAGTCTTCCTGCGATTATTACCAATCTGCTTTAACTTTCAATAAAAGAGATTTATTATCTGTTTTAAAACCATACGGAATCAAAACAGCCATTTCTTACTATTTAAATAAAGGCGATGTAATCGATACTGCTTCAATCGTTAAAAAAGTGGGACTGCCATGTTTCGTAAAGCCAAACAAAGCCGGATCAAGTTTCGGAATTTCAAAAGTAAAAACGGAGGCTGAACTGCCAATCGCCATTGAAGTGGCTTATAAAGAAGACAACGAAATCATCATCGAAAGTTTCCTTGACGGAACTGAAGTTTCTGTAGGAGTAATTAATTATCAGGGAGAAATTAAAGTACTGCCTATTACAGAAATTGTTTCCGACAATGATTTCTTCGATTATGAAGCCAAATACGAAGGAAAATCACAAGAAATAACGCCGGCAAGAATCTCTGACGAATTGACTCAAAAAGTAAGCGAAGTGGCAAAACGAGCTTATGAAGTTTTAAAAATGAAAGGTTTCTCAAGAAGTGAGTTCATCATCGTAAATAACGAACCCTACATGCTTGAAATGAACACCATTCCGGGATTAACAACCGAAAGCCTGATTCCGCAGCAGGCAAAAGCAGCCGGAATTTCATTGGAAGATTTGTTTACCAATGCAATTGAGCTGGCGCTTTCTTAAAAGAAGATAACATAATTAAGGTGCTGAGATTCTAAGATTTTAGCGCCTTCTTTTTTAAACTCTCCTTTCTGCATAAAAATTTTAGTTCCGAAACCTCGGGATAGAATCTGAGAACCTTAGCACCTTAAAAAAATGAAAGAAGTATTCGAATGGAATAGATTATTATTTAATGAATTACCGGGAATTTTTCTCCTTGAAGTAATATTTCGGTCAACGGTAATGTTTACCATTTTACTGCTGACGCTGAAGCTGGCAGGAAAACGCGGTGTAAAACAATTGTCTATTTTCGAAACCGTAATTATAATTGCCTTAGGTTCTGCCGCGGGAGATCCGATGTTTTATGAAGATGTTGGTATTATTCCTGCCGCCATAGTTTTTATCACGATTATCATTTTATATCGTTCGGTAACTTGGTTTACCGGAAAAAGCAAGAAATTTGAGGAGTTTATTGAAGGTAAAACAGAATGTTTAATCAATGACGGTAAATTTTCTATCGCAACTTTCAAAAAAGAAAGTCTGGCACAAGATGAGTTTTTCTCTGAACTTCGCATTAAATCAATCGAGCATTTGGGTCAGGTAAAACATGCCTTTATCGAAACCAGCGGCGAGATCAGCGTTTACTTTTATGACGACAAGGAAGTAAAATACGGACTGCCAATTTTACCTGGTTTATTTAATCAAAAAAGTAAAATCATTTTAAACGACGGTATTCACTCCTGTACTTTTTGCGGCCATACCGAAGAACAAACCAAAGGCACGGCCATTTGCGGCGTTTGTAAAAAAGACGAATGGGTTCCTGCTATAAAGACATTGAGGATAACGTAAAATAAATTCCAAATAAAAGCCTTTGCGCCTTTGTGCCCTGAGCTTTGCACCTTAAAAGAAAAAAAATGCGAAAAGCCATATTTCCCGGATCTTTTGATCCTATTACCTTAGGTCACGAAGACATTATTAAAAGAGGCATTTCTCTTTTTGACGAAATTGTCATTGCGATTGGCGTGAATGCCGAAAAAAAATACATGTTTTCATTAGAAGAAAGAAAGCGTTTTATTGAAGAAACTTTTAAGGACGAGCCCAAAATTTCGGTTATCACTTATGAAGGCCTGACAATTGATTTAGCCAAAAAACAAAAAGCCAATTTTATCCTGAGAGGTTTACGCAATCCTGCCGATTTCGAATTCGAAAAAGCGATTGCACATACTAACAGACGCCTTTCTAAAATTGAAACGGTATTTTTACTGACTGCTGCAAAAACATCTTATATTAGTTCTAGTATTGTTCGTGATGTATTGAGAAATGGCGGCGAATATGAAATGCTGGTTCCCGATGCGGTTAGGGCAAAGAAATAAACCAAGACTTGAGATAATAGCAAATAATATAAGTATTCCAACTAAAATACTTACTGAAAACAGGAATCTCTAATCTAGCCCCGATAGAAGCGGTATCCTTTTTCTGGCTTTTGCCGCCAGAAAAAGATACAAGCGGATAGCGGGACAAAATAGGATGGAATGACGAAACTACTGCTGCAAAAAATAATCATTAAAATGTGAATTTATAACCAGCGTTGCTCTGTTTCCATCTTTAAAATCAGTGCTGAAAAGCACAAACATAAACTTGCAAGCGAATCAAATTATAAGTAATTTCGCATTTTTAAAACAAACAAAACAATGAGCATCGAAAGAGAATTAAACAAACGCAGCGGATCTAAATGCGAGCTTTGTGGAGCGGAAGAAAACCTAAAAGTATATCAAGTGCTGCCCACTCAAAAAGGCGGTATTGATGAAGCTATTTTAGCCTGTACGACTTGTATTGACCAAATTGAAAATCCGGATAATGTAGATTTAAATCACTGGAGATGTCTGAACGACAGTATGTGGAATGAAAATGCGGCGGTACAAGTTGTGGCGTGGAGAATGTTAAGCCGTTTACGCGCTGCCGGATGGCCGCAGGAATTGCTGGATATGCTGTATTTAGACGAAGATACTCTTGCGTGGGCACAAGCAACTGGCGAAGGCGAAGAGGATGAAAATAAGATCATTCACCGCGACAGCAACGGCGTGATTTTAGAACACGGCGATTCTGTTGTATTAATAAAAGATTTAAAAGTAAAAGGTTCGAGTATGGTGGCCAAACAGGGAACTGCGGTTAGAAATATTCGTTTA
>Ga0247811_1000237_pt1 | contig 19177 bp, 21 predicted proteins | sample UWRJL134311R1_FD_189018 | JGI IMG/M metagenome (GOLD analysis project Ga0247811, IMG submission 189018) | Plant litter microbial communities from Arlington Agricultural Research Station in Wisconsin, United States - UWRJ-L134-311R-1 | ecosystem: Environmental > Terrestrial > Plant litter >...
AAAAGATAGCTTAATAAAATATATAAAGAAAACAGACGAAATCGATTCAAAATTTATTAATCCGAAAGTAAGAGAAATTGCTGAAAGAAAATAAACGACTGCCAACACACGCTACAAGCAATTTGGGGATTTGGCTTAATGGGAAAATTGGTTTGTATTTGAAATATTTGGCAAAACCGAAAGATAACGCTGATTTAATCCCAAACTGCTTGTAGCGCGAGAACGTTAGCAAACAGCTTCGAAAATTATAACGAAGAAATATGGAAACAGAAAATATAAAGATTAAAAATCTACTAGAAACTGTAATGGAATCAACGAGCTTTTTACAAGCAAGCGGTGAGGTTGATTTCGATTTTTTCTATAGCACATATAAAATATTAGAAACTTTCACAACGAGAGATTGGAATCATCTAAAAAATGAATTACCAAAATGGAGTGAAGAACAATTAGATGTTTTAGTAACTACTTTACACGATGAACATGGTGATGGAAATAAAATTAATGACAACTTCTTCATCGGGTACATTTTTAGCATATCTCCTGATAATTTAGCTAGTAGTATTTTAGACTGCTTTTTATATTATTTTATGAGTGAAAATAAAATTGAATCTATTGAACTACTTAATTCAATTGAAACAAAGGTTAATCTTCTTTACAATAAAAAATATATCAGGGAAGAATCAGAATACATATATTGGGTAAATTTTATTGAGGAAGCTAGAAGAAAAGCCGTTTGCTAACAGCCACTACAACGGATTTAGGCATTTGGCTTAATGGAAAAATGGTCTTGTATTTGGAATATTTGGCAAATCCGAAGATAAGGCTTAATTTAATCCCAAACCCGCTGTAGTGCCAGAACGTTAGGCACAATTATAACAACAGACATTATTCAACTATGAACATTGCTTTTAAAACAAGAAACTTTTATGCCGACGAGTTACGACTTTTAAGGACAATAAAAACTCAAAAGGAAAAAGAAGCAAACGGAAAAATTAAAGTTTATCACTTTATTATAGCAGGAATTTTAGGAACAGGATTGACTTTTATTACAACGCTAATACCAGACAGTTTATGGACTTTTCTTTTTGGAACAATTGCTGTTTTTGCATTTTCATTTATTGTCTTTATGCCGTACGAATTTATAAAGCAAACAAAAAACATAAAACCTTTTTGGTGTCAACTCACTTCATTAATTGACAAAGGCACCATTAACACTTGGCAAATTAAAACTAAAAGAATTGCAGTTGCTCCAGAATACGAGGATGAAAGCGATTTATATATTATTGAACTTAATGAAAATGAAGTCCTATTCCTGTGGGACACTGAATACAACCTAAACAAAAAATTCCCTTGCCTAGACTTTGAAATTTACGAAGACGATTTTTTTAAACTATTAGGCAAACAAATTTATACTTCAAGTGAAAAAATTAAGCCCATAAAAATAGATAAGAAAGCAAAATGGAATTATATGAAGCAGTATGGAGTAAGTGGACACTTAGAAACCGAAAAAATTAACTTTGACGAACTAATATCGCGATATAATAACTGTGCCTAACAGCCGTTTGGCAAGATTGGGGTTCTAGGCTGAATTTAAAGATGGTTTTGTATTTGAAAAATTTGTGTTTAACAGAAAAATCCCGCATCTTTATTCCCCAACCTCGCCAAGCGCCAGAACGTTGGCAGATATTATCACAGAACTAAATGAAAATCTAAATAATGAAGAAAATAATTCTAATATTAATTTGCTTAACATTTATTTCTTGTGATTTTGTAAAAAAAGAAAACAAAAGCAGATTTGATAATATTTCAAAAAAAGATACAACTTGTTTAAATGGCATTAAACAAGCAAAAATTGATATTCAAAAAGGCAAATTAGTCTACTGCTATGTTATGGGCGGTTTATTATATCATGGATTACGTTCTGAAAAAGAACTTACTTTAGTCTTAAAGCAAAATAATATTGAATTTAGAGGTATCACTGTTTCGGACGTTGTAGATCCAAATCAAACACATTGTTACTGTCCTTTTATGGAAGAAAAGATTATCGAAAAATATGGAAATAAATTTATTGATTCTATATTAGATGTTTCAGACAAAGTATATCTTAAGAACAGCATAAATGATACTTTATATTATGCTGATTGTGACAAACGTCCAAACTATCCAAATGATAATAGTGAATATCAAGATGATTATAGTGATGCATTACAAAAAGAAGTAGAAACAAAAATGATTTATCCAAAAGGATATATTAAAAGAAGAAAAAATGATGATTATGCTTTTGTAGATATACGTTTCTATGTTAGCAAAAAAGGCGAATCAAAAGCACTAAATTTCAACTTTTTAACTAATATAGAAACAAATTACAAGTTTAAAAAAGAGTTAGAAAAAGAAATCAAAAAATATCTAAAAACTGAAAATTGGAAACCTGCACAAATAAGAGGAGAAAATGTAAATTCAGATATGAATTTTAGATTCCAGCTAAAATGAAAATAACATCTGCCAACACACGCTACAAGCAATTTGTGTTTAGGCTTAATTTGAAGTTGGTCTTGTGTCAGATAAATTTGTGTTTATCCGAAAACAGGGCTTAATTTAATCCCAAACTGCTTGTAGCGCGAGAACGTTAGCGGTAATTATACCGAGAAAGAAAATCATATGAAAAAAAAACTACTTATAATATTTATCTCAATTTTAATTTATGGCTGTAATAATACAGACATAAATGATAAAGAAAAAAGAAATGAAAATTGGGTATATTGGATAGACACAAAGACTGGTGAAGCATCTTGGATCCCTGTTGGAGATAAAACAACAATAGAAGATGGAAGTTTTACATCATTCTATAATAATGGGAATATTTATCAAAAAGGTAAATTGAAAAATGGTAAGCGTATTGACACAATATATGATTATGATCTCAACAATAATCTGTTAGAATATGAAATCGTTAAACCTGATACTTTACTTCATTATTACATTCATAACGGACCCTACATTTCATATCTTCAGAACGGAAAAATTTTAGAAAAAGGAAATGTTGAAAATCATAAGATTGGTAACGAATGGACTAAATATTTTGACAATGGTAAAGTTGAATGGACTAAAAAACTTGTAAACGGAACTGGATGGAATCGCTGGTATTATGATAATGGACAAATGTCAGATCTTAATTATCATCTAAACGGGAAAACCCACGGTGAAGTTAAAACTTGGTATAAAAATGGTCAAATTAAAGAAATTTCACATTGGGATAATGGCTTACAAAGTGGTTTATTTCAATTCTTCTATGAAAATGGAAAACTTGAAGAAAAAACAAATTGGTCGATTGGTAAACCTGAGAAAACCGAAAGTTGGTATGAGAATGGTCAAAATAAAAACATTAAATTTTATAAATCTGGACTCATTGATGGAAATTATAAACAATGGTATCCTAATGGTAAAATTCAAATAAACGCAAATTATTCTGCGGGGCAAAAAAATGGAGAAGCAACTGTCTACTACGAAAATGGCAATCTTCAAACCGAACAATTTTATAAAAATGACCAACGAAATGGAATTTGTAATTGGTATGATGAAAATGGAAAACTGACCAAAACAGAAACTTATGCTGAGGGACAACTTGTACGAGAGTAAAAATAACTACCGCTAACAGCCGTTTGGCGAGATTGGGGTTTTAGGCTGAATTTAAAGTTAGTTTTGTATTTGGAAAATTTGTGTTTAACCGAAAAATCTCGCATCTTTAATCCCCAACCTCGCCAAGCGCCAGAACGTTATAGGCAATTTTGAAAAAATAATGGAGATAGAACAAACATCAGAAGAGCAAATATATAATTGGATAAAAATTGGTTTCCTTCAACCAAGTGAAAGATTATCTGAACTGTTTTATTACGACGAACGTGATAATCAATTTTTCTCAATCCTAGTTAGTGATTATTTCCACTTTGATGAAGATTATAATGTTCCCGAAAATGCAACTTCAAGTTATCCTGAAAATATTTTGAAATTACTTGCTGACAGAATGAAGAGGATTGAAAATGATGATAAATCAATTATTCCATTATCGAGAACAAATAGAGAAGAAAACACAAGTGATGATTATTTAGATCAAAAAATTGAAACGTTTTTAAATTTAAATTCAATTAACATTAAAACTGTAACCATTTGGGATGTTGATTCAATTGGAAGTTTAAAAATTGATTTGAGAACAAATAATGAAATTGAATCTGAAAGGAATCAGAAAATCGAGAAAAAAAATTGGTGGGAGTTTTGGAAATAAAAAAACTGCCTATAACAGCTACTACGACAGATTTGGGCAATAGTCTTAATGGAAAGTTGGTTTTGTATTTGGGATGATTTGGCAAATCCGAAAATAGGGCTTAATTTAGTCCAAACCCGCTGTAGTACCAGAACGTTGTGCGACATTTTAGCCGAATCATACGCACAAATAACTGAAAATCAAATAACAAAATAATAATAGTAAAAATTGGAAAGAACAACCAACATAATTTCAATAAGTAAAATTGAAGAAATTCCAACACTTGAAACTATTAAATCAATTCCAAGAGAACGAACTTTAAAACTTGTTTTTGAAAATGAAATTAAAAGTAAAAGAAAAACAATCGGCGAAAATCTAAAAAAAGAACTCAACGGCTTTCTAGTTGCTGTACATACATTTGAACCAGAAATAAACATTGCAAAACTAATTACTGACGAAGAAATTGAAGATAATAAATTATTCTTCGAACAATGTGCAAAAGATTACAGAGATTTAGCAGAAGAACTTATTTTTAAGTTAGCAGACAAACTTGGAATAATTATAAATCAAGACTATCCAATGATGACTTTTAACGAATTGAAAAGCGACAAAAAGCAAATGGGAAAAATTGAAAATTGGAAATATTTCGTTCACGGATTTCATTGTGGATTTGAAAACAATAAAACAGCACAGATAATAGAAGCTCCTCTAGTTTTCGGACTTGAATTTGGTGATTTGGACCCTTATTTCTTTACAAGATATATAAAATCTACGCCAAAATATAATCCATTACCAATTGCTATTTTTGAAGACTATGCTGACGGAATTAGAATAAACGAAAAAATGCTTTCTCTTGGGAAATTTGAAAGAATAAGTTCAAATGTTGGAAATCATTACGGAATTGTGGTTACAGACAGACAAAAAGTGGAAATCAAATCCTTTGAAGAAATAAGCAAAATACACGAACAACAAAATATAAAATTTGAAGAGTCCAAATTTAACTTTTGGAAATTCATTGGACTAAAAAAATAAAAAAAACGTCGCACAACACACCCTACAAGCAATTTGGGGATTTGGCTTAATGGAAAAATTGGTTTGTATTTGGAAGATTTAGCAAATCCGAAGAATGGGCTTAATTTAGTCCCAAACTGCTTGTAGCGCGAGAACGTTAGTGGCTAGTTTTCCAAACCCCGTAAAAAATCTAACTTGAAAATTAAACTTGAAAAGACGAAATTAAATTAATATTTTGAAAATTTAAAAAAATGAAAAAAATCGTAATTATAATATTTCTTTTAATCTTTGTTTCTTGTAAAAATGATGATGAGACAAATGTTATGTATTACAAACTTTTAAATTACCGAGATGAATTAAAATTTTATGTAAATGACGTTGAAAATTATTTATCAATTCAGTCGGAAGAAAATAGTTTTTTAAAAAAGAGATTTGATAGCTTGAATAAAATACAGAAGAGTTTTGAACAACAATATGAAAAAAATAAGTACGGAAATCGATCCTTCTTACTTAAAATTAGAAATGAATTTAACGAAAAACATAATTTAGGATTAGAGTTTGACAAATCAAGTTATGATGAAAATATACGTGATACTATATTTAACCGAATAATGGAAATAGATATTTTGAGATTGCAAAAAGAATTCCAAAACAGAAGAATGATAGTACACGGATGTAAATTTGAAAATTGAACTAAAAATTAAACCAGCCACTAACAGCCGCTTGGCGTGATTGGGGTTTTAGGGTGAATTTAAAGATGGTTTTGTATTTGGAAAATTTGTGTTTAACCGAAAAATCTCGCATCTTTAATCCCCAACCTCGCCAAGCGCCAGAACGTTAGTGGCTAGTTTACGTAACACCTAAATACAATAAATGAAATTTGATGTCATTTTTAAAGAAAATACAACTAGAAAGCAATTAGCTCTAATATACAAATTGCATTGGAAGAAAGTCTTAAGACAAAATACGCTAAATCTATTCCTGTCAATTGGAAGTATAGTTCTTGGAATTTACGACGTTGATAATGGAGGAAATTATGGTTTTGTTTTAATTATAATAAGTTTTTACGGTTTTTTTCTATATATTAAAACACTGATTAAATACTTTATAAATAAAAGAAAATACACGAAAAATGTCAATAATCTAATTGAGTATTACAAACAAAATTATGAAAACTCTACTATTATAGAATTTGACAATGATTTTATTGCATTTAAGAATTTTGAATCAGATTTAAAACTTCAATGGAAAGAATTCAGTGGCTTTAGAATTATTGACAACAATATATTATTTGAGAGAATTAATTTCCCTCTACAATCAATAATTCTAGGAAAAGATGATATTGGTGAAAAACAATATATAAAACTAATAGATTTTATTGAAACTAAAATTAAAAGAACCAGCCACTAACACACGCTACAAGCAATTTGGGTATTTGGCTTAATGGAAAAATTAGTTTGTATTTGGAAGATTTGGCAAATCCGTAGAATGGGCTTAATTTAGTCCCAAACTGCTTGAAGCGCGAGAACGTTGGCGGTCAGCTTGAAAAACAGAAATCAATTATGAGAAATATTTTTTATACATCTATTTTATTTATAATAACAAATTTTTGTTTTTCTCAAAACGTGAATTTCATTATTGAAGTTAATGATAGACTTTTAAATCATGGCGAAATCGCTAATTTATACATAACTACAGGAAAAGAAAAAGATGCTAAAAAATATTATATAAATTATTATCCAGGCGACTTAGTTTTAAATGAAGAAGTTATAACTGAAATTAATTCAGGCAGATTTAAAAAAATTTATCTTCATTTTGATTATTACACATACAAAAAAGACAACCAACAGATTGCTAACTTCGACATCGAAATTAATTCTGGTTTATTCAATGAACCATATCTAATTGCAAATATCTTTGATTTCAGAAACAAAAAATATAAACACTGGTATCAATGGTTAACAGAAGAAAATTATCTTACGGAACTAACATATCCCAATAGTGGAAAGTATATAAGACGGAAATAAGCCGAACCGCCAACAGCTACTACAACGGATTTGGGCAATTAGCTTAATGGAAAGTTGGTTTTGTATTTGTGATAATTTGGCAAATCCGAAGAATGGGCTTAATTTAGTGCCAAACCCGCTGTAGTGCCAGAACGTTAGGCATAATGTAAAAAAAAAAAACGAAACGAATTCAATGATATTAAATTACTTAAAAACAAAACTTGAAAACTTAATTACTTCATCGAATGATAAAATTAATTCGGATGAATTAAATGAATATTCAATTAAAGTTTACAAGTATCTAAAAAAGTATCATAGAAAATTACTCAAAAATATTTCGTTAGAAAAATCCAATTTCGGAAAAAACTACATTTTCATAGAACTTATAGGCAAAAACGAAAATATTGCTTCAAATTTAAGTTTTAGTTCAGAAAACAACGAGTTGACAGTCGAATTTGATTGTTTTCATTGTCATTTTGATAGTTTTAGTGAACTTGATTTTGAAAAAGAAATGAAAACAGCTTTAGAATATTTTTACAAAATATTAAATGAAGAACTATTTGTGGTTTGTGCTGGTGGAGGTGCTTCAAGTTTATTAACAAAAGAGGAAATTAAAATAATAGAAAGCGGACAAAAACTTGAGTATTTTAACAATGACTGCATTACATACTATGTATCTTCTTGGAGTGGAAATCACGATAGAATATTTAAAAATCCTAATTAAAAAAAGAAGTGACATTCTGAATAAATAAAAACACTATGCCTAACAGCCGCTTGGCGTGATTGGGGTTTTAGGGTGAATTTAAAGATGGTTTTGTATTTGGAAAATTTGTGTTTAACCGAAAAATCTCGCATCTTTAATCCCAAACCCGCTGTAGTGCCAGAACGTTATACGATATCTTAAAAAAGACTGGATTAAATGGAAATTCAAGAAGATTTAAATAATAAAAGGTTTTTCAAAAATGTAAAAAGAGTTATAACGAAGGAGTACATTTTTGACGAGCAGTTAAAAAAATATAATGACAACCCAATTGTTGTTGAAACTGTTACATATAATCAAAAAGGTGAAATTTCAAGCAAATCACAGAAATGCTTTGAAAAATATCACGAAGTAATGGGTTATGATTTATATGACTCGAATGCGGAATATTTTTATAAAGACATTGATTTATTAAAAAAAAATATTAGTTATGATGAAAACTTTAAAATTGATTGTATAACTGAATATTTCTATAATGATGAAAATACATTAAATTTAGTTAAAGTTGATAGAATTGCATTTTATCAAACAACAGAATTTAAATATTTTGACAAACAAGTAATTAAAACATTGACTAATAGTGTTGCTGGCGAAGTAAAAAAAGATGTTATTCTATATGATAGTCTGAATAGAATTATAAGTGAAGAATCAATTTTCAGAAAAATAGAAGGAAATTATCCTGTAAAAAACCCATCAAAAAGATATTATTATAATACAGATTCGATTGTAACAGAGTATTTTTTGGACAGTAAAATTACTTCAAAGGAAACTAAATCACTTAGTGGGAAACTTATCAAGAGAATTAATTTCAATGAAGATGAATCAATTTTTTCCGAAATAGAATTTCAGTACAAAGATAATTTAGTAACTACTATTAATAAAGATCCAGAAGGCAAACAATCCTCTAAAACTGTTGCTTATTTAGATTATAATTACAACTGTATCAAAAATTTAAGGTTTAATAATAATGATGTTTTGGAAAATACAACTGAGACTATCTTTAAATATGATAAATTCAGTAATTGTATATATGAAGAATTTACAAATTGTATAAAATATATTACTGAATATGAATATCAATAAAAAAACATCGTATAACAGCTACTACAACGGATTTGGGTATTTGACTTAATTTAAAGATGGTTTTGTATTTGGGAAAATTGTGTTTAACCGAAAAATCTCGCCTCTTTAATCCCAAACCTCGTGTAGCGCCGGAACGTTATGGGCAATTAGACAAAAATTGTAAAACAATAAGAATATGGATGAAATGCCTGAAATAGAGGATAAAATAAAAGCTCTGTATTTGTATATTGAGAGTAATGCATCAGACACTGAAAGTGATTCTTGGTATTACGGACATAATCCAATAATAGTTTCTTACATAAATAATTTATCTAAAAAAGATTGCGAAAAATTAGTATCTGAAATTTGGAATTGGAAAGAAGAAATTCTTATAGATTTAGCAGATCCATTTCTTGAAATAAGGAATCCAAATTTGAACGGTTGTTTTTTGTATTGTAAAATCTTTATGGAAATAAACGATATTGAAAATGAAGAATATTTACTCGGTAATATACATGTAGTTAATGCTATTCCAAAGGGAAGTCAGCCAATGAGTTTTTATATTGATTTAGAAAATAAAATTACAAGACTAAACGAAAAACTAAACGGAAACTATAAATATCCCGTCGAGCAAATAAAACTAAAAATCAATACTGAGAACAAATAACTGCCATAACACGCGCTACAAGCAATTTGGGGATTTGGCTTAATTGGAAAATGGTTTTGTATTAGGATGTTCTGGTAAATCCGAAAGATAACGCTGATTAACCCCAAACTGCTTGTAGCGCGAGAACGTTGGCAGTAATTTTGCTGAAAAATGGAGAATTCAACATCTTAATACGACAGAATTAATATTACAAACAAAGCCCTGCATTGTAAAAAAAAATAAATAAGAACAATAAATTTTATAAAAAAAATGATTCTTAAAACAATATTATTTTTCTCTCTCTTCTTTCAATATATGACAAGTTTTGGACAATTTAAAGATCCTGAACCAATAATAATTCGTCCTCCGGTTATTCTTCCGGAGAATCAAATAAACGACTATGCAAAATCATATAATAAAAAATTAAAAAAAACAATCATTGATGAGAACATTACTGAATATGATATAAACGGTAATATAATCAAAGAAATATTTCCTGGAATTTCTTCGACAACAACAACTCTTTACGCTTATAAAAACAATGTTTTAGTTGAGAAAGCCTTAACCACCATATCTGATGCTGAAATAGTGAAAAGGAATAAGGCAGATAATGCCCGCCGCATAGAAGAATTTGAAAAAAGCGATAAAGAAAGCATTGCACTAGTTGCATTTGATGATGTAAGCAAAAAGAATACATACAAAGCTACTTTAGGCAAAAAGAATCGTGTTGTCTCTTATGTATCTGAGCGGAAAGAAACCGGCGATTACAGACCGATTAATGACATTAAGCAAGTAAATATAACATATGATAAAGACAAAATCATTGAAATTAACACGAACAATACTGAGAAAAAGCATTACTTGTACAATAATAATCTTCTTGTCAAAGTAGAATATTTAACAAATGATATTTTAAATCCATACTATACAAGTTACCGCTATGATAATAACAATAATTTAATTTCAATTAAAAGTAATGGTGAAGAAAATTATAAAGGAAAAGTTATTCAAAACAGTAAAGTAAAGGATTCGGCAGTTTATGATAACAAAAACAACTTAATTTGGGCATATGATAAAGGACCTTATGTGCCTATGAACATAGATCAAAATAAAAATTTTATAACTTATAAATATGATGACAATAACAACCTTGTAGAATCTTCTAAGTATGAAAATGAAAAAGAACGTATGAAAATTGAATATGTTTATGAAAATAAACTATTGACAAAAGAAATTAAGACCTATTATATTGGTGTTCCTGTTAAAACCATTCGCTCAAAAACCTATAATTATGCCGACGGAAAGTTAATAGGTTATAATGAGATAGATTCTTCTACTAATTCTGAAAAACAATGTATTTATGAATATGATGAAGCCAAACATTTAAAAAAGATAATTGAAACAAGGAAATATACAGATAGGCAAACAGGAAAAATTACAAATTATACCACGACAGCTGATTTCTCTTTTAATAAAAACACAATCACTTTTAAAAATCAAATTGGTAAATTAGAGATATATGATTTTTTTGAATAAAAGCTTAATAAATTAGATTTATAACTCCAACCAATCATTCAACTTCTTACCAAATACTTAAAATTGGTTTTGAATGATATTCTAAATAAAAACTACTGCCAACACACGCTACAAGCAATTTGGGTATTTGGCTTAATGGAAAAATTAGTTTGTATTTGGAAGATTTGGCAAATCCGAAGAATGGGCTTAATTTAGTCCCAAACTGCTTGAAGCGCGAGAACGTTGGCAGTAATAGTCCCAAAAAAAGAACGATATGAGTTACGATTTATACTTTTTTAAAAGAAAAGAAAGCAAATTAACCGAAAAAAAAGTTGAAGATTATTTATCTGAAAATTTAGTTGCGGAAGAAAAAGGTCAATGGTTTTTTCAAAATAAAGACACAGAAGTTTACTTCATAATTGAGAAAAGTGAAACTGAAATTAACGAAGAAGAAATTGAGTTTGTAGAAAATTACGAAGATTTTGAAAGTTTAAATTTTTCTTTCATTTTGAATTTTTTGCGCCCAAGTTTTTTTGGAACTGAAGCATTTTCATTTATAGAAAAAATAATTAATGATTTAGATGTTTACATTTCAAATCCCCAATCTGACAAAGAAATTCCATATAAACCTAAAAAAGAGGAATTATTTGAAAATTGGAACTCAACAAACTTAAATTCAAGTTCTGAACATTTTGGAGAACAAAACAGTTATCTAGAAATTGGAAAATCTAACGAAATTTGGAAATATAATTTTCAGAGAAATGAAATACAAGAAAAACTTGGCGAAAATTATTTTGTGCCAAAAATTTTCTTTTTCAAAACAAAAGCAGAAAATAAAGTAATTACACTTTCAAGTTGGACAGAACATATTCCAAACTTGATTCCTAATGCGGACTATATTTTACTAACTAAAATTTACACAAAGTTTTTTAGAAAAGTTCAAGAAAATGTACTCGTATCAAGAGAAAATTTATTGAATAGATTTGGAGAATATTTTATTGATTATGAATATTCAAATTGTAAAATTATTCATCCTGAAAACGCAAAAAAAATTAAGGATTTATTCAATTCAACAAAATCAGAATTAAAACTTGAAAACTTTGCAGAAAGGGTACAAATTGAAAACTTGTTTAACGAAAAACCAAGAACATAAAACTACTACTGCCAACAGCTCCTATAACGAATTTGAGCAATTGGCTAAATGCAAAGCTGATTTATATTTGAAATAATTTTACAAATCCGAAAAATGGGGTTAATTTAGTACCAAACCCATATAGCACCAGAACGTTAATGTCAAGTACCAAGATTAATTAAAAAAAATATGAGTTGGGATATCCTAATATTGAATTCTAAAGAACCCGTAGATTTTGAAAATGGAAATTGGCCAGATTTCAAATCAAAACAAACAATAATTGAAAGCATAAAATCAACATTTAAAGATAGTGATTGGCCAGACTCCTCTTGGGGAACTTTGACAAATGAGTTTGCTGATATTGAGTTTAATCTCGGCGAAGAAGAATCTTTAGGGAACAACTTTATGCTTCATGTTCGCGGCGGCAGCAAAGTGATAAGTTTAATCTTCCAAATGTGCTCAGAACATGGTTGGATTGCTTATGACATGAGCAGTGAAAAGTTTATTGAAAATGGAACAGATAGTTCGGGGTTTAATAATTGGAAGAATTATAAAGAGCACGTCATTGAAGACAAAACAAAAAAGCCTTGGTGGAAGTTTTAACCTGTCGCTAAAAACGCAGCATTGCTAAGATAGCCGCTAACAAAAGCGACTATAAAATTTAAACACAAAATAATTGGAATTATGAGTATGATAGGAAATTTGCTTCGAGTGTCAAAATCTGAACTTGAAGATTTTTTAAAAGACAGTTCACTTCTGGAAAACAAAATCTATGATGACGAAACAGGAAACGGGAATTTGGCTGATATTGACAAATCCTGGGACGGAATTATATTTTTACTTACTGGACAAGGTTTAGCCACTGCGGAACACAATCTTGTAAGAGTTCTATTCAGCGGACAAATTATAGACGAAGAACAAGATTTAGGTTATGGTCCCGCTCACTATTTGACACCAGAACAAGTTGATGAATTGAATAATGAAATTTCAATAATTACAATTACTGATTTAAAACAAAAATTCAATCCTGAAAAAATGACCGAATTAGAAGTTTATCCTTCAATTTGGGACGAAGGAGATGATGCGTTTGATTATTTAGCCGACGGATTTACAACATTACAAAATGTTTTCGCCAGCGCATCAAAAAACGGAGAAGCAATAATTACATTTTTAAACTAAACGAAAGAAAAAGACAGTTACTAACTGTTGCTGCAACGAATTTGAGCAATAAGATTAATCGAAAGCTGATTTTGTATTTGGCATGATTTGGCGAATCCGGAAAAAAAATCTATGAGGATTTCCTGTCAATGTAAGAAACTTAAACCATTCTTTCCACAAGATCTTTTCCAAAAAAGTAATCACTATCTTTGCACACTCAAATTCACAAAATGAAAGCAGCCGACAATTCCGAAAAAACAAATTTACATCCTCGAAACCTGCATCGTTCCCGATATGATTTCGAGCTCCTGATTGCGAATTGTCCGGCACTAAAACAGCACGTGGCCATAAACGTGCACGGAATTGAAACTATTGATTTCAGCAATCCCGTGTCTGTAAAATTGCTTAACAAAGCATTATTACAAACCTATTACGGCATTCAAAACTGGGATATTCCAAGAAATTTTCTCTGCCCTCCAATTCCCGGAAGAACAGATTATATTCATTATCTCGCTGATCTGTTAGCAGAAACCAATGAGGGAGTTATTCCACAAGGTTCATCTGTTTTAGGATTGGATATCGGAACCGGGTCAAATTGCATCTATCCAATATTAGGACATGCTATTTACGACTGGAGTTTTGTAGCGGTAGATATTGATGCAAGCGCACTTCAAAACTGCAGTAAAATTATTGAAGCGAATCCAAAATTGATCGAAGTCATAAGCCTGCAGCAACAAACAGAATCCCGTTTTATTTTCAAAAACATCATAACACCCGAAGATCGGTTTACCTTCACGATTTGCAATCCGCCGTTTCATTCTTCTGCCGAAGATGCCAACCAAAGTACCGTTAGAAAAGTATCTAATCTAAATCCGAAAGAAAAGAAACAAACAAATCCTGTATTAAATTTTGGAGGTCAAAACACAGAATTATGGTGCGAAGGAGGCGAAATTGGGTTCATTACACAAATGATCTTCGAAAGCGCAAAATTTGCGATGCAGTGTTTGTGGTTTACTACTTTAGTTTCTAAAAGAGAAAATTTGTCGAGCATTTATAAAACCTTAAATAAAGTAAATGCAGCTTCAGTAAAAACCATAGATATGGCTCAGGGCCAAAAAACAAGCCGAATCGTAGCCTGGACTTTTTTAAGTGAAGCACAGCAAAAAGCTTTTAAAATATAAAAAACTGATTTCCAGAACTAATACTTGATTTTATTATTTGATTTTGATAGGTTTGTCTATCATTAAATAACAAAATCATGGCAGAATATATTGGTTATCTAGCATCATTTTTTATCGTGGGAGGTTTTTTATTGAAAGACCTCAGAACAATTCGGATCATTAATCTATTTGGCTGTATTTGCTTTGTGATTTACGGCATCTTTTTAAGAGATTACCGTGATTACGGCCAATGGCTTTTACCCGTTATTATTCCAAATGCCATTTTAGCACTGGTACAGCTTTATTATTTGATTGCTAAAAAACCAGTGTGATTACAAACTTTATCTAAAACTGCAGTTAAATATAGTACAACATTGCCAGCGGATTCAACCGTTGGAACATGAGTATATCATACAGTCCGTTCCCATGATTGAAACCAATGGCGATAAGCGAAATAAGGTAAATATTAGAAATTACTAAATTTTGAAAACCAAATCGAACCTTATAATTATGATATTTTAAATCAAAATTCTGATACTTAACTCACACTGCATTTTTGTACTTTTAATACAAATTGATTTTATATGAATGCCTCAAAATTACTCTTCAAATTATCGTTTCTATTTTTACTTGCAAGTTGTGCTTCTGCCAAAAAAGCAAAATTTGATGATTACGTTTTTAAAACAAAAACTGAAAAACAGTCCTATATAAATTCGTACAACAAATCCCTAAAACTTTGGGATATTCCGTACAGTGAAGAAAACGTAAAAACCAGTTTTGGAACGGCACATGTAATTATTGCAGGTCCAAAAAACGGAAAAGATTTGGTTTTGCTTCACGGAATGGATGCCAGCTCTACAATGTGGTACCCTAATATAAAAGCATTAGCAAAAAACCACAGAACATATGCCATCGACTTTTTGATGGAACCAAATAAATCTACTCTTACAGCCAGTTCGCTTTCATCAGAAGAAATCATACTTTTGTACAACGAAATCTTCAAATATTATAAATTGAAGAATTTTGATATTGTTGCAGCATCTCGCGGCGGGTGGATCGCCACGTTATTGGCAACTCAAAGAAGCAATTCAATCGATAAAATCGTGCTATTGAGTCCGGCGCAAACGTTTAAATTTATTGACAAGGTAGGAAAAACATCTTCGGCATTAATGCTCAAGTTTTTTCCGAGTGAGAAAAAATTCGGTAAAACTTTAAAGACTTTTTCAACACATCCTGAAAAAATAAGTCCTGTTTATAAAAAACAATTTTATCTGGCCAACAAATATGCTAAATCTAACTCCAGCATGCTCAAAATGACACCGTTTTCAGATAAGGAATTAGAATCTATTTCAAATCCGGTTTTAGTTTTAATTGGAGATAATGATGTCATCAATTCTGAAGATAGTTTAGAAAGAGCCCAAAAATATCTGCCACACAGCAAAACGAAAATAATTAAAGATGCGGGACATTTTTTAACCATAGATCAGTCAAAAATAACAAACGATGCTATCGTTAGTTTTTTAGATTAAACCGGTTTTTAATTTCCTCTGCACTTTATTGTATCGAAATCAAACTTTGTATCTTTACAAAACTAATTTTTTATCATTAAAAAATGAATTTCCAAGTTTCCTCAGAATATAGTCCAAAAGGTGATCAGCCGCAAGCTATTGAAAAGCTGGCACAAGGCATCCGCGATGGCGAAAAATTTCAAACTTTATTAGGAGTTACAGGATCCGGAAAAACATTTACGGTAGCCAATGTAATTGAGGAAGTTCAGCGGCCAACTTTGGTTTTGGCGCACAACAAAACTTTGGCTGCACAGTTATATTCAGAATTCAAGCAGTTTTTCCCTAATAATGCGGTAGAATATTTCGTTTCTTACTACGATTATTACCAGCCCGAAGCGTTTATGCCGGTAACAGGCGTTTTCATCGAAAAAGATTTATCTATCAATGAAGAGCTCGAAAAAATGCGTTTGAGTACCACTTCTTCCCTTCTTTCCGGACGTCGTGATATTTTAGTAGTTGCATCGGTTTCGTGTTTGTACGGTATTGGAAATCCTGTTGAATTTAAGAAAAACGTTATCGCCATTGAGCGCGATCAGGTACTCTCGAGAACAAAATTTTTACATAGCCTCGTACAAAGTTTATATGCCCGTACCGAGGCTGATTTTAATCCCGGAACTTTTAGAATCAAAGGCGACACGGTGGAAGTTTATCCGAGTTATGCCGATGACGCTTTTAGAATTCACTTTTTTGGAGATGAAATCGAAGAAATAGAATCGTTTGATGCCAAGACATCGCAAGTGATTGAAAAATTTAAAAAACTTACCATATATCCGGCCAATATGTTTGTTACTTCTCCAGATGTACTGCAAGGTGCTATTTGGGAAATTCAGCAGGATTTGGTCAAACAAGTAGATTATTTTAAGGAAATAGGAAAACATCTCGAAGCCAAACGTCTGGAAGAAAGAACAAATTTCGATTTAGAAATGATTCGCGAATTGGGTTACTGCTCCGGAATTGAGAATTACTCCCGTTATCTTGACGGACGACAAGCCGGAACAAGACCTTTCTGTTTATTAGATTATTTTCCGAGTGACTTTTTAATGGTTATTGACGAAAGCCACGTGACTGTTTCTCAGGTACACGCCATGTACGGAGGCGACCGCAGCCGTAAAGAAAATCTGGTGGAATATGGTTTTAGGCTGCCTGCTGCAATGGACAACAGACCTTTGAAATTTGAAGAATTTGAAGCTTTGCAAAATCAGGTGCTGTATGTTTCTGCAACTCCTGCCGATTATGAATTGCAAAAAACAGATGGTGTTTACGTCGAACAAATTATTCGCCCCACCGGATTATTAGATCCTACAATTGAAGTTAGGCCAAGCTTGAATCAGATTGATGATTTGATTGAAGAAATTCAGGTGCGCTGTGAATTAGACGAAAGAGTTTTGGTCACCACTTTAACGAAAAGAATGGCCGAAGAATTAGCCAAATATTTAACCAAAGTTAATATTCGCTGCCGTTATATTCACTCAGAAGTTGATACTTTAGAACGTATTGAAATCATGCAGGATTTACGAAAAGGCATTTTCGATGTTTTAATTGGAGTAAATTTACTTCGTGAGGGTTTAGATTTACCCGAAGTTTCGCTGGTTGCTATTCTGGATGCTGACAAAGAAGGTTTTCTTCGTAATCACAGATCATTAACGCAGACTATCGGTCGTGCCGCAAGAAATTTGAACGGAAAAGCCATTTTATATGCTGATAAAATTACGGCGAGTATGCAACGAACTATTGATGAAACAGATTATAGAAGAACAAAACAGATTAATTATAATACTGCAAACGGAATTGTACCTCAGGCGTTAAACAAAAAAATCGACAGTGCGTTTACTAAAAATCCTTTGGTAGAATATGAATTAGGACATACATTGTCTGTTGCTGCAGAACCGGAAACAAAATATTTATCGAAACCTGAATTGGAAAAAATGATTCGTGAAAAACGCAAATCAATGGAAAAAGCAGCGAAGGAATTAGATTTTTTACAGGCTGCAAAACTGCGTGATGACATTAAAAAACTGCAGGAGCAGCTGGCTTAATTGTGCTGTTCCTGAAAAACTTTCAATAAAACTTTAGGATCAATCATAGCGTTTGGTGCTTTTTTCATTAAATCCAGAATTCGTTTTACTGCACCAGGGTTCAATCCCATTTCTATGGCAATTTGCTGTATGGCAGTCGCTTCTTTTTCATGCAAAACACCGTCGCAATGCATAATCAGCGCCAGTCGGTAAAATTGCTGAATGCGTTGAAATTCTGATTTTATGATTTTAGGTTTATTTTCCTGATGAAATAAATCATGAAAAAGTGTCTGATTAATACGGAGTTCCTGAGCAACTAACCACAAGAATTCCAGCTCACGTTTGTGCAGCTGTCCGTCAATTGTCGAGAAAGCAATCATTTCTAAAAGTAAACTTCTCTTTTCTTCTTCAGTATTCATCAAATTTATTATTTTTAGCTAAAATATTGTTTTTAAATTAAAAATACAAAAGTACGATGATTCGAGGATGTTTGTTCATGATAGTGCTGTTTATATCCGCTTTTGGAAATGCGCAGCGTACGGTCTCAAAAAACGTGTCGACTTTTACAATCGAAGCGCCTCAACTCAAAACTACCAAAAAAATCTGGGTGTATCTGCCTGAAAATTACGCAGCTGCAAACCAAAAAAAATACAGCGTTATTTATATGCACGACGCTCAGAATTTATTTGATGCCAAAACTTCTTTTAGCGGCGAATGGAATGTTGATGAAAAACTCGACAGCTTAAAAGCACCTGTAATAGTAGTGGGAATTGAGCATGGAAATGACAAACGCATCGATGAATTAACGCCTTTTAAAAACGAAAAATATGGAGGCGGCAATGCCGATAATTACCTTGATTTTATCGTAACAACCTTAAAACCCTAT
>Ga0247811_1000239_pt1 | contig 19070 bp, 15 predicted proteins | sample UWRJL134311R1_FD_189018 | JGI IMG/M metagenome (GOLD analysis project Ga0247811, IMG submission 189018) | Plant litter microbial communities from Arlington Agricultural Research Station in Wisconsin, United States - UWRJ-L134-311R-1 | ecosystem: Environmental > Terrestrial > Plant litter >...
GAGAGCGCACAAGTCAGCGGCCGCGGCGGCCAAGACAGACGCCGGCACATTCTCGGTGGGCGGCCCGAGCCCGGTACGGATCGCATCCGCCGCCCCGACCGACAGAGTCCCCGCCGCAACCGCCGTAGCGACACATGCCAGCCACGGTTCGGCAGCTTCGAACAGCTCGCCGGACGCAGGATCGACAGAACCAGAAGTCGCCGCCTCCCGCACCAGCGTCCCGACCCGAACCGCCGTCGTCGCCTCCCGCCCGGTCGACCCGGTCGTCACCTTCAGCAACTCCGAAGCGTTCCTGAATCCCTCCCGCTGCGCCAACCCCGCATGCCCGAGCTCTCGACCAGACCGGGCCGCGATCTCCCCCGCGATCAGCGCGAGGCTGGCCTCCGATAATTGCTTGGCCTGCGCGGCGAGGCGCGAGAGGGAAACGAGCTCCGCGTCATCCGTCGCCTGAAAATCGGCAACGTCACACGACACCGCGCACGCGGCCGACACGACAGCGGAGAGCTGCTGTGTCAGGTCGGATCCCGGGGTCGTTGTCATGCATCAATTTTCCCATCTTAGAACATACTTTCGATAAAAACGGGAGAAATTGTGGAAATACAACGGGCCCCTGTGGAGAAGTGGAGGACTAGACGCCCAGCCCGATGATCCCCGCGTCGACGCCGCCATCCTTCTCGACATCGCGGATCTCGTCCTGCAGCTCGCGCAGCACCGTGCGCAACGCGCGCTCCGAATCGAGCCCGTTCAACCGCGCGGATGTCACGATCGCCAGCAGTACGCCGCCGAGCTCCTCCTCGTTGGAGAGAGCCAACGCGCCAGGAGCCGAGGCATCGATGATCCCCAGCTTCTCGGCCTTGCCGAGCACCTTGTCGGCGAGCGCGAGCGCCGGCATCCCCTGCGGAATCCCGTCGAGAACGCTGGTACGATCGCCCTTGTCAGCCTTTTTGAGCTCGTCCCACATGCCCGAGACATCCGCGCCAGACTGGATGTTCAGCGCATCCCTCTCAGCGGAATCGCCGAAAACATGCGGATGCCGCCCGATCATCTTCGCCGTCATGTTCGCCGCGACATCCTCGAGTGTGAACTCCTCCCCAGGCGTGTGCGCAGCGATGTCGCTGTGGAAAACCACCTGATAGAGCACGTCGCCCAGCTCTTCGATCATCTCGTCGCGGTTGCCGCGCTCGATCGCGTCGACGAGCTCGTACGTTTCCTCGACCAGGTATTTCACCAACGATTCGTGCGTCTGCTCGGCGTCCCACGCGCATCCGCCCGGAGCCCGCAGCTTCTCGAGTACGGCGATCAATTCTTCGAGCTTCGGATGCTGCGTGGCCTCGGTCATGCGTCCATCCTGTCATCCCGTGGCTGCGCGAGAAGCGAGCGTGGCGAAGACCTCTACTTCACGACCTTCGCGGTACCCGCGCCGAACTTCGCGACTGTCGTATAGCCGGCCTTCGCACCCGTGACCTTTACGGTCACCGCACGTCCGACCTGCGCCGACGTGAGCGTGAGCGTCGACTTCGTCGCGCCACTGATCGCGACGCCCGCCGCGTACCACTGGTACTTCAGGGTCGCGCCGGTTGTCCAGACGCCCGGCTTCGCCGTCAGGATTCTGCCGACTTTCGCGACGCCCGCAACCGTCGGCACAGGGGCGGTCAGCGTGCCGGCAGCGACCTTCACCGTGCCCGCGCTCGTCTTGGCGACCGTCGTGTAGCCGGCCTTGGCGCCCGTGACCTTTACGGTGACCGCACGGCTCAACTGCGTCGACGTGAGCGTGAACGTCGGTTTCGTCGCGCCGCTGATCGCGACGCCCGCCGCGTACCACTGGTAGGTGAACGCCGTTCCGGACGTCCAGGCGCCGGGCTTCGCGGTGAGAATGCCACCGACTTTGGCTGTGCCGGCAATCGTCGGAACCGGCGCCGCGAGCTTTCCGACCGCGACCTTCACCGAACTGGCGCTGGTCTTGGCGCCGCTTGTGTATCCGGATTTCGAGCCCGTGACCTTCACCGTCATCGGCCGCCCGAGCTGCGCGGACGTCAACACGAAAGTTTTCGCGGTCGCACCCGAGACCGCGACCCCCGAGGCGTACCACTGGTACGAGAGCGTCGCTCCCGAAGTCCAGGAGCCTGGGACCGCAGTCAGAGTACTGCCGACCGCGACAGAGCCGGCGATCGTCGGCGTGGGCGCAACGAGTGTGCCCTTCGCTACGGCGGCCGTGGCCGCGCTCGACTTCGCGACGCTGGCGCCTCCCAGAGTGCCGGTCACCTTCACGCTGATCGGCTTTCCGAGCTCAGCGGATGTCACGGTGAACTTCTTCGCGGAAGCCCCCGCGATCTTCGCCCCACCGGCCGACCACTCGTAGGCGAGTGTTGCGCCCGCGGTCCAGACGCCGGGAGTCGCGGTCAGGATGCTGCCGACTGCGGCGGATCCGGCGATGGTGGGTGTTGCGCCGATCAGCGGCGCGGTGATTGGGGCAGTTGGCGTGGAGGTCTGAACGATGGTGCTCGTATCTTCGTCGTTCAAGCCCGTGACTTCAACGCTGATCGCGGCTCCGACGTCGGCGGCAGTCAGCACGTAGGTCGGCGCCGTCGCGCTTGCGATCGCAACCCCGCCCCTCAACCACTTGTAGCTAAAGGTGTCCCATTGCCCCCAGTAGCCGAGCGTCGTAGTCAATGTGCTTCCTACAGTTGGGTTGCCGGTCATGGTCAGCCACTCATTCGCACCCGTGGATGCGATGGCTTCCGCCCACCATGGAGCCGCCCAGTCGCCTAGGTATCCGCCCGGCTGGTAATAGAACCGAGTCCAGACTCCGCCGTTAGCTACGTCGGTTTCCGTCGCGGCGTAAGTGAGTGTGCAGCTGAGCGAATCGCCGGGCGCCAAACTGGTCGGCAGATTGAACGCATATTCGAGGACAACGTAGGGTCCAGGGTCGCCGAATCCGTTGATTTGGCAGGTGTCGCTCGGAGTCGGTAGAGGATCCTCATATCGGCCGATGTACTCAGCCGCAATGATCGCTCCCTCGGGAAAAACCAGCGCTGATCCCGTGTCGTTCGTCGCTGTGTAGGTGAAGCCGATCTGATCTCCGACAGCGAATCCCTCGCTCACCGTGGAGGTGATGTTGAACGACATCGGGTTAACCTCGCCAGCCGCGTAAGCGGGCGCAGCGCCCGCCACAGACAGTCCGGCAGCAACCAACGATGTGACGACTATCGCGCCAACCGCACGGGGAAACTTGAGCATGAGCCACGGTACTGTGTCGCGAGAGTTTGTAGCAATAGCCATAGCGGCCCTTTTAGGCGCTCACCGCCGCGAAAACTCCATCACCCAGTTCACGTCCCACGACTCGCCACCGTCGTACGAGAAACTCTGCTCCCAGCGGGCGGTAGCCGCATCATCCGAAGTCCACACGAATCTCAGGCGAACCGGGCGTCCGCCGATCACATCAAGACCGCAGAAAACCCCGCGACCCTCGCTCCACGACCCCTCGAGCGGCGGATCGACGCGACCCGGTGCGGTACTCGCCGCCCACCAGATACGCCATACCTCGGCCTCAGGGTCGAACTGCCGAAGGGTCAGCCCCTCGAACCCGCCGACTACCGGCGAGGTCGGCACAAACATGCGGTCGATGTGCCCTAGCCCGCCGAAGATCGGTTCGGCGTGGCCGGTCGCGTCGAACTCGATCCACTCGTCGCAGTCGGGATCGGTGTTGTCGCGGATCTTGCGGTTGTGGATGTCCCACTCGCCGAAGATGAAATCAAAGTCGTGTGCGCTCATGCCGGCACGGTAGACCCGGCCGCCGACATCGAAACTAGGCCGCGGCGGCCGGTTCCGCCGAGGATTCGACCCGTTGCCCGCGCGGCATAGCGAGCGCTGCGATCACGGTAGCGACCGCGGCTACCGCGACACCGATGAACACGACACCCGAGGCCTGCTCGACGACCGCGACATCCGTCTCTGTTCCTGCGGCCAGGAATATCGCGTTCGCCAGCGCACCGAAAATCGCGACCCCAACGGCGCTGCCGATCGACCGGGAGAACAGGTTCGTTCCGGTCACGACGCCGCGCTCGTTCCAGGCGACCGACGACTGCGCCGCGATCAACGTCGGCACGGCGATGAGGCCCATGCCTAGCCCGATCACGAAGCAGCTGAGCGCCACGAACCAGAGCACCGGCGTCTGGGCGGTGACGGCGAGCGCCACCGATCCGGCGACCGTGAACACTAGCCCGATCAGCGCCGTCGTTCGGAACCCGAACCGCAGGTACAGCCGCCCCGACTGCGACGCCGAGATCGGCCAGCCGATGGTGAGCACGGCGAGCGCGAGCCCGGCGACGAGCGGCGGGGTGCCGAGCGTGCGCTCCAGATAGGTCGGAACATACGACGTCAGCCCGATCAGGATCGCGCCGACGCCCAGCCCGATGAGCGAGGTCGTGAGCAGCAGGCGGCGCGAGAACACCCAGAGCGGCAGCACCGGCTCCTCCGCGCGAGACTCGGCCCACACGAACAGCCCGAGCAGGATCGCGCCGAGCGCGAAGGCGCCGATGCTCTGCCACGAGTTCCACGCCCAGGCCTGGCCGCCCTCGAGAACCGCGAGGATCAGCAGCGACAGCGACCCCGCGAGCAGCGACGCCCCGAGGAAGTCGACCTTGTGCTGCTTCTTCTCGACCGTCTCGTGGAAGTGCGTGTAGATCATCCACGCGGCGATCAGGCAGAGCGGGATGTTGATGAAGAAGATCCAGCGCCACGACAGAAATTGCGAGAACAGCCCGCCGAGGGTCGGACCGACGACGGACGAGATCGCCCACACGCTGGCGAGATACCCCTGCGTCTTCGCGCGCTCGGCGACCGTATAGATGTCGCCGGCGATGGTGACCGACATCGGCTGCACCGCGCCTGCCCCCAGCCCTTGGATGACGCGGAACACGATCAGCGCCGGCATGCTCCACGCGAACCCACACAGAATCGACCCGAGCAGAAACAGCCCGATGCCGATGAGCACGATCGGCTTGCGCCCCACCATGTCGCTGAGCTTCGCGTAGATCGGCACCGAGACCGCCTGCGCGAGCAGGTAGATGGAGAAGAGCCAGGGGAAGAGACTGAAGCTTCCGAGATCGTCGACGATGGATGACACGGCTGTCGCGAGGATCGTCGAATCAATCGCCACAAGCCCGGTCGTCAGCATGAGCGCGATCAGGATCGGCCCCCGCTCCGACCGGAACCCGACGTCTGCACGGCTGACGGTATTGCTCACGCGGGCGCTCTTCTCGGTTTGGGGCGGGCGGATGACTCGTAGAAGGGTAATTCGTGGGTGGGGTACGGCATTCCCGTTGGCGAACTCATTGACCTAGCTCCAGTCTTATGCTGGTAGCAATTCGAGGGAGTCTCATGCCGAAGTTTTTCGGTACGCCAGACGGCGTAAAGGTTGGCCAATTCTTTGTGGACCGCCGCGAACTTCACGAGCTTTCTGTACATCGCCCGCCGCAATCCGGAATTTCAGGCACGGGCAGGGAGGGGTCCGACTCGATTTGTCTCTCAGGTGGGTATGTCGACGACGAAGACCACGGCGATTACATCCTCTATACAGGGCAAGGTGGAAACGACCGCAATTCTGGTAAACAGATCTCCGATCAGAATCTTCAGTCGCCCGGAAACGCTGGCCTGATCACCAGCGGCGTCAAGGGCCTACCCGTTCGTGTCGTGCGCGGCGCGAATCACAAGTCGCCCTATTCTCCGCCCGTGGGTTATCAGTACGCCGGGCTGTTCACCGTCACTTCGTATTGGGTTGAGAAGGGAATGGACGGCTTCGATGTCGTTCGGTTTCGGCTAGATCGGATCGCGGAGCAGGCGGCACTGGTAGCGTCCGCGAACCCAGATCCAGATCCTGCCTTCGCAACCGCGACAGTGATTCGTCGGATTCGTGACACAGCTCTGTCACGTCGCGTGAAAGCCATATATGAGGACGCCTGCCAAGTTTGTGGAACCACCGTTTCCGGTATCGGAGGACGGACTTATTCCGAAGGTGCTCATGTGATGCCTCTTGGTCGCCCGCATCTCGGCCCAGACACTCTCGACAACATTCTGTGCCTATGCCCTAACCACCACGTCCAGCTCGACATCGGCGGCATGGTGATTCTCGAAAACTTCGATGTCGCGGTCAGCGCAACATCGCAAGCTTTTGGCTCGCTAACGTTCAAGAAACAGCACACTCTCGCTCCTGAGTTTGCATCTTTTCACCGCGCTCTTTGGCTAGCGCTTTGACAGGATAGAGACTCGAGATCGGAGATCGCGGGCGCTTCGACAAGCTCAGCGACCGCACGCACCTCCCAGCCCAACCCGTCAAACTAGACACGTGCTCTCCCCCGCCGCGCCCTCGACCCCGTGGATCCTCGGCGCCGTCCTAGCCCTCCTCCTCGCGTTTATGACGTTCAACGCGATCCGCAAGAACCGGCGCGACTACTCGACGTTCAAGCGGCAGCGGTCGAGCAAGCGGCGGCGCAAGACGTTCCGTAAATGGCTGCGACAGTCATTCCTCAACTTCGGCGGCGCGGCCGTGGTCGTGCTGCTACTCAGCTGGCAGTTCATCGGGCCATTTCAAGAAGCGGTCGACGCGTGGCCCTGGGTCGCAGGCGCCCGCCAGAGCTTCGACGACAGCGGCGGGATCGGACCCGCCATCGTCGTCGCACTCGTCGCGATCATCGTCGTCGGCGGAGTGCTCGGCATCTTCGCCGCCCGCACCGAAATCGACAGCGCCAGCGAGGTGCCGTCGATCGGCGACGTTCAGGCGCTGCTGCCCCGCAACCGCGCCGAACTCAAGTGGGGCGCGGCGCTCGCGATCAACGCCGGCCTTGTCGAAGAACTGCTGTTCCGCCTGGCCCTTCCCGCGCTGATCTTCGGCGTCACTGGCAGCGCAGTCGCCGCGGTCGCGGCCAGCATTTTGATCTTCGGATTTCTACACATCTACCAAGGCCTGCCCGGCATCGTCGGGTCGGTCATCCTCGGGGCCGCGTTTATGGCGATCTATCTGGCGACCGGCAGCATTTTGGTCGCGATCGTCGTGCATGCGCTATTTGACTTGCGGTCGCTCGTGCTGATTCCCGTGGTCGTTTTCGGGGTGCACAAGGAGTTGGGCAATGGGGCGCCGCCGGTGAAGAAGAAGATCGTGGATGACGCGGTCGGGAGTAGTTCGTAGCGAGGGGTTTCGATACGGGCGCTAGAGCGCCCTACTCAACCAGCGGAGAGACGCAGGGCCACCCATGACACCGGGGGCAGCTCGATCGTGAGGGTACCGTCGGTGGTTGACGCCGAGATTGGGCGCAGGGCCACGCGCTCCGGCGACTCCAGCGTGTTCGCCGCGTGGATGTCGTCGTCGTAGAGCGCGACCGCTTCGACCACCGACACCGCGCCGAGCGCCGCGATGTCGATCGTCACCGTCGTGGCCGAGTCGACGGCGCGGTTCACCAGGAACACCGACGTCCCCTGCGCGTCGCTGGTCACCGCAGCATCCACCACCTTCACCGTGCCGTGCACGCTCGACTCGTAGGTGTCGCTGACGATGCGCGGAGTGAGCGCGGTCGCGCCGGCGAGGCGCGAGGTCACCGCGAACGGGAAGAACGTGGTCTGCTTCCACGCTATGCCGCCCGGCTCGGTCATGATCGGCGCGATCACGTTCACCAGCTGGGCGAGGCTGGCCGAGCTGACCCGATCCGCGTGATTGAGCAGTGAGATCAACAGGCTGCCGACGACCACCGCGTCGACGACCGTGTACGAATCCTCGAGCAGGCGCGGGGCGACCGGCCAGTTGTCGATGCCGGTGATCTGATCCTCTTCAGCAAAGCGTTCGATGTCCCAGACGTTCCACTCGTCGAACGAGATGTTGATCTGCTTGGTCTTCTTCAGCGCGGCCTTGACGGAGTCGGCGGTCGCGACGACCTCCTCGATCATCAGGCTCATGTCGTGGCCGGCGGCGAGGAAGCTGCCGAGATCGCTCTGGCTCTCGGCCCAGTAGGCGTGGCACGAGATGAGGTCGATGTCGTCGTAGGTGTGCTGCAGCACGGTGTGCTCCCAGGCGCCGAACGTCGGCATCGTGCGGTTCGAGCTGCCGCAGACGACGAGCTCGAGCGACGAGTCGAGCTGACGCATGGCTTTCGCCGTCATCGAGGCGAGCTTGCCGTAGTCGTCGGCGTTGCGGTGACCGAGTTGCCACGGGCCATCCATCTCGTTTCCGAGGCACCACGTCTTCACCGCGAGCGGCTCTTCGAGGCCGTTGCTGCGCCGGAGGTCAGACAGAGTCGACCCGGACGGCACGTTCGCGTACTCCAACAGGTCGAGGGCCTCTTCGACCCCGCGTGTTCCGAGGTTGACGGCCAACATCAGTTCGCTTCCCGCCTTGCGCAGCCAGCTCGAGAACTCGTGCAGCCCGACCTCGTTGGTCTCTTTCGAGTGCCAGGCCAGGTCGAGGCGGGTGGGGCGGTCGGATGCTGGACCGACACTGTCTTCCCACTTGAACCCCGAGACGAAGTTTCCGCCCGGATACCGGATCGTCGAGACGCCGAGCTCGCGCACCAGCTCGAGCACGTCGCCGCGGAACCCCTCGTCGTCGGATGCCGCGTGGCCGGGCTCGTAGATGCCGTCGTAGACCGAGCGGCCGAGGTGTTCGACGAACGAGCCGAACAGGCGGCGGTCGACCGCTCCGATCGCGAAGGCGGGATTGATGGTCAGGCTGGCCTGGGGCATGGTTCTCTTTCGGTCAGTGGTGTGGGACAAGTTACTTGAGGCTGCCGATCGCGAGCCCGCCCTGCCAGTACTTCTGCAGCGAGAGGAACGCGACGATCAGCGGGATGATCGAAATGAGCGAGCCGATGATGATGAGGGTCCAGAGCGAGACGCCCGAGCCGCCGTTGTTCTGCGCGGCCAGTCCCTGCCACAGCCCGATGCCCACAGTAATGGGATACAGCTGGCTGTTGGAGAGCATCGCGAGCGGCAGGAAGTAGTTGTTCCAGGTGCCGACGACCGAGAGCAGCAGCACGGTGACGACGGCCGGCCGCATGAGCGGCAATGCCACCTGCACGAAGGTGCGCAACGCCCCCGCGCCGTCGACGCGCGCCGCGTCGAGCAGCTCGTCGGGCACTGCCTCGGCCGCGTAGACCCGCATCAGGTAGACACCGAACGGGCTGAGCAGAGAGGGCAGGATGACCGCCCAGATCGTGTCGGTCAGACCCAGCTCCGAGAACAGCACGAAGGTCGGGATGACCAGTGCGGTGAGCGGCACCATGACGGAGCCGAGCAGGATCGCGAACGACAGGTCGCGCCCGCGGAACTTGTATTTCGCGAACCCGTAGCCCGCCAGCACCGCGAGCACCGTCGCACCGAGCCCGCCGACGAACGCGTAGAGGGCAGAGTTGCCGATCCAGCGCAGGTAGATTCCGTCGTTGTAGGTGACGAGGTTCGACAGGTTGGTGAACAGGTTGAAGTCGCCCGAAAACCAGAGCGCACTGTCGCCGCCGAACAGCGACGGCGCGTCCTTCGTGCTGGCGACGAACAAAAACCAGAGCGGGATCAGGAAGTAGACGACCAGGATGCCCAAGAACACATAGGTGATCACGTGGCGCGGCTTGCGGGCCGTGTGCGGTGCGGTGATGGCCATTAGAGAACGCTCCCGCGCTTGCGTGTTGCGAATAGAAAGATGTACACGCCCACGAACACGATGGCTCCGAGCGAAAACGAGATCGCCGACGCGTAGTTGAACTGCGCGTACTTGAAGGCGAGATTGAACGCATAGATGTTCGGGGTGAAGTCGGGAGTGATCGTGCCGTTCGCCACGGGGCCCAAGACCTGCGGTTCGGTAAAGAACTGCAGCGTGCCGATTAGCGCGAAGACGAGGATGAGCACGAGCGCCGACCGCACCATCGGGATCTTGATACGCAACGCGACCTGCCACGAGTTGGCGCCGTCGATCTTGGCCGCCTCGTAGATGGTCGGATCGATGCCGCGCAGCGCCGCGTAGATGATGATCATGTAGTAACCAGCCCATTGCCAGGTGACCACGTTCATGAGCCCGTAGAAGATGTTGTCGGGTGACAGGAGGAACGGAGCATCCGCCCCGAACGCCCCGAAAATCTGCTCGAGCGGACCGAAGCTGGGGCTGTACAGGAAGCCCCACATCAGGGCGCCGATGACGGCGGGCACCGCGTACGGCAGGAAGATCATCAGCCGGGCGAACCGGGCGAACCGATTGGTGAGGTTGTCGAGCACGAGCGCCGCGGCGAGAGAGACGAGCATCTGCACCGGGATCAGCACCAGCGAGAACCGCACCACGAACCAGACGCCCTTGAGGAATGACGCGTCGGTGAACGCGCGCACGTAGTTGTTGATGCCGGCGAACGCGGTTCCGGTGGCGAGTCCTTTGGAGAACAGGCTGAGGTAGAACGCGTAGGCGAGCGGCGTGACCAAGAAGACCACGAACACGACGCCGAACGGCGCGATGAAGAGCCAGCCGGTGCGGGAGTGCCGACGCTCGCGCGCCGTCTGCTTGCGTTTCGGGATGACCAGCCGCGTTGCTGTGTCTGCCATTTAGAGATCCTTTGAATATTTCGGATGTCGCGGCCCCGGGTCACCCCGGAGCCGCGACAGAATACGCGTTGCCCGATTACTCGACGGTGAAGCCCTGCTCCGTCGCGTACTTGACGATGATGTCCTGCAGGTCGGTCGCTGCCTGCGAACCGCCCACGTCGCCGGCGGCGATCTTCACGAGCTGCGCCTGCAGTTGCGCGTAGTAGTAGACGCTGAACGGGCTGTAGTTCGTGCCCTCGTAGGCGTCGGCGGCGGGGATGTAGATGTCTTTGTTCGCCGTCTGTCCGCCGAAGAACTCGACCTGGTTGTTCACGAACTCGTCAGACGTGAGAACGTCTTTGTTGAGCGGGAAAATGGTCTGCGTCTTCCAGCCGTCGGTGAGCGACGGCTCGTCGGCGTACAGCCCCACCGCGACCTCGGCCGCGAGTTCTTTGTCGTTCGCCTGCGTGGTGACGGCGAGGGCGGAGCCGCCCCAGTTCACCGAGACCGGGTTGTCGACGTCCCACTGCGGCAGTGGCGCGACCGCGAACAGTCCGGCGTCGTCGCCCTGGCCGACACCGGCTCCGGTGAGGTATCCGGGTGCCCAGGCGGCCGAGACGTAGGTGGCGTACTTGCCGCCGACGACTCCCGCGATGTAGTCGGTCGTGAACTGGTCTTCGGTGCCGATGAGTCCCTTTTCGGTGAGACCGGCCCAGTAGTCCATGACCTGCTTGACCTCCGGGGTGTCGAGGTTGATCGAGATCTTCTGCGGGTCGGCGAGGTCGTAGTCGAACGGCACGGCGCCATTCTGCTGGAAAAGCGCGGTGAGCGCGGCCGGCACATTGCTGCCGAGGTTGCCGAACCAGGGGCCGCCGGCGTCCTTCACGGTCTGAGCGGCCGCCTCGTATTCCTCCCACGTTGTGGGCGGGGTGATGTTGTACTGCTCGAAGATGTCTTTGCGGTAGATCATCGCCATCGGGCCGCCGTCGATGGGCACGGCGTACACCGCGTCTCCCTGCGAGACATCGCCCCACGAACCCTCCGCGAAGTTGTCTTTGACGTCGTCCGCTCCGAGGTCGCTGATGTCGACGAGCGCCTTCTGGATCTCGAAGCCGACGAGCTGGTCGGTCTCGAGCATCACGACGTCGGGCGCTCCCTTGCCTGCCGAGACAGCGGTCTGCAGCTTGGCGTATTCGTCGGCGCCCTGGCCGGCGACCGTCCAGCAGACCTGCACGTCGTCGTGGGAGTTGTTGAAGTTGTCGACCACGGTCGCCATGTTCGGGTACCAGGCCCAGACCGAGACGACGGGAGCGTCGGCATTGACGATCTTGTTGGTGCAGTTGGTGGGCTTCGCGTCGTTCGAGCCTCCCCCGTCGTCGCCGCTGCAGGCCGCCAGACTGGCGACGATGGCGACCGCGGACAGACCCGCGATGAGCGCTTTGTTCTTCACTGTGATTCCTCTCGTAGTGCGTGGACTTCGTTGTCATGAGCGGTGGATCAGCGGGTGCAGGCCCTCTTTGGCCGCCATTTACAACGTTGTATATAACGTTGTAAAAGACATCATGCTGAGCGGATGCGGCCGGTGTCAAGAGTGGCGGGCCATTCGGCCCGGGTGTGTTGTCAGGCTACGGTCGACGACTCGCGCTGCACCAGGCGGAACGCGGCAAGGTGCTCGCGCGGAGCGATCGCGGCGTCGGGGTCGGCGATGCGCTCGATGAGATAGCGCACGGCGACCTCGGCGATCTCATCTTTTCCGGGATCGATGGTCGAGAGCGTGGGCAGGGTGTACCGGGTCTCGTCGATGTCGTCGTAACCGATCACCGCGACATCCGCCGGGATGCGCAGCCCGGCCTCCTGCATAACGCGCATCGCGCCGAGCGCCATCGAGTCATTGAAGGCGACGAGCCCGTCGAACTGGGCGCCGGAGTCGAGCAGGCGGCGCATCGCCTCGGCGCCGCCCGAGCGGAACCAGCCGCCGACCTCGCCGACGAGTCGGTCGTCGTAGTCGATTCCCGCCTCGGCGAGCGCTTCGCGGTAGCCGAGAAGGCGCAAACCCGCGGATCCGATCACCTCTCCGGGATGAGCCCCGACGACGGCGATGCGAGTTCGCCCGAGCGAAAGGAGATGGGCCGTCGCTGCACGCGCGCCGTCGGTGTTGTGCATGGTCACGTGGTCGTTCGGGCCGCTGAAGATCCGCTCGCCGAGCAGCACGAGCGGCGTGGTCACCTCGTCGAGGATGCGCGCGTCTTCTTCACCGAGGGCGAGTGCGCTGAACAGAATGCCGTCGACCTTCTGCTTGCGAGCGCCACCCAGCAGGCCGATCTCGCGATCGCGCTCGGCGCCGGACTGCTCGATGATGACGCTCAGGCCCTGGGCGTCGGCGGCGCGCATCACGGCGTCGGCCAACTCGGCGAAGTAGGCATTGCGCAGGTCGGGGATGATCAGGCTGATGACGCCCGTGCGCCCCGAACGCAGTCCGCGCGCAGTCAGATTGGGGCGGTAGCCGAGCTGCTCGATGGCCGCGCTGACCCGGTCGCGCGTCTCGGGCCGGATGTGCGGGTAGTCGTTCACGACGTTCGACACCGTCTTGATCGACACCCCGGCCAGCCGCGCCACGTCGTGCATTGTGATCGACATGTCGTTCCCCTCGCGGTCGGGCGGTTGCCCCACTTTACAACGTTGGAAGCGCGCTGAGGATCCCGCTGTGCGTCGTGCATTGCGTCGTGTGGGGCAGATGCGGATGCGAGGTGCCCCATACGACGCAACCGGATGACGCGGGCGCAGTGGCTGCATTGGTACGCTCGGGCCATGAGCGAGCTCGACGACCTGCGGCGCATCGCCTACGGCCGCACGAGTTCCGCCGCCGACGAGGCCGCCGCCGCGGATGCCCGCTCGACACTGGCGCAGCACGACGCCGCCGCGCGGGCCGAGACCGACGGCGCGAACCCGCCCGACCCCGAGGGCGAGGAACGCGACGGCTCGATCGCGCTCGACATCGTCGACCCGGGCAACGAGCCGGGATACCTGCACCGATTGGTCACCACCTGGCGGGTGTGGGCCGTGCCCGCCTTCGCGGCATTCATTGTCGGCATAGTGCTCACCGTGGCATCCGGCTGGTTCATCCTCAACGCGAATAGTGCGTCGAACATCACCCCGGACACCAACACCAGCCAGCGGTTTCTCGAGGGGTCGGAGCTGCTGGATCCGGATGCGGTCAGCCCGAACGCGGTTACTCCTGGCGATCTCGGCGCGGCGTTCGAACTGTTCGCCCGCGCACAGCAACCAGATGACGTGACCGAGGGCCTCGATTCGGGGATCGACACCGCATCGACCCGGCTCGTCTACGTGAGCGAATTCGACGAGGTCTACGCGGCGAAAACGGTCGGCGGCAGCCTCTGCCTGCTGCTCGTGAGTCCGAACAGCGAGCTCGCAATGACCAGCTGCGCCGACGAGACGTCGTTCGTCGCGCAAGGTCTGAGCATCCGAGCGACTCGCGACGCCGGCGACGTGCGCATCACCTGGGACGGCGTGACCGCGTCGGATTCGCCAGCGAGGTAGGACCGGCCGGGTTTCGATACGCGCCCCAGAGGGCGCTACTCAACCAGCAGAGTTGCCCCAGAGGGCGCTACTCAACCAGCAGAGTTGCCCCAGAGGGCGCTACTCAACCAGCAGAGTTGCCCCAGAGGGCGCTACTCAACCAGCGGCGATCTCCTCAGCCGGCGATTACCTGAGGTACGCTCGGGTGATGAGCGAGATCGACGAGCTGCGCCGCGTCGCCTACGGGCGCACGTCCGGCGCCGCCGAGGAGGCCGCCGCGGCGAGCGCCCGCGCCAGACTCGCCGAACTCGAGACGCCCGAGCCCACACCGGCGGCGGCGATGGAGCCACACACCGAGGTCGATTCCGACGGACCTATCGCTCTCACCCTCGTCGATCCCGATGACGAGCCGGGATTGCTGCACCGATTCGCGGCCAGCTGGCGGGTGTGGGCGGCGCCCGCGTTCGCGGCGTTCGTCATCGGGATCGTGTTGGCCGTGGCATCCGGCGTCCTTCTCTTACGGGGCCTGCCGGTCGGCGACGGCTCGTCGGCGGACACCGTCGTGACCTCGGGCGAGAGCGTCGAGGCGCCGATGCCCGGCAATCTCGAGGTGGCGACCGCCCGCCTCAACAGCAGGCAGGACGCCGAAGATACTTCGCACCCTTTCGACTCGTCGATCGAGGTCGACCCCGTCACGGTGCACGCGCTGCGGGTCAGCGCCGACCAGCAGGTCTACGCGGCCGTCTCGGTCGACGGCGAGATCTGCATGATGGTCGTCGAGGTCGCGAGCGGCATCTCGGGCAGCACGTGTCTAGCGCCCAGCCAGTTCGTGACGCAGGGCATCTGGCTGGGCATGCTCACCTCCGGCCACGACCTCACCGTGCACTGGGACGGCATCACCGTCACCGAGACGTGGAAGTGAATGCTGGTTGAGTAGGTCGCGCAGCGACCGTATCGAAACCCTGGGTGCGCGAGGGTTTCGATACGCGCCCTAGAGGGCGCTACTCAACCAGCACACAGGCCTAGAGGGCGCTACTCAACCAGCAGAGAGGCCCTAGACGTTGTCGCCGCCCGAGTCGCTGAACGCCGACGCCGACGACGTGCCGCCCCACGACCACTCGGTCACCTCGGGGATGTCCTCGCCGTGCGACCGCGTGTAGGCACGGGCGCGTGAGCGGGCATCCTGCATCGACTGCCTGAACGAGCCCTCCTTCTCGGCCAGTCCGGGCACCCGGTCGAGCACGTCGATGACGAGCTTGTAGCGGTCGAGGTCGTTCAGCATCACCATGTCGAACGGCGTCGTGGTGGTTCCCTCCTCGATGAACCCGCGCACGTGCAGGTTGCTGTGCCCGTTGCGGCGGTAGGTGAGGCGATGGATCAGCCACGGGTAGCCGTGGTACGCGAAGATCACCGGCTTGTCGGTGGTGAAGATCGCGTCGTACTCCTTGTCGCTGAGCCCGTGCGGGTGCTCTCCCTCGCTCTGCAGGCGCAAGAGGTCGACGACGTTGACCACGCGCACCTTCAGATAGGGCACCTTCTCGCGAAGAATGGATGCGGCCGCGAGCATCTCGAGGGTCGGCACATCGCCCGCGGAGGCGAGCACGACATCCGGGGCCTCGCCCGCCACCTCGGTGCCGGCCCAGTCGAACAGGCCGAGTCCGCGCGTGCAGTGGTCGATCGCCTGGTCCATGGTGAGCCAGTTGGGCGCGGGCTGCTTGCCGGCGACCACGACGTTGACGTAGTCGACACTGCGCAGGCAGTGGTCGTAGGTCGACAGCAACGTGTTCGCGTCGAACGGCAGGTAGACGCGCACGACCTCGGCCTTCTTGTTGACCACGTGGTCGATGAACCCGGGGTCCTGGTGCGAGGCGCCGTTGTGGTCCTGGCGCCAGACGTGCGACGACAGCAGGTAGTTGAGCGAGGCGACCGGGCGGCGCCACTCGATGTGACGCGAGCTCTTCAGCCACTTGGCGTGCTGGTTGAACATCGAGTCGACGATGTGGATGAACGCCTCGTACGAGTTGATGATGCCGTGGCGTCCGGTGAGCAGGTATCCCTCGAGCCAACCCTGGCACTGGTGCTCGCTCAGCATCTCGATCACACGGCCGGCACGGGCGAGGTGGTTGTCGGCGTCGATCGGCAGGTTGCCGGCGTCCCACTGCTTGTCGGTCACCTCGAATACGGCCTGCAGCCGGTTGCTCGCCGTCTCGTCGGGGCCGAAGATTCTGAAGTTCGTCGGGTTCTGCGTGATCACGTCGCGCAGCCAACCGCCGAGTACCGCGGTTGCTTCGCTGGCGGATGCGCCCGGGCTCGGAACGTCTACCGCATAGTCGCGGAAATCGGGCAACTTCAGGGCCTGCCGCAGCAGCCCGCCGTTGGCGATGGGGTTCGCGCTCATCCGCAGGTCGCCGACTGGGGCCAGCGCGGTGGCCTCGGCGGTAACGGCTCCGCTCTCGTCGAAGAGCTCTTCGGGCTTGTACGACTGCAGCCAGCTCTCGAGCAGACGGGTGTGCTCCTCGGTGTCGCGGGCGTTGGCGAGCGGCACCTGGTGCGAGCGCCAGTTGTTCTCGGCTGGATGTCCGTCGATCTCGGCGGGGCAGGTCCAGCCCTTCGGCGTCTTCAAGATGATCATCGGCCAGGCCGGTCGTCCGTCGAGGGTGCCGGCCGCAGCATCCGCCTTGATCTGGGCGATCTGGTTGAGAACGGCGTCCATCGTCTCGGCGAGGCGGGTGTGAACGAGCATCGGGTCTTCGCCGTCGAATCCGCCGCTGACGACGTACGGCGTGTGGCCGTAGCCGCGCATCAGCTGCAGCAGTTCCTCTTCGGGGATGCGCGCGAGCACCGTCGGGTTGGCGATCTTGTAGCCGTTGAGGTGCAAAATCGGCAGCACGACACCGTCGTTGAGCGGGTCGACGAACTTGTTGGAGTGCCAGCTGGTGGCGAGCGGGCCGGTCTCGGCCTCGCCGTCGCCGACGACGGTCGCGACCAGCAGGTCGGGGTTGTCGAAGGCGGCACCGTAGGCATGGCTCAGCGAGTATCCGAGCTCGCCGCCCTCGTGGATCGACCCGGGGGTCTCGGGAGCGACGTGGCTCGGGATGCCGCCGGGGAACGAGAACTGACGGAACAGCCGGCGCACACCGTCTTCGGTCTTGTCGATCGTGTTGTACACCTCGCTGTAGGTGCCGTCGAGGTAGGCGTTCGCGACCATGCCGGGGCCGCCGTGGCCGGGACCGGTGACGTAGATCGCGTTGAGGCTGCGCTCTTGGATGACCCGGTTGAGGTGCGCGTAGATGAAGTTGAGGCCCGGGGTGGTTCCCCAGTGGCCGAGCAGGCGCGGCTTGATGTGCTCTTTGGTGAGCGGAACGCGCAGCAGCGGGTTGTCGAGCAGGTAGATCTGGCCGACGGACAGATAGTTCGCCGCCCGCCACCAGGTGTTGAGCTTCTCGAGCGCTTCGGCGCCGAGTTCTGCCGGTTCGCGGTACTGCCAGGGGGTGGTGATGGTCAGGGCGTTCATAACAACCTTTCGTCAGCTTCTCTTAGGCTGCACCCATTTGACGGGCCTGACTAGGGACGAACGTCCTTGACTTACGGCACGGTGGTGGAAGCCGTCATCCGCTCGCCGTTCCAGACGACCAACAGATTGCTGTTGCTCATGAGGTCGACGCCGTGAAGTTCGAAGGACGCGACGTCGGTACAGCTTCCGCCGAGCCCTTGGCCGTCGAGTGCGACCAGGAGACAGATGCCGCCGTCGTGCCGTCGCGCGACCCACACACCGCCCTGTCTGCCGGTATCCGCCAGTCGTGTGGATGCCGGATCGACCTCGAGACCTTCCACCGTGATTTCGTCGGGAAACTCGTCGCGCGGCAGCTGGCGGTCGTCGAACCATGCTTCGGCGGCGGTCAGGTTTCCCGCACCGAGGTCGAGGCTCGCACGCAGGGGATCGACGTCGGGCGGCAGCTCGCTCGAGCCCGGCGTGAAGGTGTCGGTCGGGGCGGGCGCGATTGCGGCGGTCCGCCCGGTCGCGACCATCGCCCCGGCGCCGAGCAGGAGACCGACGACGAGGGCCGCGGCCGCCGGGATCAGCCAGGCGACGCGGCGCCGATGGACGTCGGGCCGGGCATACGGCTCCTCCGCTGGTGCGACGTCGGGCACGGGCCCGGGCGCCGCTTCGTCGGCGATCTCGGGTGCGGTCGTCGCGAGCGCCGCCGCCAGCTCGTGGCGCGCCGCCTCGGCCCGGGCCTCGTCTTCGGCGGAGTGCGTGCGACCGAATGCGATGCGACGGAGTTCGGTCAGGCGGGCGGCGTCAGTCGTCATGGCCCGAGGCTAGTGCCTGTCGAGGGATTCTCGAAGAAAGCTGACCTAGACTGCGGCCGTGCGTCTATCCCTTCTCGTCACCACCGTCGTCGCCAGCATCCTGTGGTTCGCCAGCGGCGCCCTTTACGGTCTGCTCACCTGGTTCAACATCCTGCCGATGAGCCCGGTGCTCGTATTGCCCGAGACCATCGCGGCCTCGACCTGGCAGGCGGTCGCCCCGTGGAACGGGGTGCTGCCCGCGCTCGGTGTGCTCGCCTTCGGCGCGATCTTCGCGCTGCTGGTTCTCGTTCTTCGCCGGCCCGGCCGCTCCACCTTCGTGCCGGTCTGGTTCGCCGCGATCGGCGCCTCGTTTCTGACGACGCTGTTCTTCGCCGTCGGTCAGACGGTCGCCAACTGGCCGCCGATGCGTGCGGCGATGGTGTTGCAGTACGTGACCGATGCCGTACCCGACGGCGGATACTGGGGCATCGTCTGGGGCTGGGTGCCCGCGACGGTCGCCGTGGTGCTCGCCCGCCGGGTGGTCTCCCCCGTTGCCGGTGGGCCGGATGCTGCAGCTCCCGCACAGCGCAGCGCCTCGGCCGCGCCGCTGCTGGTCGCCGCGCTGCTCGTGCTCGTCGCAGGGGGCGGGATCGTGGCATCCGTGCCCGCCGCTGAGACCGCCAACCGCGCGCTGTACG
>Ga0247811_1000240_pt1 | contig 19052 bp, 17 predicted proteins | sample UWRJL134311R1_FD_189018 | JGI IMG/M metagenome (GOLD analysis project Ga0247811, IMG submission 189018) | Plant litter microbial communities from Arlington Agricultural Research Station in Wisconsin, United States - UWRJ-L134-311R-1 | ecosystem: Environmental > Terrestrial > Plant litter >...
TCACGCTGCGCAAAGCGAGGGGTTAACGACGAAACGCCGGTCGAGCAGGGCGCCCCAGCGCCCGTATCGAAACCCGGGAAGGTTTCGACGGGGCCGCGGGCGGCCTATTCGACCGGCGTTGCGAAACTCGTCAGATCGTGTCGTTGGGCGTGCTCGTCGAGCGCTGCTGAACGGACTCGCCGCTCGCCGGGTCGACGTTCGAGCGCACCGTGGTGGTGGACTCGCGCTTACGCAGTGTCAGCACGAGGCCGAGGATGAAGATCAGAACTCCGGCACCCATCAGCACGTAGCCGATGAGGTCGAGGTTGATCCAGTCCAGCTGCACGTTGACGGCGAAGGCCAAAATGGCGCCGATGACGAACAGGGCGATACCGCTTCCAATACTCATGGGCATCACACTAGCGAAGCGGCACACGATCACGACATAGGGCGGCCGCCTTGCGCGACCACACCGGCACTGCTATGTCGCGGGCAGTACGATTTACCAATGCCCTCTTCTCTCAATCTCGCCGTCATTCCCGGAGACGGAATCGGACCAGAAGTCATCGCCGAAGCACTGAAGGTACTGCGCGCGGCCGTCGACGCCGACTTCGCCGTCACCGCCACCGAGTACCCGTTCGGCGCCTCGCACTTTCTCGAGACGGGGCGCATCCTCGACGAGAGCGACATCGACGCGCTCACCCGGCACGACGCGATCCTGCTCGGCGCCGTCGGGGGAGACCCGCGCGACCCGCGCCTGAAGGGCGGCATCATCGAGCGCGGGCTGCTGCTCAAGCTGCGCTTCGCCCTCGACCACTACGTCAACCTGCGCCCCACCACGCTGTTCCCGAACGTGGAATCGCCGCTCGCGAACCCGGGCCACGTCGACTTCGTCGTCGTGCGCGAGGGCACGGAGGGCCCCTACGTCGGCAACGGCGGCGCCATCCGCGTCGGCACACCCGCCGAGGTGGCCAACGAGGTGTCGGTGAACACGGCGTTCGGCGTGGAACGCCTCGTCAGGTTCGGCTTCGAGACCGCGTCATCCAGACCCGCCAAGAAATTGACGCTCGTGCACAAGACCAACGTGCTCGTCTTCGCGGGCTCGCTCTGGCAGCGCACGGTCGACCGTGTCGCCCTCGAATACCCCGACGTCGCCGTCGACTACCTGCACATCGACGCGGTGACTATATTCCTGGTCACGAATCCGGGTAGATTTGACACCATCGTCACAGACAACCTCTTCGGCGACATCATCACCGATCTAGCTGCCGCTATCAGCGGCGGAATCGGACTGGCCGCCTCCGGCAACATCAACCCGGATGGAACCTTCCCCAGCATGTTCGAGCCGGTCCACGGATCAGCGCCCGACATCGCCGGCCAGCAGAAAGCCGATCCCACCGCAGCGATCCTCTCCGTGGCCCTGTTGCTCGACCACATCGGGCAGACGGATGCCTCGGCTCGCGTCTCCGCGGCGGTGTCCGCCGATCTCGCCGCTCGTGGCTCCACGCCGCGAAGCACCTCGCAGATCGGCGACGCCATCGCTCAGTCGCTTTCCAAGAATTAGAACAACAAACCGACAGGAACAGCCAGCATGATCAAGAACCTCCTTGCTCCCACCACCCTGCAGTTCCTGCGCTCCAACAACCCCGAAGCCAAGTCGGAGATGGAGCGCATGGAAATCCTCGCCGACCCGGGCTTCGGCAAGCACTTCACCGACCATATGGTCGATATCTGCTGGTCGGCCCGCGGCAGCTGGCACCGCCCGCGCGTTCAGCCCTACGGCCCGATCGCGCTCGACCCGGCGGCCGCCGTTCTGCACTACGGCCAGGAGATCTTCGAGGGCATGAAGGCCTACCGCCACGAAGACGGCTCGATCTGGACCTTCCGCCCCGAAAAGAACGCCGAGCGGATGCAGCGTTCCGCACGCCGCATGGCGATGCCCGAACTGCCGACCGAGTACTTCATCGACTCGCTCAAAGAGATCATCAAGGCCGACGGCGCCTGGGTGCCCTCCGCCCCCGACACGAGCCTCTACCTGCGTCCGTTTATGTTCGCGAAAGAGGCGTTCCTCGGCGTGCGCCCGGCCGAGAAGGTCAACTACTACGTGATCGCCAGCCCGGCCGGACCCTACTTCGCCGGCGGCGGAGTCGTGCCGATCTCGATCTGGCTCTCGACCACCTACTCGCGCGCCGGCAAGGGCGGAACGGGAGCCGCCAAGACCGGCGGCAACTACGCCTCCTCGCTCGTCGCCCAGGCCGAGGCCTACGACAACGGCTGCGACCAGGTGCTCTTCCTCGACAGCGAAGAGGGCAAGTACCTCGAAGAGCTCGGCGGCATGAACATCGTGCTGGTCTACAAGGACGGCACGCTCGTCACCCCCTCGTCCGACTCGATCCTCGAGGGCATCACGCGCGACTCGATCCTCGAGCTCGCCGAAGACCGCGGACTCAAGGTGGAGCGCCGTCGCGTGACCATCGACGAGTGGCGTGAGGGCGTGGCATCCGGCGACATCGTCGAGGCTTTCGCCTGCGGAACCGCCGCCGTCGTCACCCCGATCGCGCTCGTCAAGAGCGCAGACTTCGAGATCGGTGCAGCGGATGCGCCCGCCGGCCCCCTCACACTGTCGCTGCGCGAAGAACTGACCGACATCCAGTACGGCCGTCGCGAAGACGTGCACGGCTGGATGACCCGGCTCGACGCGTAGCAGCTTCTGCTGGTTGAGTAGGCCGCCCGCGGCCGTATCGAAACCGGGGCGCCAGTCTGGCCCGGATGCACCCGTTCGAACGGCCGCATCCGGACCGAACGGCCGCGGTCGCCGGGTCCGGGCAAAGGATACGCGGTCAAAAGTGACGAGCGCGCCCGAATGTTCGCGCGCGCCAGTCACAAATGGCCGCGCTAGCTCAGTCGTGGCGTCGAATGGCGACTTCACGATGTCCTCTAGTGTGATCTCGACATCGGCTCGGCTTGTTCGATCCGTGCGGGGTCCGAAGAGAAACGAGCACCAATGACCACCGACAATCTCATCGGCCTCATCACCGGCGGAGTGGTTTTCCCTGCCGGTCTCGCGATATTCGTGTATTCCGAGCCATTCACGAAGTTTGTGAAGGCCCTCAACGGGCGCGTTTACGGCAAGTCGAGAAGAACCGAACAACTGGCCCGCCCAGCTTTCGTGCGTGTGATTGCGAGCGCGTGGATTGTTCTTGGACTGCTTGCGATCGTGGCCGCGCTTCTGGGCGGATTCCACGGGCGTTCATGACCGGGTTCGGGGCGATGCTCGTTCTTTTCGGCTGCATCCAGCTGACGATTCAAGTGGTCGGCAAAGGGAGAGAGCGTTGGCGCGAACGCGGGTCATCGGACGCCGCAACCCTTCGGCCGTTCTGGCGCGACCCCGTGTTTTGGCTGCCGCCTGCCGCATTCTGGGTTGCCGGATTTGTGGTGCTCGCAATTGGCAGCACCCTCGGCGCTTAGTAACCTGCTGGTCGAGTAGGCCGCCCGCGGCCGTATCGAAACCGGGGTTTCGATACGGGCGCTAGAGCGCCCTACTCAACCAGCGTGGCGGGCGCTAGAGCGCCCTACTCAACCAGCGGGGGCGGGCGCTAGAGCGCCCTACTCAACCAGCGGGGGCGGGCGCTAAAGCGCCCTACTCAACCAGCGGTAGCCCTTAGGCGCGGCCCTTCGGCGCGCGGCCCACGGTCAGCGCGGGGTCCTTGTCGGCGAGGTCGCCGATCGCGGCATCGATCGCGGCGAGAGTCTCGGGCGAGAGCGTGACGCCCGACGCCTTCACGTTGTCGGTGACCTGCTCGGGACGCGACGCCCCGATGATCGCCGACGCCACGTTCTTGTTCTGCAGAACCCAGGCCACGGCAAGCTGCGCCATCGTCAGTCCGTTGTCGGCGGCGATCGGCTCGAGCTTCTGTACTCCCTCGAGCACTTCGTCGCGCAGCCATCCGCTGATCATGTCGGCGCCGCCGGCAGCATCCGTCGCCCGCGATCCGGTCGGCAGTTCGGCGCCCGGCTTGTACTTTCCGGTGAGTACGCCCTGCGCGACCGGCGACCAGACGATCTGGCTGATACCGAGCTCGACCGACGTCGGAACGACCTCGGCCTCGATCACACGCCACAGCGCGGAGTACTGCGGCTGGTTCGAGATCAGCTGGATGCCCAGCTCGGTGGCGAGCTTGTGTCCGGCGCGCAGCTGCTCGGCCGACCACTCGGAGACGCCGATGTACAGCGCCTTGCCCTGGTGCACGACCTGCGCGAACGCCTGCATGGTCTCTTCGAGCGGCGTCTCGTAGTCGAAACGGTGCGCCTGGTAGAGGTCGACGTAGTCGGTTCCGAGGCGGATGAGCGACGCGTCGATCGACTCGCGGATGTGCTTGCGGCTGAGGCCGGTGTCGTTCGGGCCCTTGGGGCCGGTCGGGAAGTAGACCTTGGTGAAGATCTCGAGCGACTGGCGGCGCTGGCCCTTGAGGGCGTCGCCGAGCACCTGCTCGGCGATGGTGTTCGCGTAGGTGTCGGCCGTGTCGAAGGTGGTGATTCCGGCGTCGAGGGCGGCGTGCACACACTGCGTCGCCACGTCGTTCTCGACCTGCGACCCGTGGGTCAGCCAGTTTCCGTAGGTGATTTCCGAGACCTTGAGGCCGCTGTTTCCGAGATATCGATGTTCCATGGATGCAACGCTATCGGTGCGCGGTAAAGGCGCTCTGCACTCTGGGTAGCATTGACATCGTGAAAATCGCGCGCTTCAGCACTGGTGGGGACCCCCGTTTCGGCATCGTCGACGGCGACGAGATCGTCGTACTCGAGGGAGACCCGATGTTCAGCGGATTCGACACGACCGAGGAGCGTGTGCCGATCTCGGCCGTACGGCTGCTCGCCCCCGTCATCCCGCGCTCGAAGGTGATCGCGGTCGAGGGCAACTACCCCGAGAACCCGGACGAAGACACGGATGCGCCCCCTCTCCTGGTGCTGAAGCCGAACACCGCGGTCGTCGGTCCCGGCGACCCCGTTCTTCTGCCGGGCGATGCCGGCGCGATCGTGCACGAGGGCGAACTCGTCGTCGTCATCGGCCGCATCGCGAAGAACGTGTCCGACGCCGACGCGCTCGACCACGTCTTCGGCTACACAGTCGGCAACGACGTCACGGCGATCGACCTTATGGCCGAGGCCGGCCAGCAGTCGCGCGCCAAGGGGTACGACACGTTCGCGCCGATCGGACCGATCATCGAGACCGAGTTCGACCCGCAGAACGCCACGATCACCACGCGGGTCGCGGGCGAAGTGCGCATCTCCGGCTCGACCGCCGACATGAAGAACACCGTCGCCGAGCTCGTCGCGTTCGCGTCATCCGTCTTCACCCTGCTTCCCGGCGACATCATCATGACCGGCTCGCCCGCCGGCAACGGTGTTATCGAACCGGGCCAGGTCGTCGAGATCGGCATCAGCGGCATCGGCACGCTCGGCAACACCACGCGTCCGCGCGCTTAGCCCAGTCCGTGCCCGGCGCCGCGCCGGTAGGATTGGCAGCGATATGTCTGCCACTTTCTCCACCGCTGCCGGTGCCGATGTCCGCGTACGGTTCTGCCCGTCGCCGACCGGTACCCCGCACGTCGGTCTCATCCGAACCGCTCTCTTCAACTGGGCTTACGCGCGCCACACCGGCGGCAAGCTCGTGTTCCGCATCGAAGACACCGATGCGGCCCGTGACAGCGAAGAGAGCTACCTGCAGCTGCTCGACGCCATGCGCTGGCTCGGCCTCGACTGGGACGAGGGAGTGGAGACCGGCGGACCGCACGCGCCCTACCGCCAGTCGCAGCGCTCCGACATCTATCTCGGCATCATCGAACAGCTGAAGAACTCGGGCCACCTCTATGAGAGCTTCGCCACCGGCGAGGAGATCGAGGCCCGCAACGTCGCCGCCGGCCGCGACCCCAAGCAGGGATACGACAACTTCGAGCGCGACCTCACCGCCGACCAGATCGCGGCGTTCAAGGCCGAGGGACGCAGCCCCGCGTTGCGCCTGCGCGTTCCCGACACCGACCTCAGCTTCGACGACCTGGTGCGCGGCGAGATCACCTTCCCGGCCGGTTCGTTCACCGACTTCGTCGTCGTGCGCCCCAACGGTGCGCCGCTCTACACGTTCGTGAACCCCGTGGATGACGCGTTGATGGGCATCACGCACGTGCTGCGAGGCGAAGACCTGCTCTCGTCGACCCCGCGTCAGATCGCCCTGTACACCGCGCTCATCGAGATCGGAGTCACCGAGTTCATTCCGCGCTTCGGACACCTGCCCTACGTCATGGGCGAGAACAACAAGAAACTGTCGAAGCGCGACCCCGAGTCGAACCTGTTCCACCACCGCGAGCGCGGCTTCATTCCCGAGGGCCTCATCAACTACCTCTCGCTGCTCGGCTGGTCGCTGTCCCACGACCGCGACGTGTTCTCGATCGACGAGATGATCGCCGCCTTCGACGTCGTCGACGTGAACCCGAACCCGGCGCGCTTCGACCTGAAGAAGGCCGAGTCGATCAACGGCGACCACATCCGACTGCTGAGCGTCGACGACCTCGCGGCCCGCCTCGAGCCGTACCTCGGCAGCCTCGTCACGACCGACGAACAGCGCGCCCTGCTGCTCGAGGCGACTCCGCTCGTGCAGGAGCGCATGCAGCTGCTGGGCGAGGCGCCCGGGCTGCTCGGCTTCCTCTTCCTCAGCGACGGCGCGATCGTCGTCGACGCCGACGCGATGCCCGGCGACGCCGGTGCCGCCGTGCTCGACGCGTCGATCGCCGCCCTGCGCGAAGTCACGGCCTGGAACCACGAGGCCATCGAAGCGGCACTGCGCACCGCCCTCATCGAGGGCCTCGAGCTCAAGCCGCGCATCGCGTTCGGCCCGTTGCGCTCGGCCATCTCGGGCAAGCGCATCAGCCCGCCGCTGTTCGAGTCGATGCAGCTGCTGGGCAAGGAGTCCAGCCTGACGCGCCTCGCCAACCTGCGAGCCAAACTGTGAGCTTCGATCGCGAGGTCGTCGTCATCGGCGCCGGCCCCGCGGGACTCTCCGCCGCGCTCAACCTCGTACGCGCGCGCCGAATGACGCACGTGCTCGACAGCAACCGACCGCGCAACGCGGCGACCTTCCTCGCGCACGGCTTCGTCACGCGCGACGGCATCCCGCCGCTCGAGCTGCGTCGCCTCGGCCGCGAAGAGCTCGAGGTCTACCCCGAAGCATCCTTCGAGAAGGCCATGGTGACCTCGGTCACGAAAGACGACGACGGTTTCGTAGTGGCTTACGGCGCGACATCCGTCACCGCCCGTGCCGTCGTGATCAGCACCGGCCTCACCGAGAAATTTCCGGCCCTGCCCAGCCTTCGCCAGTTCTACGGAACCACGATCCACAGCTGCGTCGAGTGCGACGCCTACGAGTACGCCGACAAGCCGATCGCGCTCATCGGCGAGACCGACGATCTCGCCGAGCGCGCGATCGTGATCTCGCAGTGGAGCCGCGACCTCATCGTCTTCACCAACGGCGTCGGAGTCGTCACCCCCGACGAAGAGAAGTCGCTGGCTTCACGCGGGATCCGTGTCGACAGACGTCAGATTTCGGATGTCGCGGGGGACCGCACCGGCCTCACCGGTGTCACGCTGGCCGACGGGGAGACCGTGGCCCGGGTCGCTGCGTTCGTGCGGCCGATCTACGCGCCCAACCTCGCGTACGTCTCGTCGTTGGGCCTCGAGGTCGACGACGAGGGCTACCTCGTGGTCGACGGCAGCGGACGCACCAGCGTGCCCGGCGTGTACGCGGCCGGCGACTCGACCGCGCCCGGTCCGCAGCAGCTGATCGTGGCCGCCGGCGCGGGCGCGAAAGTGGCCGCGGCGCTCAATCGCGACCTGCTGAACTGACTCGGTTTTTACTCTGGCCGGGTATGGGCTAAAGTAGACCGTCGGCCCGAGCTTCGGTTTGGGACGGTGGGGTATGGTGTAATTGGCAACACGGGAGATTCTGATTCTCTTGTTCTTGGTTCGAGTCCAGGTACCCCAGCTGTAGCCCCTGAGTTTCCGCGGAAACCAGGGGCATTTCTTGTTTTCAAACACACCGCTAAGAGCCAGAAGTGCCACTTTGGGTGACACAAACCCTTTCGAAAGCGCCCTCCGCAGGTGCCGACCGCGGCTGCCCCGTACCGCTACGGATTGCCACGGATTCGTCCGGGGTGCCGCGTCGCTCCTAGTCGGTATGAACGACGACGACGTACAGATCATGACCGGACCACAGGTCGCGGACCTGCTGCAGGTGCCCCCTCGCACGCTCGAGGAATGGCGACAGGCGCATTCAGGACCGCCCTGGCGGCGGGTCGGGCGTCACGTTCGCTACGTGCGGAGAGAAGTACTCGGCTGGTTCGAATCGCTGGACTCCCATGCCTAGGCCGCGGATCGCAGCGGGGGAGATGGGCAAGGTCAATTTCGTCGTGCTCGCCAGCGGGCAGGTCCAGGCGCACGCGCGGATGCGAGACGAGTTCGGAGAGATGCGACGGCTCAAAGCCGTGGGTCCCACCGAATCGATCGCGCGCATCGCTCTGAAGGAGCAAGCCGAGCGGATCCGCTGCGGAGGCAGCGGGCCGATGCTGAACGCGACCTCGACGATCGCGCAGGCGAGCGCGGTCTTCCTCAATGAGAAGCGCCGATCTCAGACGGTCGAGTTCTCACGTGTCGAGACATACGAGTTCAGCGTGAACAACGTCATCATCCCCGTCTGCGGGAACCTGCTTTTGAAAGACTTGACGGTGCTGCGGTGCAACCGAATCCTTCAGAAAATCCGCGACACGAAGTCCCTGTCGGCGGCGCGAAAGGCACGCAGCATGCTCTCGCAGATCTGCGCGACAGGGATCGAGCACGGCGTGCTCGAGTTCAATCCCGTACGGGACGCGAAGGCGCTGCCGGTGCCCCCTAAGAAAGAATCGATACTTACCCCGGAACAGCTCTCGGTGGTCCGCGACCTGGTCCGCTCTTGGCGAGCAGACGGAACAGGACACGGCCCACGGCCCAACGTCGCACTACTCGAAAACGTTATGTGGATTATGGTCGGCACGAGCGCCCGTATCGGCGAAGTCCTCGCCCTACGCCGATGTGACGTCGATGTGACGACGAGCCCGCCGACGGTGCTTATTGCCGGCACGATCACCCAGACACGCGAAGAGGGGCTCCAGCGCAAACCGTCGCCCAAACGCAGCCGCCAGAAACGCCGAATCGCCCTGCCGAGCTTTGCGGCGGCCGCCATCCGACATCAACTTGCCGACGCAACGCGCGAAATCGATTCCTACCTGTTCGCAACCAAGACCGGTCGGCCGATGAGCGTCAGCAACTTCGAGCGACTGCTCCGGACATTCGTCGGTGAGAACGAGAGCGCGCTCACGATAGCTGGCGTCGACACGGACGAGTTCACGACCCACGTCTTCCGCCGAACGGCGGCAACTCTCGTGGAGAGCGTTGCGGGCATCTCACTCGCCGCTCGCCTCTTGGGCCACGCGAGTGAGCAGGTCACGCGCGCAAGCTACGTCGTTACTGCAGAACTCGTTGATCCGCTGACCGCGCAGATTATGGATGAGGCGTTGGGCGAGATGCTCTGACGGCTAGGGGCGGATGGACGAGCGTCCAGAGAAGTTCCAGGTTCGCGTCGGGTGCCACCGCTACACCACCACCACCACCCAGTTCAGGGAGCCCCGGCGATATATTTCGTCGCGATGCATTGCCGGATTCGCCTGCTTCCGCAAACGAGGCGCCACTAGCAAGAAGGTCAGGGTGTGTGGCGTAGTACAAGATCGTCACGAGGGGGAACACATCGGCGTCCCCTGTCGAGGCCGATTGGGGACAGTTCGCACATGATTGAGCTTGAACACTTCGATGTCTTGGACGAAATCGCCAGTACACGGATGGCGACTGTATATCGAGGACGAAAGAAGGCCACTGGGCGACTAGTGGCCATCAAGGTTGCATCGGCTGACGGTCTTCTCGAGCGGCGACTCCAACGAGAAATCGTGGCGTTGAAAGCCAATGCGAACTATCACGTAATGCCCGTCCTATCTGAAGCAGAGGACGGCAGCTGGTACGTGATGCCGTTTGCTGAGGGGACTTTGCGCGTTGACCATTCCATCGATCGAGTGAAGCTTGCGCTCGAAATCGTCGACGCTCTGGCGGAGGGCTTGAGGTCACTTCACGCGGGCGGACAGGTCCACCGTGACATCAAGCCGGACAACATTCTGAAACTCGCCGACGGCGACGGTACCCGCTGGGTCGTGGCCGACTTCGGCACAGTCCGCAACAAGCCCGACCAGACGACCACTCAGTTGACCGAATACGGGTCTCTTCTCGGCACCGCAGGCTGGGCAGCCCCCGAGCTATATGAAGACGCTCATGCAGCAACTCCGCGGGCCGATGTCTATGGCATCGGCGCTATCGTCTCTTGGATACTCACGAACCAACTGCCGCCCCGGCGTCGACCTGTAGCTCTCGTCGACCCATTTCGCGGCAGCCTCGCCCGTGCCACCAGGGAAGATGCATTGCGCCGCTTCGATACAGTCGATGAACTGCGCGATGCTATGAACGATGAGCTCCGCAGCCCTCAAATGGATCCATGGAAAAGAATAGAGACGCTGGCCGCTGCACGCGATGCAACTGGGCTATCCGAAATGATCCAAAGTCAAATCGATGACGAGCGACTACTGCTCGAGGGACTTCCGCTCTACGTCGACCGAGACCTCCTCGAACTTTGGTGGACGGCAGACTCGGAGTCGCTAGTGGACGTGGCTACGACGGTATTGCAGAACCTTGCGAATCCGAATCGTCGTGCAGCGCTTCGGGGAGAAGCGCTTCAGGCCCCGCTACGATGGGCCCTCCAGGTACTTCAAGTGGTGGCGGCTGAAGGTGATCTCCGGGTTCTCGAACGCTTGGCGGCGACCTGTTTCGAAGCGCTCGAAGCATGCGATCAATGGAATTCCTATCAAGTTGTAGTGAAGTGGATGAAGCAACAGCACGACCAGATCGTCGAGTCGCTAATTCGGGGTGCGGAAGCATCGGGGGCGGCCGGAGCCACCCGTCATTGGCTCAACGACGACTACGGGAGCTTCCGCAGCCGTCGGCTCGAGCGCTGGGCGCGATATGAGGCTTGACCTTCCTGCAGATCCCGAGGGTGTCAGCGAATTTCTGGCGTCACTCGTGCGGGCCGCTCCGCAACTGGCGCTATCGCGGCAAATCTGTGGTTGAGAAGACTGCGCCAGAAGCGAGTCTAAGTCGCGTTCACGTCGGCTGTTCCGCCTAGGCTGTGCGTATGGATTCAACTTCGCCCAGCGGAACCTTCACGACTAGACACGACTTTGCGCTGGGAAAGCTCACCACCCTTCACGCTGAAGTGGCGAAGGCCGCGGAGGGGGTCGAACTTCAAGGACTATCGATTTTCACCGTGGGTTCATACGGGCGGTTGGAGGCAAGTGACCAGTCCGACATCGACTTGTTTTTTATTTATGAGCGCGCCAGCCCCAAAGAGACACGACGCACGAACGAGCTGAAGCTGTTTGGCAGGTTGATAGATGTTGTGGAGAGTATGTCTTTCCCTGCCCTCTCTAACGATGCGCAATACCTCGAGTCCCACGTAATCGAAGATGTTTTGCAAAGCCTGGGAAGCCCGAGCGATGATGCACGGAACTTCTTCACCATGCGAATGCTGCTTCTGTTGGAGAGTCGATCTGTCTACGGGGACGAGAGCTACGCCAGGGTGATTAAGGAGATCGTTGACTCCTACTACCGGGACTACCCGTCACACGAGCAATCCTTCAGGCCCTGGTTCCTCCTGAACGACATCATGCGGTTCTGGAAAACTCTCTTGCTCAATTACGAGCACAAGCGAAACCGCCCTCAGGACAACCTCGACGATCCGAAGCCGCGGGTGAAGAACTTTAAGCTCAAGTTCAGTCGGGCTACAACATGTTTCGCCACCATCTGTGCCATCGGCAGCAGTCCCACTCCTGTTCGAGCCGAGGACATCCAGCGGATGGTTTCCATAACGCCTCGCGAGCGGCTGAGCTTGGTAGCGGCGAATGCGCCGCATACTGCTGAGCTGGTCGCAGATATTTTGAATGACTACAGCTGGTTTCTCGAACAGACCGCGCTTCCAACAGAGCAGCTTGAAGCGATGTTTTCCAATAGCGAAAACAAGCGCGCGGCCTTCAAAAGGGGGGACGACTACGGCAAAAAACTATACGAACTCCTGAAGCTGATCGATACGGATTCAGGCGGGCAGTTGATACGTGCCTTGGTGATCTAGTGCCACCAAGTAAGCAACTTCTCTATCTACCGGAGAACAAGGTCTCGGCTTGGCTGGAGATCCTTCGTCGCTTGGTCCAGCCTGGCAGCTTGTCGCTGCCTCATCTCACGCTCCGCCATTCGTCAAGGCCGATGCGAAGTTTCGCGGAGGCTCTTTACGATGACGCGGTCGTCGATGACGTCGTTATTGATCAAGCCGCATCTTTCGACGAGCGAAACGAGGGGAGCGGGATTCGTTCGATCGTCTTGCTCTGTGACTCTGAACATCTCGAACGAATCTCTTACAAGCCGGACTTTCCGCAGAGTATTTTCCACTTGACGCTGTTTGAAGGCCCCGAATCGCTCCTAGCCGAACGGGTGCTCGAGATCCTGCAGTCGTATCCTTGGCAACTTCGGTTAAACATGAAACTCCGACGGTTCTCATCCTCCGCCGAAGCAAACGCGTCCTCGACGATAGCCTTTGCGGCGGGGGGATGGTTTACTGAGCCGGCGCTGCGGGAGTTCAGGAAAGCGACAACAGCGCTTGGTATCGAGCCTGATGTGGCCGCCCTCGACGACGATCAACGAATTCTTGTCGCAACGTACCTATGCGACAAGATTCACACATCACCAGACGTTCGTAGTGTGGAGAGCGAGAACGCACGAGACTATCTCCGGCTAGAAGAGTTCAACAATCCAGGACAACTTTCTTTCTGGTCGGCTCAAGATATCAGCTCGCTTTCCTCCGGGGGGGCACCGCTAGAGACGGGGTTGCTTCGCAAACACTCGACGTTCATTACCCCTCCCGAGCTGGCTTTCGACCTCGTCGAGGTCGTGGACAGGTTCCTTGAGGCAGATGAACTAGTGGATTTTGGCGATCCCGCAATTGGGGCCGGAATACTTTTCGCCGCTCTCAGGCACAAGATTGGGGACGGCAGGTTGAACTCCGCTCGTGGAGTTGAGATAGACGTGAGTGGTGCGCGCAGAACGCTTCACCGCTGGCGGAATTCGAGGCTAAGCGTTCTTGTCGGCGACTTTATTGAAGTGAGACCTGAGCCAGACACATGGACCCTTGTGCTTGCTAATCCGCCGTATCGGCGTTCCCAACAATTGCCGCGAATTTTCGCATCAGTGAGAGAACGGCTCGAACGAGAGCTTGGGTTAGAAATCTCCGCTCGGTCTGACTTGTACCTCTACTTCATGCTTCGAGCGCACGCGTGGATGGCCAAGGGCGCACTCGCGGCTTGGGTTATTCCCGCGGAATTTCAGGTTACGGACTATGCACAATCCCTGAGGGTGTACCTAAGTACGAAAGTCCAACTACTTCGAGTTCACACGTATGACGAAAGAGATAGGCAATTTGACAATGCGCTTACCTCGACGTCAGTTGTAATTTTTCGAAATACGCCTCCCGCAAGAGGTGACGTTGCAGAGTTCTCAAGTGGTGGATCTCTCCAATTCCCGTCCGCATCAGTGACGCGCGATCTAGACCGAGTTGCTGGTCAGCGCCGCTGGAGTTTCTCATTCATGACGTCCGCGGAATCGACCACCAGCACTCTGCACCTGGGCGACTTCTTCGATGTGAAACGAGGCATCGCAACGGGGGCGAACTCGCTCTTTGTCCTCACTGCCGCGCAGGTGGATTTTCTGGAAGTCGATAGAAGATGGATTCGTCCTCTTTTCCCTAAGGCGCGACTAGTACCAGATTCGATTATCCGGGCGGACAAGAAGGGTGATCCAGAACCACAGTCAGAGTTGTGGCTGATTGACACCACCGACCCTCTTGAATCAATTGAAGCGCGATCGAGCAAGTTTGGTTTCTACCTTCGGTCGATCCGGGAGAAAGCCTCCCAAAGTGCCCTTGTTCGTCGTCGTGAGCCGTTCTACAGCCAGGAGCGCCGTCCAAGCCCAGTCCTAGCTTTTGTTTACATGGCTAAGTCGGACGTTCCGAGTACCAGACGCTTCATTGCCAACTACTCGAGTTCCGCCATTCTCAACAACTATCTTGCGCTGTATCCAAAGGCGTTTCTGCAGGACAAACTTTCGTCTGAGCCGGACCTCCTCCGCAAGATTCATGAGGCTCTCGGCCAGATTTCGGTTACTGAGTTGATGGTTCAAGGGCGTATGTACGGCCACGGTTTGCTGAAGCTCGAGCCGAAGGAACTGCAGCACGTTCGGCTGACGGGAGATAACATTTGGATTGCTCTGGCGCAGGAAAACTAAGAGGCAACTTCGCGACCCCCGTAAGCAGCTGACTCCGGGCACACTCTCGTCTCCTCGTTGCCAGATCGCCTGCCCTCCGGACCGCGATGAACTCACTCACGGGTGCGGAATTGAAGTCAATCAGATACCCGAAGTCGCGAAATTGCGGAATCTCGTCTGGATCAAGGTGATGGACGGAAAAACGCTTGCTATTCCCTGAGCAGCGGGCTGGCCTTGGCCGGGCCGGCCCGCCGAGATGTCCTGCCTAGCTCAGAGTCGAGATGGCACGCTGTAGAAGATTCTCCATCGCGGCGAGGGCGCGGAGGCGGAATGCCGGTTTGGTCACCGCGCGCGAGCGGACGACCTCGCGCCAATCGTCGCGGCGTTCGGCAATCGGGGTGCGCTTGTCCCCAGTGGACAGACCGTTCTCGAACGGGCAGTGCTGCCCTGAGGCGGCGGGGGAGTGCTCGAGTGAGTGAGTGGATAGTACATATCGAAGCGGTGCTGAAGTGCCGCGGCCTCCGGGATGAGCAGCGAGGCTGACAAACTGTGCCAGCATCGCCGCGCTTACGCTGGCGGAAAGCGCGGCGACGTTTTGGCGGGACGGAGCTTCTCGGTGTGCGCCTGCGATGTACTCGGGGTCGTCGAGTAGTCCCTGCTTGTCGAGGGCGATCTCTCCAACCACGAGTTGGCCGAGGCATGCCATGCACGGCCGACCCGGAACGAGCGTGTGTGCTCGCCAGATTCCGTTCCTCATTCGACCGTCTGCGAAGGTGTCGAGGGCGATGCCGCCGTCGATGACAGGGATGAGATCGGCGTACGCGATCGCGTTGAGGACGGCGCGTGGCCAGGGGCGATCGACGCAGGAGAAGATGACGTCATAGTCGAGCGCGATTTTCACCCCGACTGGGTCGGTGATGCTGACTTCGTGTTTTTGTACTTCGAAGGACGCGGCGGTTGCTGCAGACTTCATCAGGCGTGCGGCCACGTCGACTTTCGAACGGCCCAGTGCCGCGTCAAGGCGAGTGGCTCCGATCATGCGGTCCAGGTTCACTGTCTCGACCGCGTCGTAGTCCATTACCCCGACCGTTGCCAGGCCGGTCGCGGCAAGGCGCTGTGCGATGTCGAGGCCGACGCTACCTCCGCCAACTACCAAGACACGCGTGCGCGCGATCGAGCCCTGGGTACGTTCGCCCCACGATGACACCGTGCGCTGCTGTGCCTGGGTTGCTCGCTGAGGCTTTCGGAGCTCGTCATTCCAGGTGATGGCCAGTTTCGGTGACACCGAGCGGACCGACTCGGCCCAGCTGGGTGCATTGCGGTCAAACCAGAATCGAGCCGACCATGATGTGTCCTTGCCGCCGAGAGTCATACCGACGAGGGGCATCTTCGTGATCCCGCGGGCAACGCGCTCGTATTCTGACTCGGTGTCGCGGTCCATGCCGCTGAGGTATTGCCAGCCGGGTGCGCCTGGATGGGAGTGGAGAAGGACCACCCCGTGACCGAGCGTGCGAGCTTCGTTCGATGCGCGGAGCACGTAACTGCTCGTGAACGACGCGTTGCCGTGCACGAGCCGCTCGCCGTCGTGGGGGAGGATTGCCGATTTGATGAGAGCAGTGGTCCGCTCAACGCCGCTGGAGAGTACGTAGGTCGCGATCAGCACGTCTTCTTGGCCATCGTCGCGAATGAGGTGATCTCGCATGATCGCCTCGACGTCGCCGGTCATCGCCACCGAGTACCGCACGTCAGGCCGCCTTGGGTATTGCGATGGAGACGAAGCCTCGCACGTGACTCAGCCAGGCACGGGCCGGGGGGACCGACATGTCGGTGTAGCTGTAGTCGCGGGAGTGCCGCTTCCAGCCGGGGAGGCAGTCGGTCTCGTCCATGTTCGTCTGGTCGAACTCGATCGATGCCGGCAGGTGAATCCAATGCGGGGGTACAGCGGGCCAACTCTGCACCTCGGACACGCTCACCCCAGTAGTAACGGTCTGTCCCGCGAGGCCACCGCCGACGGCCGTCACGCTGTAAATGATCCTTGGGCCATCAGCTCGGGCAGGGGCGCCCGCAGCGGTCATGTCGGAGATGAAAAGTTTTGCGGCGTCGGAAAGTCCGTCCTCGTTGCTCACGCGACACCACCGACGTGCTTTGCGGTGACGAACTCGTCGCCGTTCTTGATCGTGACGATCTGCTCGTCGCGGAACAGCTCGGTGCCGCCGGTCGGGAGGATGCGGGCGAGATCGTAACCAGACGGAGCAACGCCGGCGAGAAGAAGCAGCGCAGTCGCCGACTGATCGTCGTCGTAGGACGTGTGCGACTCGCCGTCGATGGAGAAGCGAACCTTCTGGCGTGAGACAAAGCGCTCGCCGTCTTTGAGGTTCACGATCTGGGAGTCGGCAATCTTTTCTTCGACTCCGTTCTTCTTGAGGATGAACAGGTCGAAGAGTTCCGGGTTGCGGCCGGCGAGACGAAGAAGGCTAGCGGCCTCTTGGTCAGTGTCGGAGATTTTGAAGGACTCGTCGTCAATTTCGATGAAGAGGGTAAGCGTGGGGGCCATGATGGCCCTCCTTCCTTGTAGCGTGTCGCCCCTGCTTCCCCAGCGGAAACAAGTAGCATGTACCTGTCGGGTTAATCCAACTGTACCACAGGTACCGTTTACCAAAGAGGTAAAGATTGCAACTTGCTTGGTTCGACCCTCAACTTGAAGGCTGGTGTACCTCCCGGTCGCGCCTTCATTCAGCGGCGGGCGCTCACGGCGACGCGGCGGAAGACCTGCTATTTATCGTTTCGCGGGCTACGCGGCTTGAAGAACTCGCGACGTTTAGAAGTGTTTTGATCGACGTCAATGCGGGAAACATGACTATTTCTATCGAGGAGGTTGACATGCACGCTCGTCCACTCAGCGCAGAGGGAATTCCTCATTCCGTCGATAATCGGTCATCATTGACCAACTACTCCATGACGCAATCTCTACTCGTCCAGGACTTCCACATTCGTGGGCAGTCGATCCTTCGCCTAGCGAGCTAACCGAAGACTATGACTACATACATTCCCAAAGACCTTGAATTCGACTTTGCGCCTCGGCCCGGTCGCCTGCTTCAGAGAGAACTCGACGCTCGTTCGATCAGTCAGGCGCAACTCGCCGCGCGTACCGGACTCAGCCCGAAACACGTAAACCTTGTCATCAAAGGAACCGCTGCGATCTCGCCCGATGTGGCCGTGACGCTAGAACAGATACTTGGGACTTCGGCAGAGATGTGGCTACGCCTCGAGGCGGCCTATCAGGCAAGCCAGGCTCGAATAGTAAAACGCAACTCCTTGGCGGATTTCACGTCCTGGGCCGCGTCCTTTCCGCGCCAAGTGCTGCTAGACACGAACGTAATACGCTCCACGGACACCGGCACCGATCTCGTTGCGAAATTGCTCGATTTCTTTTCCGTGGCCTCGCCGGGAGCCTTTACGAAAACGTGGTTGGAGCCGCAGGCGTCCTATAAGCGAAGCCAAGCTCACGCCATCGATCCAAACTTGACTGCGCTCTGGCTGCGATTGTCGGAACTTCACGCCGCAGATTCTGCGGACGACGCGCCAGCGTTCGATTCTGAGAAGCTTCGATCAAGCGCGGCACTGATCCCGAAGTTGACCGTTCATGAGATCGGCCCAGCCTTCAAGGAAGCGCAAGATTTACTGCATAGCGCGGGAGTTGTGCTCGTCTTCGTGCCGGAACTGCCCAACACGCGCATCAGCGGGGTATCACGGTGGATCAATGGGACGCCGATGATTGCCGTAACTAGTCGATACAAATCGCTCGACGGGCTTTGGTTCACTCTCTTGCACGAAGTCGCTCATGTGTTGCTGCATCCAAAGAGAAGCACATATATCGACGGAGACAAGGCCGACGACGATGCCGATTCGCAAGAGACGGCCGCTAACGCTTTCGCTGCGAACATCTTGATCCCGCCGGACCATCAACTCTTGCTCACCGAGGCAACTACGCCTGCCGAGATAATTGCAATAGCTAATTCCCTTGGGGTGGCGGCCAGTCTTGTCGCAGGGCAGTGGGCTTTCCGAACGGGAATTTGGGGAGGTCCAATTGCGAAGCTGCGAAAGAAAATTGATCTCTCCGAGGTTCTCGCTGCGTAGACGCATAGCGACTGTGATGTGGACCGCTACTGCTCAAAACTAATCGTGGCTCAAGTGACATGACCTAAACCATGACGTCTATGCGAGCGGCCGCCAAGGTGTCACTTTAGGTGCCAGAAACCTCTCAATATGCCAGAAACAGTAAGTATCAGCCCGTAGCAAGCCGTACTATCAGTTATCCATATTCCGCAAGAACACGCGGAACTTGGGGTGTGCGTGAGAGCCGCCGCTCGAATCTCTTGTTCTTGGTTCGAGTCCAGGTACCCCAGCTTTAGCCCCTGATTTCCTTTGGAAGTCAGGGGCGTTTTTTGTTTCCAGTTACACACTTTTCGGGCCGCTCGTTGTGTGCAGTGGCACCGGTGGCGTCGAGTGCGGGCGGTCACGGTGACCGCCCGCATCGGGCCGGGGTGTTACCGGGCGGGCGTTACGCTGACGCTCCAGGTGACGCC
>Ga0247811_1000241_pt1 | contig 18986 bp, 13 predicted proteins | sample UWRJL134311R1_FD_189018 | JGI IMG/M metagenome (GOLD analysis project Ga0247811, IMG submission 189018) | Plant litter microbial communities from Arlington Agricultural Research Station in Wisconsin, United States - UWRJ-L134-311R-1 | ecosystem: Environmental > Terrestrial > Plant litter >...
AACCAGAGCCAGAACATGCGGGCGGCGCGGCCCGTGCGCAGGTCACGGGGTGTGGGGCGGTCGCCGGCGAGTTCGAGGGCGAAGATCGGGGTGCGCGCACGCTTCGGAGCCTCGTCGGCGGGCGCTTCGGGGTTCGGGGTTTCGGGTTTCTGGGTTTCGAGGTTCTGGGGTTCGCCGTCAGCGACGGCGACGCCAAAAGGGCGCTTCGGTTTTGCCTCCGGCTCGGCGGCGACCGGCTCGTCGGCGGGAGTCGTGTGCGGCTCCGGTGCGAGCAGGTCGTCGAACTTCGGAACCGGATAGCCCGTGGGCTGGGCCACGAACGTCGGGGCCGGTGCGGCGGACTGGGTGTCGATCGGCGCGTCGGCGGCGGATGGGTCGACGATGGGGGTCGCGAGGGCGTCGAACCACGACTGCGGCATGTCGTGCGGCACGTCCGTCGCTTCGGGGCCGACAGGTGCTCCCGGGTCGACGGGCGCTTCGGGTTCGACCGGCGTCGCGGGCACCGTCGGGTCTACGGGCGCTACGGGGGCTTCGGGCTCGGTCGGCACCAGTGGTTCGACGGGCTGTGGCTGAACGGGTGCGTCGGGCTGCGCGGGTGTACCGGGCTGCAGCGGCGGCTCGGGCAGGGGCGGCTCCGGCAGCAGTGGAACCTCGGGCTCGCCGGGCTCGCTGAACGGCCACGGTGCGGCCCCGGGTGCTTGTGACGGCTCGGCGGGCTGCTCGGCGGGCTGCTCGGCGGTACGAGGTTCGTCGGTGTCCGTCTCGTCGGGGTACTGGATCGGGATCGCGGACGTCGGCGTCAGTTCGACGGGGATGGCGATGGCGGTGAATTCCGGGCGCACCTGGGCGACCACGGCGAGGGCCTCGGGGGTGCCGACGGCGAGCATCGAGTCTTCCCACTCGCGGTACTCCTGCACCTCTTCTTCGCGCAGACGCATCTCGTTCTCGAGCGCGTCCATGGCGTCGAGGGTGCCGCCCGGCCTGCTGTCGGCGGCTTCGAGCACGCTGAGCAGCTGGTCGTCGGGAAGCGAGCGGCGTTGCGGAATCCACGGCTGCCCGGCGGGCGGGGCATGAGCGGCGAGAGTCGCGGCCTCGTCGTCGGGGCTCATGTAGACGGGGGCGGCAGCAGCAGCGGGCTGCTCGGATCGTGCGGGCTCGGCGGCAGGCGCCGGTTCGGGCTCGCTCACGCTCTGCGGCTCGCTCGTGGGGGCGGTCACCTGCTCGGGCGCGATGTCCGCGGCGGGCGGGGCGACCGGGGGCGTGCTCGGGAAGAGCGCCTCCCAGACCGGCGTGGTCTCTGCCTCGGGTTCGGGCACCCACGGACGGTAACGGTTGGCAGCCGGTTCGTCGTTGTCGAGCGACCAGACCGGCGGCGACGAGAGCGTTTCGGCGACGGGCTGCGGTGCGGAGCGCTGTGCCGTGTTCCAGTAGGCGTCGGTGTCGACATGGCTGTCAGGCGTCCACGGGCGGTAGGGAGAGCTCGGCTCGACGGGAGGCTCGGCGGGAAGATCGGACGGCACATCGACGGGCGGCTCGACCGGCGGCGTCCATGCGGGAGGCGCGGCGAGCGGTTGCGCGGCGGGAGTGTCGAGGTTGTAGACGGGAGCCTGGGTGCTCCAGTCGGGGATCGCCGTAGTCGGCGTCGCGGACTCGTCGACCGGCGGGGTCCACACCGGAGTGTGCACGGGCGGCTCGGGCTGAACGGTGGTCGGCACGGCGGACTCGACGCTGTCGACACCCACGTCGTGGGGCGTGGCGTCGAGCGGGCTGGAATCGAGCGGGTCAGCGGCGAGCGATCCGTCCTCGATCGAATAGACCGCATACGACGGGCGCGGCTGCTCCGGCTCTGCGGACACCTGTGTCGCCGGCTCGGCAGCGGCCTGAGGGGCCGGCTCGGCGACGGTCTGCGGCGCCGGCTCGGCTACGGGCTGCGCCGTGACGTCGACGATCGGCTGCGCGGCCGCGACCGACTCGCGGTACTGCGGCGGCGGGGTGTACGTCGAGCGGCGTCGGCGGGGCGGTGCGAATTCGTCTTCCTGCGACGAGTCGGCGGTATCGACGCCGTACACGTCTTCGCCCTGCGTCTCGTCCGTGCTGTTCATGCCGAAATCTTAGAACGCCGGGCGCGTTTTCGGCGTTTGCCGAGCCGTAATGAGCACCGTTACCCCGCCCAAGATGAGCGCGAGCCCCACCCAGCCGCCGATCTCGAGCATCTCGCCGACGACGATCACCGCGAGCACGGTCGCCACGAGCGGCTCGATCAGCGTCACCGTCGTCGCCACACTGCTGCGCATGTGGGTCAGTCCGAAGCCGAACAGCAGGTAGGCCACGAACATCGGCCCGACCGCGAGGTATGCCGCGATGCCGATGGTCTGCGGCGATTGCAGCAGCGGTGCACCGAGAGCGATCAGCACGGGAAGCAGTGCGACGGCGCCCACGCCGAACATGCCGCCCATCACGCTGCGGCCGCTGTGGCCGACCGCGATAGCGCGGCTCGAGGCGTAGGTGTACAGCGCGTAGGCGATGCCCGCGAGCAACCCGAGCAGCACACCGACCCCGACGTCGCCACCTCCCGACGCGTCATCCGCGTGCCGTCCGAAACTCAACAGGGCGATGCCGGTCACGGCGATCGCCGTCGCGACCAGCCAGCGGGTGGAGAGCCCGCGTCGCTCCCAGAGCCATTCGAAGATCGCCGCGAACACCGGCCCGGAACCGAGGGCGACGACGTTGCCGATCGCGACGCCGGCCTGGTCCATGGCGCTGTAGAAGGCCAGCGGGTAGACGAACACCCCGACCGCCCCGATGAGCAGCCAGCGGCGCGCGGCCGGGTCGCGCAGGGCCGTGACGGCTGCAGCGGCCGAGACCGCGAAGAGCAGGATGCCGCCGACGGCCATCGTGCTGGCGCCGATCGCGAGCGGGCTGACGTTCTTGGGAAGGAAGCTGGCTGCCGTTCCGGTAGTGCCCCAGAGCACCGACGCGAGCACGAGAGCGAGCGTGCCGACCGACGCGGCGCGAGTGTTCCCCATGCTGCCCACTCTAGGGCGCTGCGGCCCGCGCTCCCCTCGCTCTGGGGGCTGCTGGCGAAGTCGCTACAGACCGTAGGATCGGGACCGGCTAATTCGCGTACCCATCTCGGCGACCGGGGCCCATCCGTCGGACAAAGGACCACTATGAACCGCCGCCGTACCCTGCTCGCCTCGATCGTGGCCCTGGCGCTCGTCGTCGGAGCGAGCGCCTGCTCCAGCGAGAGCCCGGTGGCCGGCGACGGCGGCACCTGGACGGTGCTCACCTACGAGATCGCCGACACCGACCTCGAGCCGTTTATGATGACCGACGTCGGCGAGATGGGCGACGTGGGGAGCCAAGAGAACCTGTCGATCGTCTCGCTCGTCGACCGGGCCGACGGCTACACCGACGAACCGGTGCTCGGCCTCGACGACTGGGTGGGCGGCAAACTGCTCGAGATCACCCCTGGCGGCGCCGACGAGCTCGAAGACATGGGCGACATCAACACCGGCGACCCGCAGGTGCTCGCCGACTTCATCACCCGGGGCGTCACCGACTACCCGGCCGACAACTACGCGCTCATCATCTCCGACCACGGTGCATCGTGGCCCGGCGTCGGCGGCGACGAGTCGTCGGAGGAAGACGGCCTGAGCCTCGCCGAGATCGACGACGGAATCAGCGCCGGCCTCGCGGGCGCCGGCCTCGACAAACTCGACCTGCTCGGCTTCGACGCCTGTCTGATGGCCACCTACGAGGTCGCCAGCGCCCTTGCCCCGCTCGCCGACCGCATGCTCGCATCGCAGGAGCTCGAACCCGGCCACGGCTGGGACTACACCGCGCTCGACGTCGCCGCGGAGGGTGCGACCGTCGACGAACTCGGTGCGAGCCTGATCAAGGGTTTCGAAGCGCAGGCGGTCGACGAAGAGACCGACGCCGAGATCACGCTGTCGCTCGTCGACCTCACCCGAATGTCGACGGTGGATGACGCGTTGTCGGCTCTTTCGTCGCAGTTGGTCGAGCGGGCAGCATCCGTCTCTCCGGTCGTCGGCCGCACGCTGGCGTCGACCCTCGGCTTCGGGAAGAGCCCCGACCCCGACCAGGACTCGTTTATGACCGATCTCGGCATGCTCGCCGGCGAGATCGGCGTCGATGCTCTCGACGTCTCCGACGCGGCCGACGAGCTCGTGCGGGCGATCAACGACGTGGTCGTCGACAAGGTCGACGGGCAGGCCACGCGCGGAGCGACCGGGCTGTCGATCTACTTCCCGCCGACGTCGGGCTATTACCAGTCGGGATACGACGACCTCGCGGTCGGCGGTGGGTGGCCGCAGTTCTTGGCCAATTACTACGGCGAGGGTGCGTCGATCCCGGCCGAGCAGAAACCGCAGTTCTCCGCGGGAACGGCCTCGACGTTCTTCGACGACGAGGGGCTGAACATCACGGCGGCGTTCGACCTCGCCGCGGCGGACAACCTGTCGTCGAGCCACATCCGGTACGGCATCGTCGAGGCCGACGGGTCGATCACCTATATCGGAGAGGAACCGGCCGAGATCTCCGACGACGGCACGGGCACGGCGCTCGGCAGCTTCGACCTCACCCAGTTCACGATCAGCGACGGCGACGACACCGCGGGCAGCTACTTGCAGCTGACGACGGCCGACGACGGCAGCTACGTCAACTTCGACGTTCCGATGGCCTACTACGCGCCCGGCGACGACACGGCGCAAGACGCACTGCTCTCCATCGTGTTCGACGGCGAATCCGGCGACATCACGAGCGAGACCTATTACTCGTACGACGAGGCGAGCGGAAACTACGGCGAACTCTCCACCGAAGCCGACGGCGTCATCGTGCCGCAGGTGCTCAGCGTCGCGGCGGACGGCACCGAAGAATGGGTGTTCACGAGCGAGAGCGGCCTGTACGCCGATCTGCCGAGCCTCGAGTACGACCTCGCCGACCTCGCGCCGGGCACCGAGCTCTACCTCGAACTATGGGTCACCGACTTCGGCGGCAACACCGACATGGTGAGCGCGGTCGTCACCGTTCCGTAGTGCCGCATCCGCACGCCCCGCGCGAATGTCGGATAGATTTCACTTCTATGCCTGAGGACGCGGAGACTCTCACCGCGCCCGCGGAACCCAACTGGGTCATCCGCTCGGCGCGCTCGGTGGTGAGCACCGCGCTCGGCACCCGCCGCCATCGCACCTGGCGCATCCTCGCCCAGACCGGCCTCGTCTTCAACGGCGGTGTCAACCTGATCATCGGAGCCGTCGCCATCGGGGTCTCGGTCGGTGCCGGCACCGAAGCGACCCGCTCGGGCGCGCTCGCCGCCCTAGCCGAGACGCAGCTCGGCCGCATCGCGCTCTGGATCGCGGCCGTCGGGCTCGCCGGACTCGCGATCTGGCAGTGCACCGAGGCCGCCGCTCTCGCCTCCCCCAGCCGTACCAAGAACATCTTCCGCTGGTCGCGCGACCTGGCCAAAGCGTTCGGCTTCCTGTTCATCGGCGCCGGCGCGGTCGTGTTCGCCACCGGCGGCCACACCGATACCGCCCGCGTCACCTCGGCCGGCAGCGAGTTTCTGCTCGAGAGCGTCGGCGGGGCGATCCTGCTCTTCGCCATCGGCGGCATGGTCATCGCGGTCGGAGTCTCGTCGATCGTCCGTGGCATCCGGCGCACCTTCCTCGAAGAAGTGCGCCCGCTCGTCGGCGTGCGCCGTCGGGTCGTGCAGACCGTGGGCGTCGCCGGACACATCTCGCGCGGTCTCGCCTTCACCACGATCGGCGTGCTCGTGCTGATCGCCGCGATCAGCGACAACCCCAGCCAGGTAGGCGGACTCGACCACGCTCTGCGCTATCTCGCGATGCTGCCGTCGGGGGTCGTGGTGCTCATCGTGATCGCCGTGGGGCTCATGGCGTACGGCGTGTATCTGCTGGCACGCGCGCGGTTTATGCGGCGCTAGGCGGATCCTGTTTCGGTTTCGGTTTTCGATTCCGGTTCCGGTTCCGTCGACGGGTCGGGAGAATCGGGATCTGGATCGAGATCGGGCTGGACTAGGGCATCCAGCCACTGGTTGATGCTCGATTCGTCGGGACCGGGCCAGACGTCGCTCGCGAGGCGAGCGGAAAGCGCGCGCACCACGTATTTGAGCGCGGGACGCATCTCGCGAAGCTCGGGCATCGACCGGATACCGAATCCGAACAGTGCAGCGACGATCTCTTGCCGGAACCGATGCGCTATTTCTGGATCCGTCGTTCGCTCGGCGCGGCGCACTATCGCAGCCAACTTCGCTGGATCACCCGACTCGACACCGGTCGCCGTCTCTTCAGTCGAAGACGGCGTGGGAGCTGGCCATTGCCAAACCTCGTCGAGCTTCGTCCAACGCCTTCTTTCCGCGAACACGTCGAGATTCCACCATGAGCTCTCGGGTGGACGGCTGTTCTTATAGAATTTCTTCCAACATCTACTTTCGCGAAACTCAGTGATTTCCGGGTCGTTCGCTGCCCATTCGTACAGAGCCTCCGATGCGAACGCGGCAGAAAAACGCCCCAGTGCCTCGGTAATTTGCTGTTCGGTCGGGGTTCTCCGCACAAGCGCGGATGCGCGGGAGTACGCCACCTCCGGTACCAATGAGACCCGAGATTCGTCTTTCCATTTCTCGTACTCAGTGTTTGGCTCGATCTTGCTAACGAGATCGAGGTCGTTGGCAGCAATCGGCCTCATACGGTCGCGAAGCGACGGATCGCCACGCCAGGTTTGCGGCCACGGGGCCTCGAGAAGCATCTCCACGAGCATCTCTGCGGCGGCCCGGAATCCGTCGACGTCGAACCCTCCGGGCGTGTTGCGTTGAGTGGCGAGAAAGCTCAGCAGCAGACGCCGCTGTAGGTCGAGCTCGGTCGGGGCCGCGCGGTGTATTCGGAAGAATCGGCGCGCTCGAAGGAATCGAGCCGTTCTCTCATCCGGCGCAGCGTCGATCACGAGCGGCCCGTCGAATCGTTCGAGTCTGATCCTCAGCCAGTCTGCATAGATCTTGATCAGCGCGGCGTTGCTCTGCCGCCGGAACATCAGGCTCTGCAGCGCCATTTCCGCTGACAGATTCCTCGGGTCGGCCGCGACCGCCCGCTGGAGCAAACTGATCGCCCGATCGGGATCATCCCGGTAGTCGCTCGTTGCGATGAAGTGCTGGGCGATGCTTGTCGGATTGCTTGATCTCCCTATTCCGTCGAGCTCAACGTGGTAGCGGGCGAAGACCGAGGTAGCGATCGCTGCCGCGACGCGCAAGCGGAGCCTGTGTCCGTCCGCGTCAGATCGCACGGGCCAGCCGGCAACCGAGACTTCGCGCGTGCTCAACAGGCGTCCATTTCGGCGGATGGTGATGAACGCGGTCGACCGTGAAGCGGGGATTTCGACGATCACGGCCCACGGGCTGGTTCCCAGTATCGCGAGCAGAATGCGACGCAGAGTCTTGACGACTTCTGATTTGATCTCCGACTCAGCGAGTATCGAGGAAACCAGCGAAGGTACGTTCGCTCCCGGTGCCGGAATCTCGAGAGCACCGGGGCGCACTTTCAGCAGGTCCATCAGAGCAGCATTGAATACCGCCGCGGCGCTGTCGTCGGCTTTCGGGTCGGCTGCCTTGGCCGCAGCGTCAGGCGTCGCGGGCTTCGTTTTCGGGTCGTCGGCCGGCTTCTTCGCCGTTGCACCCGCTGGCTCGCCATCGTCGACCTCGGGCTTCGCGGAGAGCTCCCTCACGACAACCGAGGCGCTCAACCGCAGGGCGACCGAAAACGCCAACGCCCAGGCCCCCACAAATCCCCATCCCAGCGGCGGGACTACGGTCAAGAACGGAGCGACCCACCCTTCGACGTTCATAGCCGCAGCACCGTCAGCGCCGAGAGAAGCGATCACAAGCACGGTCTCGACGGACGAATAGACGATGGTCAGATAACCGATGGCGGCGAACAGAAAACGGCCTCTCGCGCCGAGGCTGGTCGACGCGGGCATCGGGACGAAGACGAGGAGGCGGGCGAGAACGAGCAAACCGACCAGAACGAGTGCCCCTCCCACGGCGGGAGCCACCAGCGGTGACAGCCAGTGGGCGACTCCGTCGCTCCAGTCTTGACCCAGTTTTTCCCAGGCCGTGACGTCCGGCGTAGACGCCTGCCCAGTGGCGCTTTCCCCAGGCGAGGAGTGCCCGTGCGGATCGCAGCCGGCTCGCGGCGGATGAGTCTTGCACGAGGATGGGTGCGCCACGCCCGCGGACCGCCCGATCAGCCACGCTGAGCAGCTGAGCCATGCCGCCGCGATCGCCACCACCGAAATGCACACCGCCGGCCACAGCCAACGGCGAGCGAATATCCATCGGTATATCGTCAACTCGTCGCGTTGCATGGCGCTCATTGTGACGCTGCGCTCCGCAGCCCACAACCACTCATAGCGTTCTTCGTGGGGTGGGTACGATCCGCGGAAACGCAGAAAACCCCCGACGAGTCGGGGGCTTCTTCTGTGGGCCCTACCGGGCTCGAACCGATGACATCCACGGTGTAAACGTGGCGCTCTACCAACTGAGCTAAAGGCCCGTCAATCCGCGCGAGGCGAAACAACGAATCTCCATACTACGACATACACTCGGCCCAATGAGCACCACCACCGAGCGCGCCGCGCGCGCCGAACACCGTTGGCCGGCGGTGGTGGCGTTGCTCGTCGCCATCGTCTTGTACGCCCTGCTGCCGAGCAGCTTCCTCCCGTGGCTGCGCTACACCGCGGTGGCCATCGCCGCGCTGATGTTCATCCCGTTGATCGCGGTGAACCCGCTGCGGTTCCAACGTCAGACGAAGTGGTCGCGACGACTGTCGGTCGGGCAGGTGCTGTTCCTCGCCGCCGCCAACCAGGTCGCGCTCGTGCAGCTCGTCTACGCGCTCGTGCACGCCAGCAAAGACGACGGCCCATCGTTGCTGCTCGCCGCCGCCCAGGTCTGGATCACCAATGTCATCGTCTTCGCGCTCATCTACTGGGAGATGGACCGCGGCGGCCCGGTCACCCGCACGCAGGCCAAGCGCGCCGACATCCCGCGGGCCGACTTCCGTTTTCCGCAGGACGAAGACCACGACGCGGTCGCCGAGGTCGCCGTGCGGTCGTCGAACAAGTCGGACTGGACGGCGAGCTACGTCGACTACCTGTACTTCTCGGCGTCGAACTCGATGGCGTTCAGCCCGACTGACACGATGCCGCTCTCGCACCGCGCGAAGGTTCTTATGCTGATCGAGTCGTTCGCCGGCTTCATCATCTTGGCGCTGGTCATCGCCCGCGCGGTGTCGCTGCTGGGCTAGCCCTGCTGGAAGGCCGTCAACACCGCGGCCAGCGCGGCCGGGTCGCCCACGGCGCACAGCTCGCGCGCCGAGTGCATCGAGAGCAGCGGGATGCCGATATCCACCGTGCGGATGCCGAGCCGCGTCGCGGTGAGCGGCCCGATCGTCGAGCCGCAGGGAACCGCATTGTTCGACACGAACTCCTGGTACTCCACGCCCGCCGTGGCACACGCCCGCGCCCACTCGGCAGCACCGGTCGCGTCCGTGGCGTACCGCTGCTTGGCATTGATCTTCAGCAGCGGTCCACGGCCCATCACCGGCTTGTTCGCGGGGTCGTGGCGTTCGGCGTAGTTGGGATGCACCGAGTGTCCGGCATCGGCCGAGAAGCACCACGAGGCGGCGAACGCCCGCAGCGCCTGCGACGGCGTCGCGCCGAGGCCGTCGCCGATGCGGGCGAGCACGTCGGCGAGAAACGGCCCGGCAGCGCCCGACCGCGTCTCGGATCCGACCTCCTCGTGGTCGAACGCGGCGAAGACCGACACATGGCCGGCCTCGAGTGGCGCGGCGATCACGGCCGCGAGCCCGGCGTGCACGGAGACCAGATTGTCCATCCGGCCGGCAGCGAAGAACGCCCCGTCGAGACCGAAAACGGCCCCGGGTGCGGTGTCGGCCGCGACGATGTCGTACCCCGCGACATCCGACGACCGGATGCCGGCCAGCCCGGCCAGGTGACCGACGACATCACCGGCGGACAGGTCTCCGAGTCCGTACACCGGGTTGAGGTGCTGCTGTGGATCGAGCCGCAGGCCGTCGTTGACGCTGCGGTCGAGGTGGATCGCGAGCTGCGGGATACGCAGGAACGGGCCGGTGCGCACGAGGTGTTCGGTGCCGTCGAGGGCGACGAGGCGTCCGGCGAATTCGAGCTCGCGGTCGAGCCAGGAGTTGTAGAGCGGACCGCCATAGACCTCGACGCCGGCCTGCAGGAAGCCGTGCGCCGCGGTGCTGGGTTTGGGCTTGAGCTTGAAGCCGGGCGAGTCGGTGTGCGTTCCGACGATGCGGAACGGGGTCTCCCCCACGGCCGACTCGGGCTGCACCCACGCGATGATCGCGCCGTCACGCACCACGAAGCGTCTGCCGCCGGACGATGGCCACTCGAGGGTCTCGTCGAGGCGCTCGAACCCTTCGGCTTCCAGGCGGCGGGCCGCTTCGTGCGCGGCGTGGAACGAGGAAGGCGAGGCGGCGATGAAGGCCGCGAGGTCGCCGAGGTGATCGGTCATACGACCATTCAATCAGGCCGGATGACCCGCACTCGCGTCGTGCGCAGGATCAGGCGTGAACCGGAACCGGCACGATCTCGTCGAGCGCGGCACGGTACTCCTCGATGGAGCGCGGCTCGCCCGGCGCGGTGATGAAGCTCGCACGGATGATGCCGTTGATGTCGATGAGGAAGGTGGCGCGGTTGGCGTAGCCCTTCTCCTCGAGGAACACTCCGTATTCCTTGGCGACGGCGCCGTGCGGCCAGAAGTCGGCGAGCAGGGTGAAGTCGTATCCCTCGGCCTCGGCGAACGCGCGCAGCGTCGCCTTGGAGTCGGCGGAGATGCCGATCAGCTCGATGCCGTTGCTCTTGAACATGGCGAGGTTCTCGCTCAGTCCGCAGAGTTCGCTCGTGCAGGTCGACGAGAAGGCGAGCGGGAAGAAGACCAGTGCTACCGGCTTCTTGCCCTTGAATTCGCCGAGTCGAACGTGTTCGCCAAACTGGTTGGCGAGTTCAAAGTCGGGTGCCTGGGTGTCATTCTCCAGAGCCATGAGTTGCGTCCTTTCGTGCTCGGCTAACAACGTCGAGCAAACACGATTGGTTATCCTACGCTCGGTTATGCCATTTACGCAGATTGACGCGGTTTGCCCGTTCGGCGCGTGCCAGCCGATACCTCTCGCGATGCATAGAATGTTCTGGCGTAGTCCTACAAACCCGGCAGCGTAATCCTTGCTCGACGGCGACTCGCACGATCTGACTCAACCCAGGAAGAGGTCAACGGTGACGGTTAACGACCAGGATCCATACTCGGTGAACAACATCGACGGAGATCCGGAGGAGACCGCCGAGTGGCAGGAATCGCTCGACGCACTCGTCGCAACTCACGGACACCAGCGTGCCCGCGAGATCATGCTCAGCCTTCTCAAGCGTTCGAAGGAACTCCACCTCGGCGTGCCCATGGTGCCGACGACGGACTACCTGAACACGATCGCACCCGAGAACGAGCCCGAGTTCCCCGGTAACGAAGACCTCGAGCGCCGGTACCGCGCCTGGATCCGCTGGAACGCGGCGATCACCGTGCACCGCGCGCAGCGCCCCGGCATCGGTGTCGGCGGCCATATCTCGACCTACGCGTCATCCGCCGCTCTCTATGAAGTCGGACACAACCACTTCTTCCGCGGCCACGACGCTCCCGGCGGAGCCGACCAGGTCTTCTACCAGGGCCACGCCTCCCCCGGCATGTACGCCCGTGCCTTTCTCGAGGGACGCCTGTCGACCGACCAACTCGACGGCTTCCGACAGGAGAAGTCGCACGTCACCGGCGGACTCTCCAGCTACCCGCACCCGCGTCTTATGCCCGACTTCTGGCAGTTCCCGACCGTGTCGATGGGCCTCGGTCCGATCAACGCGATCTACCAGGCACAGTCGAACCGCTACCTCACCAACCGCGGCATCAAGGACGCCTCCGACCAGCAGGTCTGGGCGTTCCTCGGCGACGGCGAGATGGACGAAGTCGAGAGCCGCGGCGCCCTGCAGTGGGCCGCCAACGAGAAGCTCGACAACCTGAACTTCGTCATCAACGCGAACCTGCAGCGCCTCGACGGCCCGGTGCGCGGCAACGGCAAGATCATCCAGGAGCTCGAGAGCTTCTTCCGCGGTGCCGGCTGGAACGTCATCAAGGTGGTCTGGGGCCGCGAGTGGGACGACCTGCTCGCGAAAGACTCCGAGGGCGCCCTGCGCGACCTGATGAACCGCACCCCCGACGGCGACTACCAGACCTACAAGGCCGAGAGCGGCGCCTACGTCCGCGAGAACTTCTTCGGCCGCGACCCGCGCACGCTCGAGATGGTCAAGGACTACTCCGACGAGCAGATCTGGAACCTCAAGCGCGGCGGCCACGACTACCGCAAGGTGTATGCGGCCTTCAAGGCGGCCACCGAGCACAAGGGACAGCCGACGGTCATCATCGCGAAGACGGTCAAGGGCTACGGGCTCGGTCCGTCGTTCGAGGGCCGCAACGCGACCCACCAGATGAAGAAGCTGACGCTCGACAACCTCAAGCAGTTCCGTGACGAGATGCGCATCCCGATCACCGACGCGGTACTCGAGGAGAACCCGTACCAGCCGCCGTACTACACCCCCGGCGAGAACGACGAGGCCATCCAGTACATGCACGAGCGTCGTCGTGCGCTCGGCGGCTACCTGCCCGAGCGCCGTTCGAAGTACACGCAGATCACCCTGCCCGAAGACTCGGCGTGGGACATCGCGAAGAAGGGCTCCGGCAAGCAGGAGATCGCCAGCACCATGGCCTTCGCCCGCCTGCTGAAAGACCTGCTGCGCTCGAAGGACTTCGGACACCGCCTGGTGCCCGTCATCCCCGACGAGGCCCGCACCTTCGGTATGGACGCCTACTTCCCCACCGCGAAGATCTACAACCCGAACGGCCAGCACTACACGTCGGTCGACCGCGAACAGCTGCTCGCCTACAAGGAGAGTCCGCAGGGGCAGATCGTGCACGTCGGCATCAACGAGGCGGGCGCGTTCTCCGCGTTCACCGCGGCCGGCACCTCGTACGCGACGCAGGGCGAGCCGCTCATCCCGGTCTACGTCTTCTACTCGATGTTCGGCTTCCAGCGCACCGGCGACGCCATGTGGGCCGCGGGCGACCAGATGGCCCGCGGGTTCATCATGGGCGCGACCGCGGGCCGCACGACGCTGACCGGCGAGGGACTGCAGCACGCCGACGGCCACTCGCTGCTGCTCGCGTCGACCAACCCGGCAGTGGTGTCGTACGACCCCGCCTACGGCTACGAGATCGGCGCCATCGTCAAGGCCGGCCTCGAGCGCATGTACGGCGGACAGCACCCCGACCCCAACGTCATGTACTACATCACCCTGTACAACGAGCCGCTGCAGCAGCCCGCCGTTCCCGAGAACTTCGACGAAGAGGGCGCCCTGCGCGGCCTCTACCTGCTGAAGACCGGCGAGAACGAAGGACCGAAGGTGCAGCTTCTCGCCTCGGGTGTCGCGGTTCCGTGGGCGCTCGAAGCCCAGACCCTGCTCGCGCAGGACTGGGGCGTCTCGGCAGACGTCTGGTCGGTCACCTCGTGGACCGAACTGCGTCGCGAGGGTCTCGCGGCCGAGGAACACAACTTCCTCTACCCGAACGAAGAGCGCTGGATCCCCTACGTGACGAGCAAGCTGTCGCGCACCCAGGGCCCGTTCATCGCGACGACCGACTACATGCACGCCGTTCCCGACCAGATCCGCCAGTTCGTTCCCGGCGACTTCGCGACGCTCGGCGCTGACGACTTCGGTTTCAGCGACACCCGCGCCGCGGCCCGCCGGTACTTCAAGATCGACGGTCCCTCCATGGTCGTGCGTGCGCTCGAGTCTCTCGTGCGCCGTGGCGAAATGGATTCCTCGGTTCCGGCCGCCGCCATCGAGAAGTACCGTCTGCTCGATGTCAACGCCGGCACCACCGGAAACGCCGGCGGCGAAAGCTAACGGTGGCCATCACCCCCAAGACGAAGGAGCAGACGCTCGCCTGGCTGCGCACCATCTCCGGTGAGCTGTCGACGGCGACGTTGAAGCGGCTGGACGACACGCTGCCCTGGTATGGCGACATGCCACCGGGGCGGCGGTCGGCCGTCGGCCTCGTCGCGCAGGCGGGCATCACCTCCTTCATCAGCTGGTTCGAAGACCCGAAGTCGACACCGTGGATCGCCGCGGACGTCTTCGGCGCCGCCCCGCGCGAGCTGCTGCGTTCGGTATCGCTGCAGCAGACGCTGCAGCTCATCCGCATCACGGTCGAGGTGGTCGAGGCGCGCATCGGCCTCGGCGACGACGTGCTGCGCGAGGCGATTTTGCTCTACTCGCGCGAGATCGCCTTCGCGTCGGCCGACGTCTACGCCCGCGCCGCCGAGGCGCGTGGCCTGTGGGACGCCCGGCTCGAAGCGCTCGTCGTCGACTCGATCCTCTCGGGCGAGTACGACAACGAGCTGCCCAGCCGCATCGCCGCGCTCGGCTGGAACGGCCACGGCGAGGTCTGCGTGCTCGTCGGCACCACGCCGCGCATCCTCGACGTCGACCAGCTGCGCCGCACCGCGCGCCACCTCGACGCCGACGTGCTCATCGGGGTGCAGGGCAACCGCCTCGTGCTCGTAATCGGACGCTCGACGCCGATCGCCGACGAAGCGGATGCCGCGACCCGCATGCCCTTCATCGAGATCGCCTCCCAGCTCGAGCCGGGCTTCGGCCCGGGACACCTGGTGCTCGGGCACGAGGTCTCGACGCTCGTCGACGCGTCGAAGAGCGCCAAAGCCGCCCTCGCCGGTTTCGCCGTGGCCCGAGCCTGGCGCAACGCCCCGCGTCCGACGCTCGCCGACGACCTGCTGCCCGAGCGCGCGTTCGCCGGCGACCCGCTCGCCCGCTCGACCCTCATCAACCGCATCTACCGACCGCTGCAGCAGCACTCGACCGAGCTGCTGTCGACGCTGTGGTGCTACCTCGACAACGGCCGCTCGCTCGAGGCGACCGCACGCGAGCTGTTCGTGCACCCCAACACGGTGCGCTACCGCCTGAAGCGCATCAGCGAGGTCATCGGCTGGGACGCCACAGGGGCCCGCGAAGCGCTCATTCTGCAGTCCGCACTCATCATCGGGTCGATCGCCGAACCCGACGCCGCCCGCAAGCGCTGAGCCCGCAGCATCCGCGACCCTGTCGACGCTCGTGCGTCCTGTCGGAAACTCAGGACTTTGTGTCCATCGTGCACGCCCGAGGGCCCGCAGCGCGCGCGGTTCTGACCTGATCTCCTGAATTTCCGACGGCGCCGCGAGCCGGTGGCAGGGTTGCCGGGTGAGCGAGACGACGCACCGCACGATCGAGATCAGAAGCGCGGATGACGCGACGACGGTGGTCGAGGCGTTCGGGCACGACGGGCCGCAGGTGCTCTTCCTGCCGGCGCTCGGCGTTCCGCTGCATTACTACCGGCCGCTGCTCGCGCGGTGGGCCGACGTGGGCTACCGGGTCTACGGGCTCGAGCTGCGCGGTATGCCGCAGAGTTCCACGTCCGACGTGCGCGCGCACGACTTCGGCTACAACCACGCGCTCGCGCTCGACATCCCGGCGGCCATCGCCGCGGCCGGGCTCGAGACGCCGTTGCTGCTCGCCGGCCACAGCCTCGGCGGACAGCTCGCGCTGCTCTACGCGGCCGGGCACCCCGAGCAGGTGCGTGCCGTGACGACGCTGGCGAGCGGGTCGACCCACCACGGGGCCTTCGCGTCGGTGCGGGGGCGGGCGAAGCGGCGCGGGCAGCTCGGGCTCATCCGGGCGATCACGGGCACGGTCGGCTGGTTTCCCGGGCACCTGGTGGGCTTCGGCGGTCGCCAGCCGCGCACCATGATGGCCGACTGGGGCCACGAGGGACGCACGGGACGGTTCGTGCTCGCCGGCAGCACCGCCGATCACGAGGCCGAACTCGCCGCCCTCGCGCTGCCCGTGCTGATGCTCTCGCTCGACGGCGACCCGATCGTGCCGCGGGTGTCGTCGCTGCACCTGGGCAGGCGCATCCCGGCCGCGCGGCTCACCACCGAGCACGTGCCGCGCAGCGCCAACGGCGGCGAGCCGTTCGACCACTTCCGCTGGGCGCGCCGCACGCCCGACGCCGTGCTCGGCCCGGTCGAGGCCTGGCTGGCCGCCCTGCCCGACGCCTAGCCGCCGCCCGCCCGCCACGCCCTTTCGGAAATTCAGGCACTGCGGTCGCCTTACCCCGCGACACGCCGGGCACGCACGGGCGGGGCGACCGCTACTCCTGAATTTCCGTAACACCCCGCGCATTGTGGACACTCGCCAAGGGTTGGCGCCAATTCCAGTGGGGTCGACACAGCGGGGCGGGCGCACCTGCTGGCAGACTAGAGCGCGTGATTGTTGTTGTTGCGCCCGGACAGGGCTCCCAGACTCCCGGTTTTCTCGAACCCTGGCTCGCTGAGGCGCGGTTCCGCGACCAGCTCGCCGGCCTATCCGACGCCGCCGGCATCGACCTCGCCGCCCACGGCACCACGAGCGACGCCGACACGATCCGCGACACCGCGGTCGCGCAGCCGCTCATCGTCGCGGCCGGCCTGCTGACGCTCACGGCACTGCTGGCCGACGGCCGACGCGAGAAGATCGCCGGTGTCGCCGGACACTCCGTCGGCGAGGTCACCGCGGCAGCAGCCGCCGGCATCCTCAGCGAGACCGACGCCGTCGCCTTCGTGCGTGAACGCGGCACGGCCATGGCCGCCGCGGCCGCGCAGACACCGACCGGCATGTCCGCCGTGCTCGGCGGCGACGAGGCAGAGCTGCTCGCCCGCCTCGAGCAGCTCGGGCTCGAGCCCGCCAACTTCAACGGCGGCGGCCAGATCGTGGTCGCCGGAGCACTCGACGCCCTCGACGCGCTCAAGGACAACCCCGTCGCCGGCAGCCGCGTCATCGCGCTGCAGGTCGCGGGAGCGTTCCACACCCGTTACATGCAGCCCGCCGTCGCCCACCTCGCCGAGTTCGCGGCCACGCTCACGCCGAGCGACCCGACCCTGCCGATCTGGTCGAACCAGAACGGCCAGACCGTGTCATCCGGAGCCGAGTTCCTCGATCTGCTCGTCGGCCAGGTCTCGTCGCCCGTGCGCTGGGACAAGAACATGGCGGTGTTCGCCGAGGCGGGCATCACCGGCATCATCGAACTCGCGCCCGCCGGCGCGCTCACCGGACTCGCCAAGCGCGGGCTCAAGGGCGTTCCGAGCGTGGCGGTCAAGACCCCCGACGACCTCGCCAAAGCATTCGACCTGATTGACGGTAACGCAGCATGAGCCCCATCCTGAAGCAGTCCTCCGGCGTCGAGTTCACGCGCATCTACAGCTACGGCGCGGCGCGCGGCGACCTGGTCGTTCCCAACGACGACCTCATCGCGCCGATCAACTCGAGCGACGAGTGGATCCAGCAGCGCACGGGCATCGTCACCCGAACCCGCGCTTCGCACGACGTGAGCGCGACCGACCTCGCCACCACCGCGGGCGTCGAGGCGATCGAGAAGTCGGGCGTCAGCGCCGACCAGATCGACCTCGTCATCATCGCCACGATCAGCAACGGCCGCCAGACGCCGTCGATGGCCGCAGTCGTCGCCGACCGTGTTGGGGCCAACCCCGCGGCAGCGTACGACGCCAACGCCGCGTGCGCGGGCTTCAGCTACGCCGTGACGCAGGCCGACGCACTCATCCGCTCGGGCGCCGCCACGTACGCGCTCGTGATCGGCGCCGAGAAACTCTCCGACATCGTCGACCCGACCGACCGCTCGATCTCGTTCCTGCTCGGCGACGGCGCGGGCGCCGTCGTCATCGGCCCGAGCGACACCCCCGGCATCGCCGCGCCCGTGTGGGGCAGCGACGGCTCGAAGGCCGACGCCGTGGGCATGAACGCCACCCTTACCCAGTACCGCGACGGCGAGGCCGAGTGGCCGACGCTGCGCCAGGAGGGCCAGACGGTCTTCCGCTGGGCCGTCTGGGACATGGCGAAGGTCGCCAAGCAGGCCCTCGCGGCCGCCGGCATCACGAGCGACGACCTCGCCGCGTTCATCCCCCACCAGGCCAACATGCGCATCATCGACGAGTTCGCCAAGCAGCTCGGACTGCCCGAGCACGTCGTGATCGGACGCGACATCGCGACGACCGGAAACACCTCGGCCGCCTCGATTCCGCTGGCCACCCACCGGCTGTTGGAGGAGCATCCGGAACTCTCCGGCGGCCTCGCCCTGCAGATCGGGTTCGGTGCCGGCCTCGTTTTCGGTGCCCAAGTGATTGTGCTTCCGTAGTGCGGCGCGTCAGCGTCTCCGTAACCCTGCTCTAAACTGACTCTCGGTCAAACGACACACCCTTTAGGAGAAAAACCATGGCATTGTCCACCGAAGAAGTTCTCGCCGGCCTCGCCGAGCTCGTCAACGACGAAACCGGTATTGCTACCGACTCGGTCGAACTGGACAAGTCGTTTACCGACGACCTGGACATCGACTCGATTTCGATGATGACGATCGTCGTCAACGCCGAAGAGAAGTTCGACGTCAAGATCCCCGACGAAGAGGTCAAGAACCTCAAGACCGTCGGCGACGCCGTCAGCTTCATCACCGCAGCACAGGGCTAACCGCCTCCCATCCGCGGCTGGCCGGCCGCACAGCGTCCGGCCACGCCCGCGAGTGTGTTCTGTCGAATTGAATAAGGATGTCGTTGTGACCAAAAAGATCGTCGTCACCGGAATCGGTGCCACCTCCCCCCTCGGCGGAACCGCCCCGGAAACCTGGGCCGCCCTGCTCGCCGGAGAATCCGGTGTGAGCAGCATCGAGCACGAGTGGGTCGCCAAGCACGAACTGCCCGTGACCTTCGCCGGCCAGGCCA
>Ga0247811_1000242_pt1 | contig 18925 bp, 21 predicted proteins | sample UWRJL134311R1_FD_189018 | JGI IMG/M metagenome (GOLD analysis project Ga0247811, IMG submission 189018) | Plant litter microbial communities from Arlington Agricultural Research Station in Wisconsin, United States - UWRJ-L134-311R-1 | ecosystem: Environmental > Terrestrial > Plant litter >...
CTATTTCATCGGCCGCGCCCGTACGAGCGACGGCCTGCTCGGCGACCCCGTGAACCTGGCGTTGCTCGGCACCGAGCCGCAACTGCACGAAGTTCTCACGCGCGCCGGGTGGACGATGGCCGACGATCTGTCGCTGAGCACGGGCTGGCGGATCGTGACATCCACGGTTCTGCGCCGCAGTTATCTCGAGGCGCCGGTGAGCCCGCTGCTGTTGTTCGGAAGGAAGCAGGACTTCGCCTACCAGCAGGAGGTCGACGGCTCCCCCGGCAAACGCCACCACGTCAGGTTCTGGCGCACGCCCGCCGGCTGGAAACTGCCGGGCGGGCGTGACGCCGACTGGCTCGCCGCCGGCACCTACGACCGCAGCGTCGGGCTCTCGCTGTTCACCCTGCAGGTGACGCACAAGATCGACGCCGACACCGACACCGAGCGCGACCACGTGGTCTCGAGCGTCACCGCCGCGAACCCGGCCGCGAGCGTCGCGGTAATCGAGGACTTCTCCACGGGGTACCACGCGCGCAACGGCGGGGGCGACGCGATCGTCACCGACGGCGACCTGCCCGTCGTCGACCTGCGCGCGGTGCGCGGGCCGATCGCCGAACGGCGCGATCCGGTGACCGACAGCCGCGACAAGAGACCGGCACCGACGGCGATCGGCGCACTCTTCGTGCTCGGCCGCGGGCTCTTCGCACTGATCTTCGCCGTGTCGGTGATCGCGTCGCCCGAACAGTTCTCGAAAGACCTCGCCTCGATCACCGACGCGACCGGGCGCACGGTCGCGATCTGGGTGATCGCCGCCGTACCATTGCTGTTCGCCGTCGCCGAGGTGTGGCTGGCCTGGCGCGTCTTCCTCGGGCGCAACTGGGCCCGCCTCGTCGCGATGGCGCTGAGCACCCTCGCGATCGCGACCCAGGCGGCGACGGTGCTGGCCGGCGGCCCCGGCGTCACGCTGCAGACCAACCTGCCGGGCCTCGCGCTCGACATCCTGTTGATCCTCGCGCTGTCGAGCGAACGGTCGCTCGTCTACGCCCGGCGGCCGCGCAAGGTGCCGAAGCGCATCGCCGCCCGGCCCGGAAGCGTCGCGCGGCTGTAGCCCGGGTTAGATTGGTCCCGTGACCACTGAACTGACCGACGAGGGCCTGCAATTCGTCGCCGACCGCAACCTCGCCATGCTCTCGACCATGGCACGCGACGGCGCCATCCACCTGATCGCCGTCGGCTTCACCCTGCACGACGGCGTTGTGCGCATCATCGCCAGCGACGGCACCCAGAAGGTGCGCAACATCGAGCGCGACGGGCGCGCGACCGTCGGCCAGGTCGACGGCCGGCGCTGGATCAGCTTCGTCGGCAACGCCGTGATCGAACGCGACCGCGACGCCATCACCCTCGCCGAGAACCTCTACGCCGAGCGGTACCGCACCCCGCAGCCCAACCCCAAGCGCATCGTCATCCGCATCGAGGTCGACCGCGTGCTCGCTTCGACCGGCCTGCGCGTCGGCTGACTCCCGATGACCGCCGCTTCCGAACCGCCCCTTGTGGCGCGGTTGCGTGCGGCGGGGTGCGTCTTCGCCGAAGACGAGGCGCGGATGCTCGTGGAGACCGCGACCTCCGACGCCGACCTCGAGAGAATGGTCGCTGCCCGCATCGCGGGTCTGCCGCTCGAGGTCGTGCTGGGCTGGGTCGACTTCGACGGGCTGCGTCTCGTCGTCGAACCCGGCGTTTTCGTGCCACGCCGGCGGACGGAACTGCTCGTGCGGTGCGCCGCCGAGCTCGACCTGCCAGGGCTTACCGTGGTCGACCTGTGCTGCGGCCTTGGCGCGGTCGGTGCGGCCCTGCTCGCCCGCGAACCGACGATCGACCTCTACGCGGCCGACATCGATCCCGCGGCCGTGCACAACGCCCGCCGCAACCTCGACCCCGACCGCGTGTTCGCGGGCGACCTGTACGCCGCGTTACCCGGCGGGCTGCGCGGGCGCGTCGGCGTCGTGGTGGCGAACGCGCCCTACGTTCCGACCGACGCGATCGCCACGATGCCGCGCGAGGCACGGCTGTTCGAAGCCGCGGTGGCGCTCGACGGCGGCTCCGACGGCCTCGACCTGCACCGCCGCATCGCCGCCGCCGCACCCGAGTGGCTCGCGCCCGGCGGGCGCCTGCTGATCGAGTCGAGCGAGCGGCAGGCACCGGTCACCGCCGAGCTGTTCGAACGGGCCGGGCTCGCCGCGCGCATCGTGCACGACGACGAGCTCGACGGCACGGTCGTCGTGGGAACGGCGAAAGCCCCCGCGAGCCGGTAGCCGGCGCGCGGGGGCTGTCGGTGCGACTAGCCGATCGGCGTCGGGTCGACCGGGTTCGGCGGCACCGGCAGCGATCCGTGGATCTGGTTCTGCGCCTGGCACTTGCTCGTGCAGTTGGTGGCTCCCTGCGAGAGTTCGATGGCGTCTTCGCCGAGCACTCCGCCGAGGCGTCCGCCGGGCTGCACGATCCACTTCGTGACGCTTCCGCTCTGGAAGGTCTTGGTCGCGACCTGCGGGCTGTCCTTGCCGAGCAGCATCTGGTGGTAGCCGGTCGCGCTCTGGGCCTGCGTCACCGCGTCGACGCCGGTGCCGAAGTTGATCTTGCCGGTGAAGCTGTTGACGAAGTAGAAGACGCCGGCGCCCAGTGTGTGCACGAACTCGACCGGTGCGGCGAACTCGGTCTCCATCTGGAAGATGCCGCCCTGGGCGCCGTCTTTGGCCTGGATCTTGTACTTGCCGAGCGAGGTGGTGAACAGCACCGTGAGGGTGTCGTCCTTCACCTCGAGCTGCTTGATCTTGGCGCCCGCGAGCTGCGCGGCCGTGAGTGTGGGTACCTTCGACGCGAAGATCACCGTGGGCGAGGTGACCATGCGCTGGGTGTCGGGCGCGCCGGTCAGCGTGTAGTTGTAGACGCCGAGATTGGCCGTGTTGATGTCGAAGCCGACGTTGCGGCCGCGCACGGCGATGGTTCCGGATGCGGCCAGGTCGTCGATTTTGAGCGACTTGCCCGCGGCCGGGTTGTAGGTCTGGCCGCCCACGGTGATGGCGAAGTCTCCGCCGTCGGCCGAGGTCTTCGCGCTGGCCGGGGCGGCGAGCGCGAACGAACCGGCGACGACGGCGGCGATGACCACCGCGGCCCGGCCGACGGAGAGGAACGAACGTGTCTGGGGCATGCGGATGCCTTTCTTAGGTGCCGTCCTGCAGCAGCAGGAGCCGGGGAGATCCGGTGAACCCACTCTCGACGAGTGCCGCCGCCGCGACTATCGGACCTTGGTACTAGTACTAACCAGCCAGACCGCGCTAGCCCTGCGTGGGCGGCAGGTTGTCGCGCGCCCACATCGCGGCGCTCGTGCGGTCGGAGAGCCCGAGCCGGCGGAAGACGTTTCCCACGTGCACCTTGACCGTGCGCTCGGCGATGCCCAGCCGGGTGCCGATCTGCTTGTTCGACAGCCCGCCGGTGATGAGCCGCAGCACCTGCTCCTCGCGCACGCTCAACACGGGCGTCGCGTCATCCGGCACCGGCAAGATAGCGCGCGTCACGCGCGGATCGAGCGGGGCGTCGCCGGCGGCCGCCGACCGGATCGCCGAGACGACATCGTCGGGCGCGCTGTCTTTCAGCAGGTAGCCGATCGCGCCCGCGCGCAGCGCCTGACGCACCCGCTCGCCGTCGTGGAAGGAGGTGAGCACGACCACGGGTGTGCCGGGCCTCACCGCGAGCAGCCTCCTCGTCGCCTCCACGCCGTCGACGCCGGGCATGGAGAGGTCCATAAGCACGACCTGGGGTTGGTGCAGCAGCACGAGGTCGGCGACGAGCGCGCCGTCGCCGGTGTCGGCGAGCACCCGCAGGTCGTCGGTCGCGGCGATGAGCGCGGCGAGCCCGGCGCGCACGAGCGGGTGGTCGTCGACCACGATCACGCCGATCATTCCGCCCCCTCCGATCGCGCCCGGGGCGGCATCCGCAGCCGCCAGACGGTGCCGTTGCCCGGCGCGGTGCGCACGGCCAGGTCGGCGCCGCTCTCGGACGCGAGGTCGCCCAGCACCCGCAGACCGAAGTGCCCGTCGGCCGGGTGGGCCAAGACCGCGGCGGCGTCGAACCCGCGGCCGTCGTCGGCGATGCGCAGCTCGATGCCGGACTGCTTGCGTTCGAGCGAGATACACACCTTGGATGCACCGGAATGAGCGAGCACGTTCTGCAGGCACTCCTGCACCACCCGGAACACCAGCCGCTCGTCGTCGCCGTCGAGCGGGCCCGACGTCAGGGCCACGTCGACCGAGATGCCGCGCGCCCGCACGCGGGCGACGAGGTCGTCGAGCGCCGCCGACAGCCCCGCGACCGCGAGCGTGGGCGGGTAGATGTCGACGAGCAGGGTGCGCAAACCCCCGATGCTGCCGCGCACCGTGTCGGCGGCCACACGCAGCTCGGCGGCCGATGCCGGCGCGCCCGGGGCGGTCGCACGCTCCGCGGCCCCGGCGAGGCCGAACGCGGTTGCGGCGAGATCTTGCACCACCCCGTCGTGCAGAGTTCCCGCGATGCGGCGGCGTTCGTTCGACGACGCGTCGATCGCCGCGCGCAACGCCGTCTCGCGCCGTTCGCCCGACCGGGCGAGAACCCGCAACAGGCGGCGCAGCACCGGCAGCAGGGCCAGCACGAGCAGCACGATGCTGCCGATGGTCACGGCCGCGAACCCCTGCCACAGCTGCCCGCTGCGCTCGGTCACCTCGTCGTAGCGGAAGTACGCCTCGAACAGCAGCGGGTCTCCCGAGGCCGACCACACCGGACGGTAGACCTCGAGCAGCGTTCCGCTGTCACGCTCGTAGCGGTTCTCGGGCGCCTGCACGTCGGAAACCTCCGCGTCGGTGCGCGGGTTCTCGAGCACCTCGAGTTCCTCCTCCTCGAGCGCGAAGGTCTGGCCGATGAGCCGGGGCTCGTCGGAGTAGAGGATGCGGCCGGTGGCATCCCAGATCTTCACCCGGACGATCGACGAACCGAGCACGTGATCACGCACCACCTCGTCGATCGCTGCGAGCGCGTCGGCGTCGCCGGTCAGCAGTCCGTCGCCGTGCAGCCCGTCGCTGATGACCGGCTGCACGAGGGCGTCGGCGACGATGTCGGCCGTCTGCGCAGCATCCTTCACCGCTTCGATCTCGGCCAGGTTCTTGGCCGCGAACACGCTGAGCAGCGCGACCGCGACGACGACGGCCACCGCGGTGGCGATCACGCGGCCGTACAGGCGCACGCGCGAGACCGAGGAATCGGCGGTGGCGGGTCGCGCGACGGCGAGCACGGTCCACCCGGCCTCGCTCTGTGCGTCCACCCGGTCCCCTCGTCGTCGTGCGGCGACGAGTCGCCTATGACCGCAACTCTGCCATCTTGCGCACCCGGGTCATAACCGTGTCGGCGATCGCGCGGGCCGGGTAGCCGATCTCGATCCGGTCCCAGACGAATTCGTCCTTCGCGCTGCGGCGCCGGGCGCGGCCGGGCCGGTAGCCGGTCGACCGGGATCGGGCTATCGCACGTCGCCGGGCGACGAGGCGGATCCACGCGGTGCCGTCGCCGCGGTGCGGGTCGAAGAGGGGCGCGGTCTGCCAGATCTCGTGGAAGACGTCGCGCACGACGGAGTCGACGACGACCGGGTCGCGGATGACACGGCGCACGGTATCGGCGACCCGCACGTGAACGCGGTCGTAGAGCTCGGCGAACGCCAGCCGGTCGCCCTGACCGGCCGCGGCGAGCAGCGCGTTGACCATGCCGGCTCCCCCGGTCGCGCTCACGCCATCCCCCGCAGCTGCCATGTCGTCGAGCGTAAAACGCCGGCCGGGCGGCAGCCAGCGGCGGGCGGCGAAGCGGGTAGTCCCCCGCGCACAATCGAGGGACTACCCGGATCCGCAGCATCCGTCGCCCGTCTGGCCGGGCTCTGACGGCGGCTAGGCGTCCTGTCGACGGTCCGCCGACTGCTGGGCGGGCGCGGCCACAGCGGGGATCGCGAAGTTGATCAGGTCGCTCAGCGTGAAGTGGCCCTCGTCGCGCGACGCGAGGAACGGCCGCCAGTTCGGCTCGACGTTGACGTACGACAGCGAGTCGCCCACGAGCAGTCCGACCAGCACCTCGGCCACGATGCGCCCGCCCACCGGTCCGAGTTGCGCGGCGTTGCCGACGACCTCGGCCTCCTTGAGCACGTAGTACCAGAGCGGCGCACGACCGGCGAGGTCGCGCTCGACCTCGGCGGCGAGCTGCACGTTGCCGAACAGCTGCTGGTCGGTGAGCGGCGTGATGCCCATCGCCCGCGCGACGTCCTGACCCGACGGCAGGTTGAGCCGCTTTCCGCGCAGCAGGTTGCGCACCGCGAGGGACTGGGCGATGGCCGGGGAGAATCCGGATGCCACCTGCTGCGGCTCTGCCGCCTGCCGGTTGAGCGCACCCAGCGGGTGGGCGATGGTGGCGTCGAGCTTGTAGCTGGGCTGCGGCAGGTCGGTGTTCTCCGGGTCGGATCCCGTGACGTGGTGCAGGAAGAACTTCCACTGCACACCCCAGAAGTCGGGCAGCCGGCGGAAACCGTTGAGCGACTGCAGCTCTTCGTCGTTCTGCAGGAACACGGTGATGCGGCTCACCCCGTCGATCGCGGGCGCCGTGCGCGCGATATCGTTGAGCAGGTAGCTCGGCCGGATCTGCGAGTGCCCGTACCGGTACGCGGCGACGGCGAACTCGAGCGGCATGTACGGGTCGTTCTTCCAGCGGTAGAAGCGCAGGTTGGGCCGCGGGATCGCCTGGTCGGTGTCGGGCGACGACTTGTACGGCGTCAGCGGCAGGATGTCGTCGACGACGTCTTCGCCGACGAGCCTCGGCAGGAAGTCGTTCACCACGATCCACTGGTAGTGCCAGCGCACGATCTGCTGCGTCTTTTTGAACACGTCGTCGGGGCTCCACCCCGGGCTGTGCGCGAAGACCTCGTCGGCCACGTGGTTGTGGAACCGGATCATGGCCACCTGCAGCTGCGACACGATGAGGTTCTCGTCGTTGCGCGGGTCGCCGATGATCGCGCGGCCGTTGCTCGCGCGGGGAAGGTCGGGGCCGTTCGTCTCCGGCTGCGGGCCGCTCGGCAGTCCTTCGACGAGGTGTACGCCGTCGTCGCGGTACATGTAGGGCTGGTCGCTCGGCCCCCGCCCGTACAGCGAGTCGAGGTCGAATCTCGGCGTGCGGAAGTTGACGAGCCCGTCGGGGTCGTTCTGCCGCGACAGGCTCGAGATCGGGTCGAAGGTGATGTCGTGGTCGACGAACTGGCCGAAGTAGGTGTACCCCGCCGGCAGCCGCAGCTCGCCGTTCAGCTGGGCGGTGTTCTCGTCGTCGTCTGCTTCGCCGATGGGCTTGTCGAGCTTGCCCTCTTCGAGCTGCTGCACCATCACCGCGGCGAGCGCCACGAGCGAGGAGTCTTGGATGTCGTAGGTCGGCAGGTCCCGGAACATACGGCCGTAGCGCCCGATGTACGACGTCGACGACGGTGTCAGGTCGAGTCCACGCTGGGGCAGCGTGCCGTGCACGGCGAACCCGGTCGGGGTCGTGGGTGTGGTCATGATTTCACCTCAAATTAGTTGAAAGGGTTTCTTTAACAGCGAGTCCTACACCCGTGCGTTCCTCACCCGAAACGGGTTTGAACGGCCCGTGCCGAAAGCCCTACCCTTGGCGCCAACGCTCCCGCAGGGCTGGCAGGGACCGCATCCCAGCCCGGCCGGAGGACCCGATGACCCAGCAGCTGCCCATCGTCTACGTGCGTGGATACGCCGGACCCACGAGCGGCATCGACGCCACCGTCGACGACCCGTTCTACGGTTTCAACGAGGGCGCCACCCACGTGCGCGTCGACGGAGACGGCGACCCGATGTTCTACCAGTTCGAGGGTCCGCTGCTGCGGCTCATCACCGAGCAGGGCTACCAGTTTCTGGTGCACGGCGACCAGAAGCGGTTTCTCGAGACGACCACGGGTGCGCTCTCCCCCGCATCGGTCTGGGTACACCGCTTCTACGACAAGGCCGCGACCACGTATGCGGCCAGGCCCAAACGCACCCTGATCGAGCGCATCGGAGACGAGCTGCGCGAGCGGTTCACCGCCGAGGGCTTCGACCTCGAGGAGGCGGCCGAAGACCTCTACGACCTCGTCGTGCGTGTGCTGCAGCGCACGGGAGCCCCCGCGGTGCACCTCGTCGCCCATTCGATGGGCGGCCTCATCGTGCGGTGCATGATCCAGAAGGTGTGCGAGACCCCGGATGCCGCCGGTCGCCCGCGCAGGCACGCGAAAGAGATCGTTGCCAAGGTGTTCACCTTCGGTACCCCGCACGGCGGCATCGAGACGGTGTCGGCGATCGCCAACTGGGCGATGGACCTGTTCGGCCCGGCGGGTTCCGACATTTTCTCTCCGAAGAAGATGTACGGCTACCTCACTCCCGGGGCGCGATTCGGCGACGTCGGCGGGGACGACTGGGATCCGCAGGCGATACCGCCCGACGTGTTCGACGCCGGCGACGTGTTCTGCCTCATCGGCACCAATCCGCTCGACTACGGGGCGGCCCGTGCAGCCGTCGGCCCGAAGAGCGACGGGCTCGTGCTGATCGAGAACGCCTACGTGCGCGGTGCCCACCGCGCCTACGTCTACAAGTCGCACTCCGGCCGGTACGGCGAGGTGAACTCCGAGGAGGGCTACCAGAACCTGCGCCGCTTCCTCTTCGGACGCTGGGCCGTCTCGGTGGCCTTCGCGAACCTGCCGCCGGCATCCGCCCTCGAACCCGGCGTCTCCTGGCAGGCCGACATGCGGCTCTCCATCCGCGGGCTGCCGATCGTGATGAGCGAGCAGCTCGCCGCGCACTGGTGTCCGATCCAACTGAACGACGAACTGCTGCGGCATCCCGACTCGCCCGACAGCCCGGTACCGATCGTGTCGACGTTCTTGTTGCAGAAGGAACCGCCGCCGCCCGACCGTGTCTCGACGGTGCCCGCGAGTTCACACTCCCGGTACGTGCTCACCCTGCGGGTGACGAAACTCGTCTCGAACGGCGGCAGCTTCGACTTCTCCGACCACCTCGAGCAGGTCTTCGACTGGGCCGACTCGCTCATCGTCGACGTGGGCTCGAACTCCGAGGGAACCGGTCTCGAGGCCTACTCGGGCTGGAACACGACCGTCGACGGACCGATCGATTCGTTCCCGCTGATGCCGCACCGCCTCGAGCTCGTGCCCGGGCCGGAGGGCGTTCTCCAGGGCCTCGTCGAGCTGCCGCCCGCGGCGCGCAGCCTGCCGATCATCGGCGGCGCGGCCAACCTGCGCATCAGCGTCCGCGACCGGACGGCCGGCTAGAGACGCTTGACCATCACCAGTTCGGTCTCGCGGGGGTCGAGCACGTAGGGCAGGCGCGCGCCGGTGTAGTCGAAGCCGCGGCGCTCGTACGCGGCGCGTGCTCGCGGGTTCTGCTCGTGCACGTGCAGCGTCAGGGTGGAAAAGCGCGGGCGGCACCACTGTTCGACGGCCCCCAGCAGCGCATCCGTCACCCCGCTCGACAGGCCGCGGAAGCGCGGCGACACGTAGACGCCGACCAGCAACGCCTCGCCGCGGTCGGTCACGAAGGCGCCCATCGTGCCGATCCACCGGCCGTTGTCGGCGATCGCGGCGAACTGGGCTCCGTTCGGCTGCTCGCCCCGGGCGCCGCGGGTACGCCACTCGGGCTCGGCGATGCGCGTGGCGTGGTCGAGTGTCTCGCCGAAGGCGTTGGGGGTGTCGGCGAGCATCTCGAGCCGCAGGGCGCGCACCTCGCGCCAGTCGTCGGCGGTGGTAACCCTGACAGTGAACGTCACGGCCGCACCAGCCAGACGTCGACCTCGTCTTCGCGCTCGAACACGAATCCGTGACGTTCGTAGAGGCGCCGGGCCGGGCTGCCCTGCAGCACGTTGAGTCGCCACGGCAGGTTCGTGCCAGGGCGGGGTTCGGCGAGCACACGGCGCAGCAGGTCGCCGCCGATGCCGCGGCCCTGGTGCGACTCGGCGAGGTAGAAGTGCTCGAGCCAGTGCTCGGCCGGCTCGGTGCGCACCGCGATCGACCCGACGGTCTCGCCGCCGACCTCGATCAGGCGGGTGTTGGCCGGCACGAACCCGCGCAGAAACCGCTCGCGCACCCAGACCGGGTCGAAACGTGCGAGCCGTTCGAGGTCGGGGCGCATGACCTCGGCCCGCAGATCGGCGATCCACGCGGCATCCGCGTCGCTGCTGGGGCGGAGGGTGACGACGTGCATGCGTCCAATCAACCACGGATCCCGTGCCGCTCGCACCGTTGCGGCTCTGAGCGGCCGGTGCCTATCGTGAAACCACGCCGCGCAGTGTCGCGCGGCGAAGCCGAGGACCAGGGGTCGACCATGCTGGATCGCGAAATCGACGAGTTGCGCGCGACGGTGGAGGGCGAGCTGATCCTGCCCGCCGAGCCCGGCTACGACCGGGCCAGGCGCGTGTGGAACGGGCTCCTCGACCGCCGCCCGCTCGCCGTGCTGCGCTGCGCCTCGACCGCCGACGTCGTGGCCGGGGTGGCCTTCGCCCGCGACACCGGTGTTCCGCTCGCGGTCCGCGGCGGCGGTCACAACGTCGCGGGGCACGGCACCGTCGACGACGGTCTCGTGCTCGACCTGGCCGCCCTCGATGCCGTCGCCGTCGACCCCGACGCGCGCACGGTCGACGTCGGCGGGGGCAGCACGTGGGGCGATGTCGACGCCGCGACGCAGCCGTTCGCGCTCGCCGTGCCGGGCGGCGTGTTCTCGCGCACCGGAGTCGCCGGTCTCGCGCTCGGCGGCGGATACGGCTGGTTGCGCAACGCGTACGGCCTCAGCTGCGCGAGCATCGTCGGTGCGCAGCTCGTGACCGCGGACGCGGAGGTGATCGAGGTCGACGCGCAATCGCATCCCGACCTGCTCTGGGCGCTGCGCGGCGGGGGCGGCAATGTCGGTGTCGTCACGCGGTTCACGTTTCGCCTGCACGCCGTCGGCCCCGAGGTCTACTTCCTGTAGGTGTTCCACGACGCCCGCAACGGAGGGGCGACCCGCGGCCTGCGCGCCTTCCGCAACGTCTGCGCCAACGCCCCGTTCAACGTGAGCCTGGTCGCCGTGCTCGGCGTGGTCGACCCGGCGGCCGAGGGGTTTGCCGCGGGCTCGGGCGGACACCCGTTCATCGCATTCTCGGGCGTGTACATCGGTCCGCCGGAGGAGGGCGAGCGGGCACTGCGCCAGTTGCGCAAATTCGGCGAACCGCTGCGCGACACGTCGGGCACAACGACCTACGTCGACGCGCAGCGGGTGTTCGACGACGACTATCCCGACGGCGGCCGCTATTACTGGAAGTCGACGAACCTGGTCGAGCTGGGCGACGCCGCGATCGACCTCGTCGCCTCCGCAGCATCCACCCCCGCCTCCCCGCTCGGCAGCGTCGACGTCTGGCACCTCGCCGGCGCGGCGGCGCAGCCCGTCGACGGCGCGTTCGGCACCTCCCGCGCGCGCTTCCTCGTGAACACGGAGGCCAACTGGGTCGACCGGGGCGACGACGCGAAGAACATCGCCTGGACGCGCGGACTCGTCACGGCGCTGGCACCGTACTCCGACGGATCGCGGTACCTGAACTTCGCCGGATTCCAGGAGGAGGGCGACATCCTGATGCGGGCGTCGTTCGGTGCGAACTACGCCCGCCTCGCGCAGATCAAGGCGCAGTGGGACCCCGCCAACCTGTTCCACCTCAACCAGAACGTGCGGCCGACGGCCGTCGGCGGCTAGGTCACCTAGATGATTCGATCTAGGCGGCGGTGACGCCGTTCACGCCCGGTGAAACGCAGAAGCCCGGCACCTCGCTCTCGCGGGGTGCCGGGCTTCTGGGTGAGACTAGCGGTTCTTGTCGCTGGCCTTCGCCTTCTTGTCGGCGCGCTTTTCTTTCAGCGACTTGCCGGCAGCGGTCTTCGGCGTGGACTTCTTGGGTGATTTGTCAGCCATGGTGACTCCCTCGATTTGTTGTGGCGTTAGCCGTCAATACGCTTCAGCACGTGTATCGGGAGCGCGACACCGGCGCTCGTAATGAGCAATCCGGCGAAGAAGCTCGCAAACTCGAGACCTTCGATTTCAAAGGAGTAGCCCATCAACAGGATTCCTCCGACGAAAAGACCCAAGGACACGAGGAAGGCGATGACGTTCATGCTGTGATTCTAGCCAACCATCGCGGCCAGTCCAGCCACTTCTGCGCTACCGGAATAGAAATCCGTCGCCCGGGCTCCGATACGCTGGCGCCATGTCGCCGTCGATCGTCATTGCCCCCGATTCGTTCAAGGGGTCGCTCTCGGCCCGTGAGGTCGCCGACGCGATCGCCGCCGGCTGGCGCAGCGTGAGCCCAGGCGACACGCTCACCCTCGTTCCCCAGGCCGACGGCGGCGAAGGCACGATCGACGCCATCGAGGCGGCGGTCGCCGGTTCGGTACGGCGCTCGGCCGGCACTGTCACCGGTCCCGACGGCAGACCCACCCCCGGCGAATGGCTCGAGCTGCCGAGCGGAGCCGCCGTCGTCGAGCTCGCCCAGTCGAGCGGGCTGCCCCTCATGCAGGCTCCGGATGCCGGCGGCGCGACCACCCGCGGGCTCGGCGAGGTGATCCGCGCGGCCCTCGACGCCGGCGCGACGTCGCTCGTCATCGGACTGGGCGGGTCGGCCTCGACGGACGGCGGCGCCGGCGCACTCGCTGCGCTGGGATTACGGCTCTCGGACGACACGGGGTCGCCGTTGCCCGACGGTGGCGCCGCGCTCGCCCGGCTCGGCAGCGTGGACCGCTCCGGCCTCGTGCCCGCGCCCGCCGGCGGGGTCGTGCTGCTGACCGATGTCACCGCTCCCCTGCTCGGCCACACCGGGGCCGCCGCGGTGTTCGGGCCGCAGAAGGGCGCGACGCCCGCCGATGTCGAGCTGCTCGACGGCGCGCTGGCGAACCTCGCGCGCGTGCTCGGCGGCGACGTCGCACAGCCCGGCGCTGGTGCGGCGGGCGGCGCGGGCTTCGGCTTCGCCTCGGTCTGGAACGCCACCGTCGAGTCGGGCGCCGACTACCTCGCCGTGCTCAGCGGGCTGGGCGCCGCGATCGACGGGGCCGACGTTCTGATTCTGGGCGAGGGACGCTTCGACAGCCAGTCGCTCGGCGGCAAGGTCGTCGGCCAGTTGCTGCAGCGCGCGGAAGAACGCGACGTGCGGGCCGGCGTCATCGCCGGACAGGTGACGACCACGGCCGTGCTGCGCGGCGAGCCCGTGTGGACGACGGCCCTCGTCGACCTCGCCGGTTCGGTCGAGGCCGCGATCGCCGAGCCGGCGCACTGGCTGCGCGACGCGGGCGCGGCGGCCGCGCGCCACTTCGGCGCCTAGGCCAGCATCGCCCCGACGATCAGCCGGTAGTCGGCCTCGGGGATGACGAACATGCCGCGCCGGAACGGCAGCCCCCAGTGCGTCGGGTCGGCGATGAACGACAGCCGTGACACGAGCGGCCGGGCATCGACGGGGTGGGTCGCGTCGAACGCGACATCCACTCTCCACGGCCGCATCTGCTCGTTCATGGTGACCCGGTACGGCTCTTCTCCGGTGACGGTGCCCGCCGCGGTGAACTGCTGCACCGGGTCGCCGTCACGCAGACGGGTACGCGGCGAGTAGAACACGATGCCGTCGCCGACCGTCAGCCGACGCACGCTGGTGTCGGCGCCGTGGTCGGCCTGCGTGAAGCCGCCGCGCACCGCCGCCTCGACGTGATCGAGGCTGACGGTGTTCACCCAGAAGCGCGGCTCAGGCTCGGTCATGCAGGGTGACCAGGTAGCCGTCGGGGTCGGCGAAGGTGAAGGTCAGGCCGAACGGGCCGTCGAACGGCGCCACGACGATGGGCGTTCCCGCGGCGGCGAGCGCGTCGTGCAGCTGCTGCACGTCAGTCGCGTGCATCCAGATCGCGACGCCCTGGCCGAGCGTGCCGATCGCGTCGAGGTCGACGCCCGGCGCGGCGTCGCGCACGGCGAACGACGCGGGGCCGACGGCGAAGACGGCCGCGTGCGGGGGTGAAAACGGGGCTCGCGTGAGCCCGACGGTCTCGGTGTAGAACGCCGCCGAGCGCTCGAGGTCGCGAACCTGCAGGGAAATGAAATCGGGGCCGGTGACGGGCATGGGTGGGACTCCTTCGATGTCAGTTGGTTGACATAGCCAAGTATGTCAGAATACTGACATGAGTCAAGTCGAACTGGGCACGTCCGTCGGATACCTGCTGAAGCAGGCGTCGAGCGCACTGCACAACGTAATGGACGCCGTGCTGCGGCCGATGGGGATGACCATCACCGAGTACTCCTGTCTCGAACTGCTCGCCCAGCGGCCGGGAATGTCGAACTCCGAACTCGCGCGCGGCGCGTTCGTGTCTCGCCAGTCGATGAACGTGCTGCTGCAGGCGCTCGAGCGCCAGGGCTTCGTCAGCCGTCCCGAGCAGGCACCGGCCGGGCGCATTCTGCCGACCGAGCTCACCCCCCTCGGGCGCGACCGGCTGACGGCGGCGAGCGCCGCGGTCAGATCCGTCGAAGACCGCATGAAGGGCGGGCTGGATGCGGCGCAGCAGGCCGCACTGCGCGAACTGCTGGCGGCCTGCGTCACCGCATTGACGCCGCCGGGCTAGCCCGCCGCGCTAGCCCGCCGCGCTAGCCCGCCGCGCCCGCGTGCCGGTCGAGGAACTCGTACAGCTCCCGGTCGTCGACGCCCGGGAACGTGCCCGACGGCAGTGGCGACAGGATGTGCGCGTGCAGCTTGGCGCTCGACCACGCCTTTCCGCTCCAGCGCTGCGAGAGCTGGGAGTCGGGACGGCGGCAGCACGCTTCGTCGGGGCAGGTCGAGGTGAGGCGATTGGTCGTCTCCCGTCCGCGGAACCACTTCGAGTGCACGAAGGGCACACCGACGGTGATCGAGAACTCGCCGGCGCCCGTCGCCCCGGTCTGGGTGGAGTCGAAGAAGGTGCCCTGCGGGGTGTCGGTGTACTGGTAGAACTCGGTCGTGCGGTTGGTGCGGGCGAAGGCGACCCTGGCGCTCCAGTGCCGGCAGACCAGCTGTCCCTCGGTCGAACCGGTGACGTCGACGGGCAGCCGCAGGCCGTCGTTCTCGTACGCCTTGTAGACGGCGCCGTCGTCGCCGACGCGCAGGAAGTGCACTTCCATGTCGAGGTAGGCGGTGGCGAGGTTGGTGAACCGCAGCGCGGCGCTCTCGTGCGTGGTGCCGAACGCATCGCGGAAGTCTTCGACGGCGATGTCGTGCTTGCCCTTGGCCTCGCGCAGAAACTGCACCGACTGCCGCCGCGGCATCAGGCACGCGGCGGCGAAGTAGTTGATCTCGAGCCGTTGCTGCAGGAAGTCGGCGTAGCTCGCGGGCTCCGCGTGCCCGAGCACCCGGTGCGCCATCGCCTGCAGCGCCATCGACCGCAGGCCGTGGCCGCCCGGGATCGACGCGGGCGGCAGGTAGATGCGGCCGCCCGCCAGGTCGGTGACCGAACGGGCGGAGTGCGGCAGGTCGTCCACGTGCACGAGCTCGAAGCCGAGCCGCTCGGCCATACGCGTCACCGAGCGGTGGGTGAGGGCGCCCCCGACGTGGCCGACCGCCGCGACTTCCGCCTCGGCGAGGTCTTCGATCGCCGGCAGGTGGTTGTCGATCGCGCGCACCCGCTGGCGCAGCTCGGTGTTCGCGCGTCGCGCCTCTTCGGGGGTCGCGATCGATTCGCGCGACCGGCGGGCCAGCTCACGGTGCAGCCCGACCAGGGCGGCGAGGGTGTCGTCGGCCATGTTCTTGCCGGGCCGCACCGCCGGCAGCCCGAGCGACGCGTACACACTCCCGCTCTGCAGCCTCTCGAGCTCGATCTCGAGTCCGGCACGTTCGCTCGGCGGAGCGTCGTCGAGCAGGTCGGCGACCTCGACACCGAGCGCCGCCGCGACGGCGCCGATGAGGCTCAGCCGGGGTTCGCGGCGGCCGTTCTCGATGAGCGAGAGCTGGCTGCCGGCGATGCCGACCTGCTGGCCGAGCTGGTCGAGGGTGAGTCCGGCGATACCGCGGTAGTGCCGGATGCGGTGCCCCAGAGTCGCAAGATCTTTCATTTGGCGACCATAGCGAAAGAAGCGTGATATTTACCAGACCTTTTTCGCGTTACCCGGGTTGTTTTCGCCGCAACCTGTAACTACCAAGGTATTTACGTTCACGAATGGAGCACCGGATGAGCATTCTGACCCGCACCGCACCCGTCGCCACGATCACCTCCGAACAGCAGCAGGCCCATCGCCGGCCGGTCGAGCGGCTCGCCCCTGGCGCACCGGCGGGAGCCGCGGCATCCGTCGTCTCCTGGGTTTCCCAGATCGCCGCGCTCACCACTCCCGACGAGGTCGTCTGGTGCGACGGGTCGCTGCACGAGAACGACCTGCTCACCAAACTGATGCTCGAGCAGGGAACGCTCACCCGGCTGAACCCCGAGTTCCGCCCGAACAGTTTTCTCGCCCGCGGCGACGCGAGCGACGTGGCGCGCGTCGAAGACCGCACCTTCATCTGTTCGGCGAGCGAAGACGACGCCGGGCCCACCAACAACTGGCGCGATCCCGCCGAGATGCGCGCGACCCTCGGCGAACTCTTCGCCGGCAGCATGCGCGGCCGCACGATGTACGTCGTGCCGTTCTCGATGGGCCCGCTCGGCTCGCCGCTCGCCAAGCTCGGCGTGCAGGTCACCGACTCCCCCTATGTCGTGGTCTCGACGGGCATCATGACGCGCATGGGCACCGGCGCCCTCGACCTCATCGACGACGACGCCGCGTGGGTGCCCGCGGTGCACTCGGTCGGCGCGCCCCTCGAGCACGGTGAGGCCGACGTCGCCTGGCCCTGCAACCAGACCAAGTACATCTCGCACTTTCCCGAGTCGCGCGAGATCTGGTCGTTCGGCTCGGCGTACGGCGGCAATGCGCTGCTGGCCAAGAAGGCGTTCGCGCTGCGCATCGCCTCGGTGATGGCGCGCGACGAGGGCTGGCTCGCCGAGCACATGCTCATCATCAAGGTCACCAATCCCGCCGGGCGTGTTTTCCACGTGGCGGCGGCGTTCCCGAGCGCGTGCGGCAAGACCAACCTCGCGATGCTGCAGCCGACGGTCCCCGGCTGGCAGGTCGAGACGGTCGGCGACGACATCGCCTGGTTGCGCCCGGATGCCGACGGCCGCCTGCGCGCGATCAATCCCGAGGCGGGCTTCTTCGGCGTCGCCCCGGGAACGGGCGTATCGACCAACCCGGTCGCGATCGACACCGTCTGGGGCAACACGATCTTCACGAACGTCGCGTTGCGCGACGACGGCGACGTCTGGTGGGAGGGCATGACCAACCACGCGCCCGACCACCTGGTCGACTGGCGCGGCGACGACTGGACGCCGGCGTCGGCCACCCCGGCGGCGCATCCGAACTCGCGGTTCACCGTCGCGGCCCGCCAGTGCCCGACCATCGCCGACAGTTGGGACGACCCCGACGGCGTCGTGATCGACGCGATCGTCTTCGGCGGCCGCCGCGCCAGCACCGTGCCGCTCGTGCTGCAGGCACGCGACTGGGAGCACGGCGTCTACCTCGGCGCCACCATCTCGAGCGAGCGAACCGCGGCCGCCGAGGGCACCGTCGGCGAGCTGCGCCGCGACCCGTTCGCGATGGCGCCGTTCTGCGGCTACAACATGGCCGACCACTGGGCACACTGGCTCGAGGTCGGGGCAGGCCTCACCCGGCCGCCCGCCGTATTCCAGGTCAACTGGTTCCGCAAAGACGACGACGGGCGCTTCCTCTGGCCCGGGTTCGGCGAGAACTCGCGCGTCCTGGCCTGGCTGCTCGACCGCGTCGACGGCACCGCCGAGGGCGCCGAGAGCCCGATCGGGGTGCTGCCCGCACCCGGTGCCATCGACACCGAGGCGCTCGACCTCGCGCCCGGCGACTGGCAGAAGCTGTTCGCCGTCGACGCCGACGCGTACCGCCGCGAGGCCGACGGCGTCGCGCGGTTCTTCGCCGGCTTCGGCGAGCGCGTGCCCGCGGCGCTGACCGCGCAGCTGGCGGGTCTGCGGGCCCGACTCGGGTGACCCAACGAAACCGCCACCGCGTGCGTCTTAGAAGATAGAGGCACGATCCAGGAGGCAGTACGTGGCAGAGCAGGCAGCGAACCTACCGCAGTGGCAGCAGGTGGTGACGAAACTCGTAGCCGAGCGGGGCGACGCCCTCACCCGGTACGCCTACTTCGTCTCAGGCAGCCGCGACGACGCCGCCGACCTCGTGCAAGACGCCCTCGTGAAGACCTTCGGCCGCCTGCGCAACGGCTTCAGCGTGGCCAGTGCCGAGGGATACGTCCGCCGCGCCATCCTGAACACCTATATCGACAGCGGACGGCGCACGACGAGGTGGCGCAAGATCGCGCACCTGACCGCGGTTCCGGATGTCACGGACTCGCCCTCTGCCGGCACCGAGTCGCGCATCGACCTGCACGAGGAACTGCGCAAGCTCACCCCGCGCGAACGGGCCTGCCTCGTGCTGCGCTACTACGACGATCTCAAGGTCGACGACATCGCCGCGACCCTCGAGCTGAGCTCGGGCGCGGTCAAGCGCTACCTCAGCGACGGCCTCGCCAAGATGGCCCTCTCGCTCGCCGACCACGAATCCGAACCGTCCACCACCGCCTTGGGAGCACGAAATGGCAACTGAACCGAACCTGCGCGACCTGTTCCGCGGCGACACGCGAGACCTGCCCGCCATCGACACCGCGAAGGTCATCCGACGCAGCAAGACGCGTCGGCTGCCCGCCCAGGTCGGCATCGGAGGCGCCTTCACGCTCGCGATCGGCGGTCTCGGCATCGCCGGGCTGCAGGGTCTGG
>Ga0247811_1000245_pt1 | contig 18871 bp, 33 predicted proteins | sample UWRJL134311R1_FD_189018 | JGI IMG/M metagenome (GOLD analysis project Ga0247811, IMG submission 189018) | Plant litter microbial communities from Arlington Agricultural Research Station in Wisconsin, United States - UWRJ-L134-311R-1 | ecosystem: Environmental > Terrestrial > Plant litter >...
AGATATTATTTTCCAATTTGAGATAATAGTATATTCTGAATTGTTGTTAATAGACTTAGATAAAAATTTTCTACTAATATTTAAATATCTAGCACAGCTACTAATACTATCAAAATTTAAACTTAAATCATCTTTTGTAATTTTTAAACTTTTTGCAGGAAAATTATAAAGTTTTTTATTAATATTTCCTACTTCAATCCCATGTTTTGTATTTTCTTTATGAGTAACCCATTCTAAATTTTCTACATTATTATTTTCTCGATTACTATCTTTATGATTCACACAAGGTTTATTATCAGGATTTGGAATAAATGCGCCTGCAACCAATCTATGAACAGAACATAACTTTATTTTACTATTCTCTTTACATAAAGAAACTACTAAATAATGATGTTTTGTATTTTTATAAGGCTTTAAGTATTTATTGTAAATCTCATTATAAACCTCTCCTTTATCTGATATAGAATAAATACTTTCATATCCTTTTATTGGTAAAAAAGTAGAAAAATTATTTTTATATATTATTTTTCTTTTCTTTTTATTAATTAAATTTTGTTTAAGCCTTCTACAGTTTAAACAAAATATTGATAAACCATCTTTCACATATTTATCTTTACCAAATTCTTGTTCTAATTTTTCAATATTACAGAATGCACATTTTTTCATGCTATAAAAGTACAAAAAATATTTTTAATTATGAAAAATGTTTTCCGAAGAAATTAATTCAAGAATATTTTTCTTATTTACTTTCTTCTTATTTTCCATATTATATTAAATTAGAGAAATACCAAGCACGTGCTTTATTAACAATAGCAGTTTTCACTTTCTTTTCATCAAGGTTATTTTCTATCAATGTATCGCCTTCTTCTTTTAAAACATCTGTAACCACCCAACGTAGGAAATCACCAACATTCTTATTTTCCAAAGCAAGGTTGTTCTCTTTAAAGAATGTAATACCCTGTTGAAGTCTGTTTTCTGATACAGCCATTTCAACAAAATCATTAATTCCCTCAAGCATTTCTACATTCACAGTATTTAATACTTTTACTTTTGAAGCAGAATGTTTCTCGCCTTTACTTTTAAATTTCAAATCTCCGTGAGAAAACACGATCCCTTCACCAATACCTTCTTTACCAAAGGCTTTACCAACAGGACAACATTCCTCTACAGCAATAGTAAGTTCAATGAGTTTATTCTGCACTAGTTCGGGATTATTAAAATCAATATCCACTTCATAAGTAGGGAATTGAAGAACGTTAAAGATACCTTCACCCTGTAATTCCTTATCAAACTCTACCCACTCATCGTCTACTTTAACGCCAAAGATGACAAACATTTTATCTAATCCATTAATGGCTACACCTTTCTGAATATTTCCACCACACCATTCACCATAAATAGCACAATAGTCTGTAAAAGGAAATAGATCAAATAAATAATCTAAATCTTTGTTCACCATTGTATTCATAAAACCTGCATTATCTGTTTCCAGAGATAGTACACGTTCACGAGACTGATACTCTTTATGACCGTCTGCATATTTCACAATGGCTGCATTTGTACCATGTAACTTAACTGTCCCTGTAAAGGTAAGTGTAGGATAGGGACTATCATGACGATAGATTGGGTTTTCCTGTTCATCCTTGCCTTTATAATCGTGAGAAAGTCTCACTTGTTTTACTATATTCCTGTACTGGTCGATTGAAGGATATTTGTGCATATTATTTATGTATTAATATATCTAATTTTAATTCTATTTCAGCAAACTTATTCAATATCCATGTATCATGACAAGCTGCATAAGTTAATTTAGGGTTTTTCTTAATCATATTGTCAATAAATGCATGTAATTCTTTCTGCAATAGTTCTGCTCTTGTAATATTGTCCATTATTGAATTTTTAAGTTTTCTAAATATTGCTCAAAAGGTACTGCATCTCTAAATCGTCTTTTTCCTGTAGCTTCATACTCCCCAAATACTTCACCAGCACTAAAAGCATCTTCTAAAAGAGGTTGAAGAAAGATACTATTTAAAATAACTTCTGCATAAGCCAGTTTTGCACTATTAGCAGCATCATTATCATATGCTTTTAATTGATTTATTCTATCTTTAATCCACTTCTTTTTAATACAAATATATTCTTCCATAGTTATTCATTTAATACTTTCTCAAGCTGTTCAATAATATACTCAATTTCATCATATATTTGTTCACTACTAGAACGATCAGACCATTGATCATAACTAAACTTACATAGTGGATGGAATATCTTACGAATTTTATTAAGAGCTTCATTTTTATATTGCTGTTTCACCTCTTCCTTTGTCATAATTCAGATATTTTATTTTCTACTTCAGTTATTTCTTCACTGGTAAGACCTTTACAATAAAACCTGCCTGTACCAAATTTCATCTTTATCTGCGAATATTGAAACCCTTCTTTCTGTATAAAGACCTGAAATTTCTCATCAAGCCATTTGGTAAATTCAGGAACATCAAATTCCAGTCCTTCAAAACGGTGTTCTAAGTATTCCTGATATTTTGCATTAAAAGCGTCACAACTCATAACTCAAGATGTTTAAAAAACTTTAAATGAGGACGAGAAATGCTAAATAACTCTGAAATTATATCTGTGTATTTTTCAGGATTATCCATATAAATTTCCTCTACACCTAACATTCCCATTTTAAAGGGTGTGTTCTTCTTCTCATTATATTCTTCTAAAAGCGTGTTAGCATCTTCAATCTCGCCCTTACCGAATAAGAAACCTATAATTACTAAGGGATTAATACTTCCATCCAGATGATAATCTGTAAAAGATTCGCCATTACGATTTTCCCAATTTTCAATTATTTCTTTAATTTCTTCTTTTTTCATAATTATTCTACTTTATAAGCTTTACGTACATTTGTATAAATTGAAGTATCTAATGTGGATGGTAGAACTTTTATAATAGCTTCAATACAATTCTCTACTTCTTGTTGAGCATATTCTTTCATTGCTTCTAAAATTCTTTCACAGAATTCAGGATTGTTTTTAATCCATGTAGAATTAGTTGTTCTTAGTAGTATTTCTTCTCTGGTCATAATTCTTTTTCGATTAAATTGTAATACACCCAAACCCAAATTGTATCTGGTATAACTGAATAAACGTAAGGATATTTCTTTTTAAGTTTTATTTTCCATTCATTCATATGTCATAGTTTTTAAAAACATCAAGTTCTACTTCATGTATTTGCACATCATTAAAAACTCTCATCCAATCATTATCTTTATTTCCTAGTGCATCATAATAGGCATCTATCTTTTCCTCATAAGCAGGATCAGAGTAATGAGGTTTTTCTGGCAAAGAAGCTTTAAATTTTTCTACACTATTCTCAATATGTTTCTTCATCTGTTCAGCCTTTTCACGAGTAGAGTATATTCCTTCTGACCAAGACCATGCATCATCCCAACTTCCCTTATCAATTATTACATTATATACTTTCATGATTATGTAAATTTCTCATAAAATCAGCAAATAATTGTTGATTTTCATATTTATTATTATACCATCTATCCACATTACTTCCCTCAATTCCACCACCTTCCTGTATATAATCAAGCATTTTCATACATAGTTCTTTAGGAAGACTGGCTGCATCAATGATAATTGCTTGATACATCCTTATTTTCTTTTCAAGGGCTTCTATTTTGTCTTGTAATTCCTCTTCTAATCCAAACATAAAAATAATTTAAAAACCCTACACTCTAATATAAGAATGTAGGGCTATTGTTAAAATACTACCGTTTTAGAAAGGGAGGTCAGATCCACCACTACCTTGTACCTCTGTTTTCTTATTACCAGCAGGTGCTGTAAAAGAAGGCGTAGAAGAATAAGCTGTAGCTGTTCCACCATGTAATAGTTCTAGGGAATATTCATCACGACAACCAAACTTCTCATCCTCAATACCACTAAACCATCCCCCAACAATTCCTGCTGTGTCTTTGTTTTTCACCTTATCAAAGAAATAATCATTTCCCGGCAAAATTGACTTCCAAATAGACTGACGTTTCTTACCCCCAAATTCACTCACTGTAGCCAATATAATTACTGGTGAGATATATTTGGTTACCATAGCTTTAAGCTCGCTGAAATCGCCTGTAAACAGCTTTTTCATATCTACAGCTAGGTTTACATCTGTCATTGGGAATTTATCACTTGGACGACTTCCTTGTGTAACCCATGCAGCTAAAAACTCAACAAGCCCTTCTTCACCAACCAATAGTTCATGGGAAGGAAATTGCTCATTCCACCAAGACTTAGCTTCCAGTTCTGCAATATTTTCTGACCATCCTACCTGTCCAATAGCAGAACCCCATTGTTTATTCTTAGGGTTATTCTTACTTGTACGAAGAGCGTTAGAGATGTAATACTTCTGTTGAAACAGTGTGCCTGATGTAGTGTCCTTAAGCCAGATTTCTACCAATACACGGTCATTATTCTGCTTGTCCTTCCCTACATATTCTACAGGTTTGTCCCATGTTGTACCACGAAGAGCATTAGCTTCTTCCAATGTTGGGTTTATTGCAACTACAACACACCTAGTAATACCTGTAATAGGGTCGTATTTTCCTTTCTTTTCTGCCATATTTATCTTTTATTATTTAACTGTGTATTTTGTACCACGAAGTACGATGAACTGAATTGTTCTTGGATCTAACTGCCTCAAATTATGCTCACCCTTTGGCAGCATCATGTCCGTAAAATTAACCCTACCCAATTCTGTCATACTACCTGTGTGATAGCCCGTAATGAGTCTGTCTTGCCCTGCAATAGCCTTTTTAACAGCCTTCTTTACAGCATCTGCCATTGTCTTGGGTGTAGAGGTTTCATAAGCTTCCATGATTTCCGCAGTAACATCCACTTCTTTCACAGCCTTTGAGTACATCACTTGCATTACAACACCCGGATTACTGATTAGTAATTCTGCTGCTTTGGTTTTATTAATTGTTTCCTTTGCAGAGAATTGATCAGCAGATGTAAGGCACTTTTCAGCATAATCCTTATCCACTACAATATTATCACCATGCTGGTTTTCCAATTGTACTTTATTACCAGCAATCTTCACCACTGAATAATATTGGGTTTCTGAAAGACGGCTATCTGTTGTTAATGCACTAAATTGTGTATTCATGATTTTGTTTTAAATTTATTATAGTTTTTGATTCAATTTTTTATACATACCCTTTAACTCTTCGTCTGTACCTGCCATAGCAGTAGCCATAGAGCGTGTAAAAGACATTTTAGCAGTAACATCCCCTGCCACTGCACCAGAAGCATACATAGAAGCCTCAATTACATCACTTGTCTTATTGGCATTTTTGAATGGAAGAGATGTACCATTAGTAATAGCAGAAAGCTCTTTATACCAAGAAGAAGTGTAATCTAAAATTCTGAGTGTATCAAACTTAATATTCTTTGCAGCTGCCTTACGTGCTTCTACCTTCCAATCAATTTGAGCATTTATTACATATGGTGAGCAGCTATAGCCAACCTTATGTGGGGTATAATCACCAATAAATAGTACAGTACGATTACTACCTTCTGTCCAAGGTGTTTCTTCTGTAATTTTCTTGATAACAAGCTCATAAAACTCATCACCATCACCCCCATTAGTATTCTGTGCTTTGGTAACAAAGCTAATAAGAGTATTTTCATCATTAGTAAAGGCTGATTCCTGATAAGCCTTTCCAAAACTATTGGCACTGGTCATATCACAATAATCCCCAAAAGCAATCACCTTCATCTTTAGATTACTCATATTCTTGAATAATGTAGGAATAAGGGTTTTCACATGTTTCTTAACACTATCAATATATGAAGCCATACTGCCTGTGGTATCAAAGGCAATTACATATTCATTGATGATTTTGTTATTCTTGGCTACTTTATATGCTGTTTTTCGAGCACTAGTTTCACCTGTTAACACCTTCATGTACTCTTCTGCTGTAGCATATCCTGCCTGTTCAGCCAGTTTCTGACGACGTACCTTGTTTGCTTTCTTAAATTTATCTAACATGTTGCTTATTTAATGAGTTTTTGTAATTCTGCTTTTTGTGTCGGTGTCATGGACATTGCTTTATCAGCTGCCTCAAATGTATCCTTTGCAGAACGGATAGTTGGATCAGATGCTGCTGCTTTCATAGAAGCTTTTGTAGATTCAAAGATTTCTGGTGTCATTGTAGCTTTTGCAGCTTGCTTATTACCTAATCCTGTAGCTGCATTACCATCATCATCTTCATCTGTAATCAAGCATAACACTGCACCTAATGAATAACGACGGGCATATGTAATTGCTGAACCTAATGATTGAGGATCTGTTCCTTTTGGATTAATGTTATAACTGTCCTCTAAAAACTCACCACTTTCAGGATGCATTATTAGTGTTGTCATACCATTTTGTCCAGAAGGAAATTGTGTTACTACTAATCCTGCTGTATTTAAAGGTTCCTTAATGGATTCCAAGATTGTAGGAAGATTAGCATATTTAGCATTATTGAAGAAAGGATTCCTACCTTCTTTCTTTATCTTACCTACTTCTTGATGGAACTTCATTAAAGCGGCCCCGATGTTCTTAATACTCTCTGATTTTTGCATATATTTTACTTATTATTTACTGTGTAAAGGTAACAAAAAAGCGCAAATTATACGCCCTTTTCTTCAAAGTTTTCATCTATTGTAGCTCTTATTGCATACAATGCAGATAGTCCCCCTATCTCTCGCCATGATGCACATATAACCATTAGTTGACCGCTACTTATAACATCTCTGTATTCAGGCATTACAAGGGTCATGTAGAAATTGTGTAGGTTTTCTGTTTCTATTTTTAAGGCTTCTTCTTGTTCTTCTATTAGTTTTGTTCTATCCATTTAATTCCCTATATACAGTAATTAATAATTTTAATGAGGCAAGTGTAATAGCTTCCTTACAGCCCCAAGTGAAATAAGTAGGTTGAAAATTGTATTTTCCCACCCTATATGTTTGGGTTATATATCTTTCCAAATCATTAATATTTGCAGACGTGAAGGTATAATTATCTGGTTCATAATATACACTTCCTTTACGTACAATAAGCTCAAAGCTTTTACCTTCTGATTGGTTCATCCTAACAACCTTCTCTTTTGGTTTGGTAGCTTCTACTATTTCCTCCTTTGTTGCCCTGCGGATAGATTGACCTTTATAGTCTGATAAGCCATTCTTTAGTTCAGTTAATTTAAAAATACCCCCATCTTTAACAACAACTCTATCCCTATTAATAGTAGCTATTTGTCTTGTTGTGATATTACCATAAGCATCATAAACGAACCAATCCCCTACTTTCCATTCTTCTTCATTAAAATCTTCAAAAGCTTTTATAGCAACTACCCAATCTTCAGGAAGCACATAATTCATAGCTTGTAAATTACCTGCTGAATATACCTTACCTACCATTGGTTCTATAGCACTTCCATGATTGCAAATACTACTTTCTGTACTAACACCGTTTGGCTTATATCCCTTCTCTTTTAATTCTTCAATAAATGCCTTCTTTAAATGTTTACTTCCTGATACGCTGAATTTTGATTTCATGTTTTGTTGTGTTGGAAAATTGATTTGTGAAAATTCTATAATATTATAACTACTATGTTCATAGGGTGATCTATCTACTGCACATCCCGGTGAACCACACAAATAGTATTTATTATTACTACTATAGCTAGATAATGAAGGACAATACGCCTTAACAGCATCCCATTGCTCTTTATTTTCAATATGAGCTACATACTTATACCCATTATAGTCTTTTAAATTGTTTGGATCTACCATTTCTTTTTGTTCTATTAGTGATTTCCATTGAGAGAATGTATATACTTTATAGCTAGTATGATTATTATAACTATTGTAAGACCAGTCACTATTATGTTTAATTACATAATATTCTTCTGTTTGCTTGTACTCTTCATAATTATCCAAATGATGTGTTTCGACTTTACTGTCAAGAAAAAGTAACACCTCATTAAATTCCTCATTAGAGGTAACAACTACTGTATATTGTTCTGGTAAGCTATTCATGAATAATGCTTTTACTTTCAGTGATTGTAATATTGTTCTGTTTCCTGTATTGTATTTCCTTTTCAACAAACTCTTTCTGGAAGTCTGCTATATTAAATTCCATCAAAGCCTGTAAATATTCATCGGACATATTACAAAGTACTGTTGATTGGTATGGCCCTTGCATATCTTTACCATATCCATTCCTGTGCCAATGTTCCCTAATCACTTCAAAAGGTTGATTGGAATACACAGAAAGGTCATGTAAATTACTACTACACCTCATATAGTCCTGTCCACCATCTGTAAAGCTTGCCCCACAAGAGCATTTTACATAATTGTGCCGGAAATAGGATTGTATAATTTCATTACAAACAGGACATTTTCCTTTGTTTGCAAGTAGGTGAATTTGTTTTTCCATTCTTATAAGTTTTTATCAATATAATCTGCTATTTCAGGAAAAGAAAGTTTTTCAATATCGTTCAGCCGCCATAATGTTTCTACAAGCGGTTTATTTCCCAAAACTTCATAAAAACCTACATAGCCATCTTCCTTTTCTTCATCATTAATTAGTCTTACACCACTTTCATCTATTTTCAAATCTGCTACTTGACACAGTATTCCTAAACAACAGTATTTATTTTTTTCTGGGTCATATAATTGACCTGTACCTTGTGTATAAGTATTGCTTCTAAGGGCTGTTACCCACTTTTCTTTTAATTCTTTTTCCATTATTCTAGTTCTTTATTATTAATTAAATCTGAAATTACTAATTCCAGCATTTCTTCTTTCAAATATTCACAATCGCCCATTTCTAAATTCTCATCAAAGAATCCTATATGTTGTAAATAGAGAAACAAGTCCCCATATTCCCATTCTTTAGGATGTATCATTCTAATGCTTTTTTAACCTTGTGATATAATATTTCTATTTGTTCCTTTGTAGGGGAAGAATGGTAGAGGTTTAATATATCTTGTAATAGTGGTTTATAAATATTTTCTTCATTTTTTGCACCTTCAATATAAGCTTGTTCTACTAAGTCCATGTCCCTTGTAGTCATTTCTAATAAATCAGGAATTTTGTGTAAATGCTCTTTTGCTCTTTCTTCTATTGTTTTCATTATTAAATATATTTTGAGAAATCAAATAAAGGACTACCATCTTGCTTTGTATAACGATTAGTACGTCTATCGAAATTCATCTGGAATTTTTGAGGAATACCCACAAGCTTATTTTATCTTGTAAGTTTTAAAACATTCTGTCATAGATCCATGAAATGCTTTTAAAGGTTTATATCTGTCCGAAAATTTAAATTGTTTAAATCTTTTTTCTAGTTCCCATATATAATCTAAATTATCAGAAACAATTGTTCTAATAATTATAAACCTGTATGGAAGATCTTTATCTGTTTTATATCTATATCCTACATTATTAAATGTAATTCCAAATTTGAAAAAAGATTCATTTTTTGATCCACATTTTAAAATATAAAAAGTACCTTTTCTTCCCTTAGCCTTTTCAATCCATCCAGACTTTCTCTTATGATTACAGTCCCAATTACATCTAGGACACCCCATCCCGATCATATGTAGTTCAGGTCTTTGAAAAAAATATCCTCCATGTTTTTTACAATAAATTTCTACAGGTGTTCTATTATTTTTATAAATAACTTTTTCATAAGAATAGTTATTATAATGTTTTAATAAAGATTTTTCAATAAATATTTCGTTTGTAAATCTTTGAGTACTTCCGGACTTGTCTCTTTTACACTCTTGACAGCCACATTTATTTCTATGATCATTTGCTGATTGGATAAACTCACCATGAATAGGGCAAATAATTATAATTTTATTATAGATGCCTGTATAAATAGTTTTACTGTAATTATATTTAGTGCCATGTACTTTAGTTACTTTTTCTATGTATTTTTCTGTTGTTACCATAAACCCAAAGGTAGGTATTCCACAACTATTTATCAAATAAACTTATTGATTATAAAGTGTTTGATATTTAGTTTTTTGACTAATTTCTCGATAAATACTTAATAACTCTTCCGTTCCCGGATTAGGTAGCTCTGTAAAGGTTTCACTAATACCATCCATTAAAAGTCCTATACGCATACCTACGTCACTATCATTGCTTTTCAGAATCTTGAGACTTCTGAACCTATTTCCCAATATTTCAATATCATAAGTCATTTCAGGCTTATCCTTTGGTGGAATAGGAAATTTAGGTATATTATACCTTGCTGGCGCAAACATTCCAATGACTAGGTGCATACTTCTACTTACCCTTTTTGCATCTGCTACAGAACCTAAAGATGGTTCCAATTTACTAACAATAGGTTCCCCATCACGATTAAAAGCCACTGTATCACTTTGATAGTCTTGTTGTAACACCTGTACCACTGTCCAACCATAAAAATTACATAATATACCTCTTACATGAACTTTTGCAAATTTATTGATAGAAACATGTTCTTTGTCACCATCTTCAGGATCAAGATTTGATAGATTATCTACTAAACAAACAACATGTGTATCACAAATATATCTATTCTGTTGTTCAACATTTCCATCTGGAAGAGTAACTTCTGTTTGTTCAACAGTACCCATATTATCAGCAATTTGTTTACATTGATTGAAGATACGGGTTGGCTCATGCTCGCCATCCAAAATAGTTACAATGGATTCAAATTCTTTAAAATACTCTGTTGCTTCTTGTAAATGTTGTGCTATAAATTCTGGTAGTGCTTTTTTCTTACTATCCAGTTCCTGAAGACTTACAGAAATATTATGTACATCCTTTAGATAATTACAAATAATGTTCTTATAAACTTTTTCTTTATTATCTTCTAAAGGAAAATAGACAATTTTAACCTTATATCCAGTGGCTTTATAAAATTTGTAAACATGGTATATAAAAATGTATCGTGATATTTTGCTCTTACCATTACCAGTGGGTGAAAGAAAACCAATAGAATGCCCTCTTTCTATTAAAGGAATGTATTCAGCAAGCTTCGGAAAAGGATAGGGAATACCTGTATATTGTCCAGTTTCTTTAAAATCTTTATTCTTTATTATTCCTTCAAGTACTTTCTCATATAAAGTCATTATTTATATTATTTTTGATTTTTTGTATTTCTGAAGTACCTATTTCCTGCTCAATTTCCATTTGCTTCAACAAGTCATGATAATTATGTTTATTTAAGAATCTCTGACTTGAAGGCATCCATCCCATTTGATCTTCACCTGTAGCTATTGTGCGTTTCTGTAATTTTTCATATTCCCAAGCTACCATCTCTATCATCTTATCAACATCTGCACCATCGGCCATCCATTGTAGAAACTTAGCTTCACATTCAGCCATTTTTACCTTTAAGCTTCTACCATTATTCCACTTTTTTCCATTTTTATCTACAAAACTTGTTGTAACGGGATATTCTTTCCACCACTTACTAAATGCTTCACTACTTGCCTTGTATTGTGCTCTCTTTTGTTGTCTGAGGCTTTGTTTTATATCAGGCTGTATGTTTGCTTGTCTTAGTGTTTCAAGGGGCTTTACAAGGCTATTAAGGCTGTCAAATAGCAATTGTCCACTCTCTGTTAATTTTTCTTCTTTTATCCAGTTTTTTCTGGTGAGGGTTTGTGTATTTATAACAGAGCAATTATTATAGTTTCCTTCAGAGGCTGTAAGAAGAAGATAAAAATGTGTGAGGTTTAAATGTAATGTATCAAGAGCCTTTATTAATTCGTCTGTTATTGTAATTTGTGCCATAAGGAAATTGTTTCGGGGGTTCAAATTTAGGTGATTTGGTTATAACATTTCCTGTTTTTATTTGTATTTGCTGAGGGTTTAACAATTCTAACATAAGGCTTTTCTCATTAAACTCTTTCTCGGCAAAAAGGAATGCACAGCCATTAAGCCATGCATCCCCTTGTTCTTCATATGCTTCCATATTAGATATTAATAACTAACTCAGAACCTTCAATTCGCATACCAACAATCTTTACCCTTATCTCACTACCTGTCAAGATGTTATAAGATTGCTTCTTAGGCTTTTCAGCTGTGACTGCTGGTTCTTGTACAATAGTAGGCTGTGGAAATTGTTCAGGGTGCATTTTCACATAGTCCTGAATAGGTATACGAGTGGTTTTCTCTGTATTGAGTTTTTTATTAGCACTATTAAACTCACTAACTTTACAACTAATGGCAGCCACACTTCTATGTAATAGATTAGAAATCTGGTCATAGTTCTTACCTTCCAAAATATATTGTTTCAAAGCCCTTTCTTCTTCACCATTCCACTGCTTATTGGCTCTTGCCCCAGCAGAAGTTGTTATTGTAGTCATTTTGTTTGTTTTAGTTGTTAGTTTACTTAGTTCACCATAATATTTGGCATTAGCACTACCTATTGTCCTTGTAGGATTTTCACTTATCCACAATAATAATGCAGATCTTACGTGATCTTCATCCTTTACAAAAGTCATTAGACTGTTTAATTCTTCTTTACTCCAACGTTTGTTCATATGATTATTTGATTTTTAAACATTTCTGATTCCCAGTTTTTTCCAACTTTATCCAAAAATTCTTGAGGAACAATTGAATACCCTACTTTACAATCTTCATACCTTACACGGTTTTCAGAAGATTTCTTTGTTTTCTTTTTAAATAAGTTCTTAAACATTGTTATTTGTTTTCTTGGTAAGTGATGTAAAGTTCTTCATCCACTAAACTATAGCCATTTTTCTGCACCCATTCAGCAAAAGCAATGCTTTCTTCCTTAGCCTTTTCTTCTAAAGAATGGTTTTTGATTCGCAATTGATGTACCAATTCTTTGTAATCATCCGCTATTTGCTCTAGCTGCATTACTGAGTGATTTCCCCTGCCTGTATAGCTTGGTTCACTTATAGGTGTGTAGTGCGCTGGTAATCCCCCCGCTTCGGGCTTGGCTTGTTCCTTTGCTGCCAAAGCTGCGAGATAACCATCTTTGAAAGCCCGCATTAGACAAGCGTTAAAGGCAATTTTATGGGCTGGGAAAGCCATCTTAACTGTATAAGAATATTTGACACCAAATTCTTCTGCCTGTTCCTGTATGTTCATTTGTCTAGATTTTTAAGAAATAGCGGGTTATCAATCCCTAAAGATGTGGTGAGGGAAGAAAGAGATTCTTCCGAGGTGTTTAAAGACAATGTGCAAGTTCCCTCCATTTTAGGCATAGAGTAATCCAAATAGTAATGATTCTCTAAACTGCTATCTGTTGCTCTGCCTGTAGTTTCAACTATTCCTAACCGCTGTTCTTCGGTAAGTTCCTTTTCTCTTCCTAGTATCTGCCAGTTGCCAGTGGGTAAACGTTTTTCTATTGAATCATACTCTTGTATAGTGTCGTAAATAAGTCGATTCCTGTTGCCATTTAATTCAATGCCCCACGCATCTTCCGGCAGATCCAGCATTAAATACTGGTGGCCGTCACTTCCTATGTGGTGTTTAGTGTTCATCTAGCCAATTTATTTCCTTTACAGGAATTGAGAGAATGTATTTGATGTCTTCTGTTGCAATGTTTTTCATAATTAATAAATTTAAAATATATCTAAAAATGCTCCCTCTTGTATAGTTTCAACAACTCTTTCATCTATTTTATTATGTTCTAAATACTCATTTGCACCCTTTAATTGATAAATTATTTGATCCATAAGAGTAGTATCACATGCACTATTTGCGTATCCTTTACATTGACTTAGTTGAATTTTTTGATTTACTGCACCCCTTTGTTTTATTAATTCAAGAGTGTATCTTTTATCATTGTATTCGATAGTAAATATGCAACTACTGCCATTATTAATAATACCGTGATAACTGCCCACACAGTGTTTCATTATAATTCCTTCTTTTTTCAGCCTTTTACCAGACTCAATAAGCTCCCAATTTTCAAAAAACTTCTCATGTATTGTACGCCAGAATGTAGAAATAGTTAGATTTGGAATAGTTGTATTGGCTTCCAGTGAAGCAAGCAGCATTTCATCATGCTTCTCTTTGATTTGCTTCATGTTATAATAGAACTTTATCCCACTGTCCTTAGCCATATTAAGGGTGTCTGTTAAAAGCCTTTTTTCTTCATAGACATACTCTACATTATCTTTAAAATAAGCTACAGGATTGTGCATGTATGTCGCATTAACCATCATTTCAAACACTTCTTCTAATGTTCTGTTTATAAACCATTCAGCAGAAACAGGATGGTCTGTAAGATTGATTTTGGTAAGCATTTTCTGGAAAGAAGAACATTCCCGTAGCTCTGCCATAGGAATAGATTTCATTATGCTAAAACCAGTGATGTATTTTTCAAGCCATTCGTTATTTGTACGAATACTTATCATTTTAGCAAGTAGTTTACCAGAACATATTGTCTGAAACTGTACTATTGTGGCTAAAGATAAATACCTACTTATCTGATGGTTCTTAAACTGGCATATTCCTGTATTAGTGATAAATAGTTTTATTTCACTTTTTCTTACATAAGCCTGAAAGCTATACCCTTCTTTGATCTTCTCTCTATGTTTCTTACCAAAAGTTAATTGTTTGAAATTAATAACCTGATTTTCTTTAATAAACAACCAGCCCTTTTCGCACTTAGCTATTCTACAGATTTGATTGGAATGAGATGTGCCGGGGTTTACCTTGAAATAAGGATTTTTTAATGTTTCAAAGAAATTTTCATGTGTTTTTACCCAAAAATCAGGGGCTTTTTCTTCCCAATCCCCTTTATCAGCTATGTTGTATTCTAAACATTCCCGTATGAGTTCTTCTGGTGTGAATCTTAGTTTCATAATTATTAAATTTAAAAAAAGGAAGCCCAAATTAATGGACTTCCTCTATACACACTAAAACAAAATGTTTTTAATTATCCATCTCTCTAAAAGTAGTGAGGATTCGGTTTAGTTCTTCTAGTGTAAAGGACGAACAGCCTATTTTCACAGAAGGAATAGTAATGGCATATCCACTAATTTGATTAAGTTGGCCCATTTTATTCAAACCATTATAAAGTTCCTGAAGCTTTTCATAAGAGAAATCAGTTCCTTCAGCCTTAATAGAATCCTTAGTAATAGTGATCTTTATACCACTGGTTCCTAATGTCAGTACTTTGGTTTCTTGCTCATTTTTATACTGACGAATTTCCTCCTCTGTTGCTGGCCTAAAAACATGAATTGAGTTTGATCCAGAATTAACAATAATATTATCCTCACTCAAATGGCTTATTATAAAGGTTTTCTTTTTATCCCAAAAACTTGTAAGACAGTGAAACCATTTACCAACACATTTTTCAGGCAAGAACGTTACATAATCTCCTACTTTGTAATGAGGCTTATTATATTGTTCAATCTGTTCTTTAGTAGCGGCTTCAACAAATGAAGGGGATATTTCACCGATATTATTATCTAAAATAAGATTTAATTCCCCTTCAGAATTTTTGTAAGGATGAATACTCATAACTTTAGCAACTTTATTTCTACCTTTATATCCAATATGCAGTCCTCTTGCATGTACATGAACAATATCACCCACTTTAAACTCAGGTGCCCACCTATCTGCTTTTAAAGCCTCACGACAATAGTCTAAGGCTTCCTGATATTGTGTAGGAAGAGAGAATTTTATATAAGTTTTTTTAGCTGTACTATGATCTGCAATTCTTAAAAAATCTTCTTTTGTATTAATTTCATCTGTACAAGAAGAAATTCCTACGTATGAATGTGGGAGCCAATATTCATTGAATTCATATCCTATCTCTACTAATTCTTTACCAATAGCTTCAATAAGATGTTTGTTTCCTGTAATGTTAAATGGTTGTGGTTTGTTCATATTATTTGTTTTATTTTCTTCTGGTAATAGTTCACATTGTGAGACACGATATTCTTCTGTGTAAGGAATAATATTTTTACCATCCTCCATCTTCACTGTATAAATATCATCTGCATAATATCCTGTAATAGTCCCCAGTTTTCCAATATATTCTGGGTATGCGCTATAGTTGTTTGTAATTTTAACTTTACGGCCAATTTTGTCTAAATTCATAATAGTATTTTTATAATAGTGTTAATTATTTCGTGGTGCTTGTAAAAAGCAAAGATAATATGTTTCACTTATTATGTATTGATTAAGTGATGAAGAACCCCTGCTGTATTGTCCATTTCAGAAGGATGAAGTTTTGTTTTTTCAACCTTATTAAATAGAGCATCAGCTGCCATATATGCCCTAGCACTTCTACCAGAAAGTATTTGTTCCAGACTATTTCCCCAATTTACTTTTATAGAACTGGTTGCACGTCTACCCAGAACGAACTTTTTATATTGTTGAAATTCTTCTAACTTTATTTCTTTAAACCTTAAATCCCTGTAATCAGGAACATTAATATATTTAGCCAATGTTTCTTCAGAAGGGGCTGGCTTTGGTTGATATGTTGCTACTTGTACCATGATATTTTGTTTGTTTTAGTAGATTGTTTATAACAATCATTTATGAATTGATTATTGTTCTGGATAAATTAATTGATCACTAATATATTGTCTTTGATTTTTGTAATATTTAGCATCTTTAGGAATGATAAATTTTTGAAGAAATTCATCCTCTGGATCTACATAATTCTGTTGACAATCTTCTTTATTTATTACGCTATGAAAACAATGCCCGTTAAAATCCCACTCCCCTTTGCCATCATATTCCATATCCAAAAAAGGTGTAGTTTCATAATACCACCATCCTTTTTTCCATTTTACTTCTTTTCCTTTAATTTTTAAATTAAATACCCATCCCCACCTATCTTTTCTAATAGCTTTATATACAATAATATCTTTTGCAGCTATTTTAGATTTAGGTTTTCTGGTTTTTGATCCTTTTAATGAAAAACACATAATATTTTATTTTATTTGTTAATAGAAATTGTCCCTGAACAATTGTCTTCCCTATAGAGCAAACTAAAAATGCTGGTTCAGGAAAAGAATAATTCAGGGACATTTGTGTGTTAATGACAGCTAATTACAAACCAAGTGAATAATATAGCTATTGTGAATCCTATAAAGAGTTTTGTGTACATTATTGTGCAGTTATGGTAAATGTAGAACCTCTTTCAAGTTTCTTACCTTTTAATTGACAATTACTTTCACTCCATGTAGCTCTTGGGTTTGTTAATGAAACTGTTTGGGAATATGTTCTAAGAAGCGTTTGACCTTGATGTTCACCGGCTTGAGTAACTTCCATCATTTCTCCGATATGTAAGAGATTTGCAGTAAATTCTACTTCTTGCTTAAAATACTTCTTTAATACAGGTAATTGAGAAGATGTAGCAGCTTTAAACATAGCTTCCACTTCCTTATCTGTAAATGTTACAGTGTTCTCTAATGGTGTGCGAAGGGCATATTCTGCAATCTTTCCTTTCCATTCTGAACATGCAATAGAATGAATTTCTTTTAGTCCTTCCCGTGTAATTGATTGTGTTGTCATTGTTGTATTTTGTTTTAAATGATTATGTTTTATAAATTTTGTTGGCCACTCTTCAATACGGGCTACCCCCATTCTATCACCTACAGCTACCATTACACCGTCAAATCTTTCAATCTTTACAATTCTTTGAGGATCTCTACCGGGGGCAAAAGCTTCATTAGAATTATATCCGGGATACCCTGCATGATTCCACCCACCATCTGTAGCTTGAATATAATCACCCACTCTAAATCCAAAATATTCAGGATCAATTTCTTCTTGTACTTCTTTACGAACGTTTTTACACCAGCTTTTCATATTGTTTTTATCAATAAGTGCTACTTGGTACTTAACCGGATGATTTTTATCTATTTGTACAACTGTTGCTTTCATACCTACTTCAGCTTCATTTATATCAAAACGTTCTGTCACCACTACCATATCCCCTACCTTTATTTCCTCTTCAAGGAATTCTGATGCTGGAATAATTCTATATCCTCTTGGCTCATAAAAGCTCCTTGGGGAATATTTTCCTTTAGAAACTAAATAGCAATTTTCCCCTACATTTTGATTAGAGGTTGAGTGAAAGAGGTAACTATCCCCATCCGCCCATTTATATCCATTTCTGTCTAAAAATAGTTCAAATTGTTTTGATTCTTCTACTGTTGTACACAGCACCACTTCTTTTTGACCAATTTCTTTAATGTTTCTCATATGTTTTAGTTGTTAAATGTGTAAATAAAAAGCCTGTATAGAAATACAAGCTGTGCGGTTTTTAATGAATTAAATTATACACCTTCTGCCAATCAGAGAGCTTTGTTGTTTTATCTTGGCAACCTGTAGCAGAAAATGTAATATCTGAAATGGTAGCATTATAAGAACCAAAAGCTTTCACCTTTAATCCGCTATTACCCCATGCAACTAATCGTTCGACAAAATCAGTGATATTATCATTTTTATGGTAAACTTGTCCATTACGAATAGTAACATTGAATTGACCGCCAACACTCACCACTTGTTCTTGGGCTGCTTTGATTTCTTGTTCTGTAGCCAGACGAATATTTTGTTTATTTGTTCCATAACTACTATCGGGTTGAATATAATTTATACTTTTCTTAGAAATATTATAAATCTTCCAAGCTTTAGTTTTAAAATCTTTAAAATCTACATGCCAGCCTATTACCCAATCCCCTACTTTAAAAGGCTGTTCATAAACTGGCTCAAACCAAAGATCAAGAACTTTAGCTGCTCTTAATTTTTCAATAGCTCTAATTTTATAGTCTTTATCTAATAATACTGGTTCACCTGTTGCAATCACTTCACCCAT
>Ga0247811_1000247_pt1 | contig 18813 bp, 17 predicted proteins | sample UWRJL134311R1_FD_189018 | JGI IMG/M metagenome (GOLD analysis project Ga0247811, IMG submission 189018) | Plant litter microbial communities from Arlington Agricultural Research Station in Wisconsin, United States - UWRJ-L134-311R-1 | ecosystem: Environmental > Terrestrial > Plant litter >...
AATTTTATAAAGTTAAAAGGGATAGGCATTTAAGTAACCTGCTTATAATTTGTAATCTTTTTTTACTTGTTTTTGAAAATATATAAAAACGTTACAAACGTAGCCATTATACAAATCAGTGAAGGTTCATATTGTTATTTAAGCAAGTGCATTCATGGCATAACTCTATATGAAAAAATATCTCGTAAGAGAAAAACATCAACAAGAAAACTTATTTATTGCTACAGCGTTAATAAGTACGTCTATGGTAATTATCATTCAATTAATTAATTAATGAGAGGATAGATACATTACAGCTTTCAATCGCCTTATATTGCTTCGCAACATCAATTCCACTTTTAGTTGGAAGCATTGCTGCACTTTATTTAGAAAGGCTATATAAAATCAGAGCTCATATCTGGTATTTATGGATTAGTAATTTTTTTGGTTGCTTTCTATCTATATCTGGAATTGCGTCAATCTTTTTTAACTTCAATTGGATTCTTGGAGCAATATTCATAACCTGCAGTTTGTTTGCCGTTTTCGTACTTGTCAGTTATACTGGCTTATTGGAAAAAATAAATAACGATGAGCAAAAAGATGAAGAAATAGAGATTAAATAAGTTTTTACAAAGAAGTTTATCTTCTGCCGAGAGAGAGTATCCGCGAATGAAGGTTACAGACGAGAAAGTCCACAGATGCTGCTTTATAAGTTTTCATCTTTATCTGATAATTCGAAATAATGAACTTTTCTAAGTTCGGTTTCATTATTATAATAACCAATTATAAAAGGAATTTCCTCAGAGAAAGGTTTTTTATCATTTTTGTACTCAACAAATAGAGTAGGGTATCCATAAATAGGATCCGTATCCATATCAAGCTTAATAATATAGTCGAATGGAATTCTTTGTAAAATTGTGGCTCTGAGATAATTTGTCCCTGGTGGAAGTTTATTAATATCTCTTTGATTCAAGAAGTTCCAATTTCCGCGTTTATTCACTACTATGTTAAATGCACTAGTAATCATCATTTCAATACCATATTCATAGATATCATGTATTTGTGCCTTATACCATGTTGAAATGGGGTTATTTTCGTCATCATCACAGTTTGGATAAGCTTTATCTTCTATGGATCTTATAATTAATGAGTCGTATATAAATGCCTGATGTGGAATGTAATAAAGTATTTCACGATCTTTGATTGATAAATTATTTTTAAAAAGTTTACTACAAATCTCATTTTTTATAGCGAAGTTCTTTTTGAATCGATTAACCGGATTTTCTTTTTTAGTGCTGTGTAATTTGTCATTTTTTAAAACATCTCTAATCTTCTCAATTTTAGAAGTAGGTAAAAGGGGAAATTTTAAAATAATATTTGTAAAATCCACAATGTGTTCATTTGAATTAAAATAGAAATCGTTTTTAATTCTCAAATTATTATATGTTTTTTGTTTTTTCCCAAGAATAAAAACTAATAGAATTTCAAATTTTTCATTTAAATTATTTGCAAAAAACTTATCTAAAGTGTCCTGTACTTTAACTTTGCTGTTTGTTGAAGTAATTTGAACAGCAATCTTGTTTTCTATATCCTCCAAATCAATAGAAACAGCATTTTTATTTGCTGCGTTTGAATTTTTAAGATTTAAATTTAAAACAATATTTAAAATTTCCTGAATATGGTATTCAGAAATAATATTTATGTCATGGAGATTTCCTACTGACAAAAAATCTAATTTATTTTTTAGAATGCTTAAATCATCAATTATTTCTTTTATAAGTAATTCTCTCTTCATCTATTAATTTTTATAAGTGTATTTATTTTGCAATGTAAGGATATACTAGTTTACTTTATGTTCGTCACTGCGTTTCAAATAAAACATTGACATGTTTAGATAAATATTGAAGCTTTGATATAAATTCTCAAAATCATTTAGAACTTCATTATCATACATAAGCTTAATTGCATTTCCAGGGAATGACCATAAAATATGAAAATGGTCTATCGATCGCAACCTAGAAGTCATAGCATTATACAAAATTGCTTTAATGTTAATTTTAATATCTTCTTTGCTAAAGACTTTAAAAATATCTGGATTAGCAAGTGCCACATAGTTTCTATCGGTATATGAAGCTACTTCATATGGTGTTAATTTTAACTTTTTAATCATTTCAATATTTTTATTATCTAGGATTCCTTCATCTAATCGCGAAATCACTGTAGATTTTGAACTATTATAATCTTTATCTTTATAAGTCTGATATGGAATTTTTAAAGCTTTTAATTTTTTAATTTCTTTGCTTTTGTCTCTAATCCAAATATTATATCTATGAAAAGCTAAATCATTTTTAAATTGTTCAAGTCTGTTTGAGTCTAAAAGATTTTCTATTTCATCATAGTTTATATTTCTATTTGTACGGTTATACCTTAAAAGGTTTGTTTTTTCTAAGTTATACACTAAATCAGGCAACACATCTATATATTCTGAAGGTAAAAGAAACCATGAAATTGTTAGGTTACTTGGATGGAAGTGGTCAAGAATGGTTTTAATAATCTCAGGCGGATTTTGTAAGATGTAATCTGCCAATAGACCGCGGTAACCTTTCTCGGAAATATCCTGAATTTTAGTAATTAAATTAATGGAATCAAATATTTCAATGTAGTTTAATTTTTCAAATACTGGTAAGGCAGTATCTAAACTATATAGTGAATAATCTTTTCTTTGATAGTATTTTGTCCAGAAAAGTGAAATAGAATTTATGTCTATTTTTCTATCTTGATGCATTGCTAAGCGTATGTGATTCAAAACATATACCCACATATCAAAACTTCCCATGTCACGATGTTTTAAAATGTTTTGTTTTAAAGAAAGCTTTAGGTAATCATTCTCTTTCTTATAATATCCAAGTGAAAGTATAGTTTTCTGCGCATCTTTTAATATCCAAGCAGCTTTAAAATCTTCAATTTCAAATTCAGAAATTATGTCCATTAGAATGGACTTGGCTTTCCAATCTTCGCCATTCATATAATATTTGATGGACTGGAACAATTCTTTATTAGCTTCTCGAGCAACATTATGTATATATAAATTCTCGAGAATGTGGGTTATGATTTCTTTGTATTCCCAATTTTTTTTATCCTTTAAAAGGGATTTAATTTTTGCTACTGAAAGTGCTTTTTTGTGTTTTTCAAAATAATTAACCTCTTCAAGAGCATCATTTTGCAAGTCCGTATAAAATCTACTAGTGTCGTAATAATTATCACTTGTTGTATTTAGAATTAATGAGCCATCATTTGTTTCTATATAATATAGCATTCCAAATAAATACCGAGAACTTGTAAAATCGTCATATGTAAATTTATTATGCAAGAGTGCTTTACAGTAGGTATAGTGAAAACTATTTAACGCAGATATATGGTCTCGATTTATCATGTTTATTATTAATGATAAATCATAATACTCATTTACTTCGAAATCTTCTGCTGACAACTCTGTTATTGTTTCACGAATCTGCCTATAAAAATCCTGTATTGCTTCAAAATCAATTACTCCATCCATTAGGCTTCTAAAGTTTATTATTGAGGAATATTTTTTGACGATGTTTTTCTTTCCCTCAATTGAAAGGTCAAAATATGTAAACCTTGATAAAAACCTTTTTTCTTCTTTCAATATTGACGAATAAACCAGATTATTAATATTCGCTGCGATGATTTTATAATTTGTGTTTTTTTTACGTAAATAAGTTATAAAACTATCGTGAAAAAGTGAAATCCTGTTGAGTTTCAATTCAAAAAGGTAAGGATGTTCTTTTATAAATTCGGCTACGAATGATGTGCTAATTGAATCTAAAAAAAGTTCTATTTCGGATTCCATAATATATGACCTGACGCAGAGAAAAAGTGAAAGAGCTAGTTTTCCTTTCTCTCCATTAATAAGTTCTTCATAATATTTGTCAATTGTGTCAAAGGTTTTAAAATCAGGAACTTTTCCATCTAATTTATATTGTTCAGCAATATATCTAACTAAAATAGGATAGCCATCACTAATTTTGTAGATTTTTTCAATGGTTGTATATTCCGTAATGTGATATAGCTCACCCAATACTTTTTTGGTCTGATTCTGGTTCCAATTACCTAGTAATTGTTTTTTCCAAATTAATTCTCTTTGTAATGGACGACTCAATACAATTACTTTACAGCTTTCTTTTAAATTATCTATAAATAAAATATAAGCTTCAAGATCTTTTGAATTATAGTTTTCAACGTGATCTAATCCATCAATTATTACCGTTTTTTTCAGTTGTTTTATCTTTGCTATAATTTCTACTTCAGCATATGGTTTCAAATTGCCAAACAACTTTTTTGAGAAGTCTTGTGTGAAATTGCTGTATTGTAATCGTTCATTATATTCGTTGTCTTGGTTTGAAACCCAAAAGCGATAAACAATATTATTTGTATATTGTTTCTCTAAATTTATTACCAGATGACTTTTGCCGACACCGGGTTTTCCCTCGATAAGCAAGATGTTTTCCCCATCAAGTATCTTTTGAGTTAAGTTAACCGTAGGCTCAACTAAATATGTTTTAAAAATATTTAATACTGGTAATTCAATTTTTTTAATTAATAAATTTCTTTTGTCTAGGCGCTCACTAAAAAACTGATCAATAATGTATTTACGTAAATGATCTGTTTTATATAGTACTTCAATCTTTTGATCTATTGCAACACGGCTTAAAGAGATAATGTAAATATTACTAATTTTATAAGCTTTTAAATCTAAAAGTTCACAGTTAGGAGTGATCTCGATATTTTTAAAGAAAATCACATTAATTGATGAAGAAAGTTTATGTTTTTTTCCAGCAATTGAAACTTCATCGTTTGAAATAATAAGATCTTTAAGTGTAATATTGTCGAAATCTTTTATTTGAAAATAATATTCTTTTTCTCCTGCTATTAACTTAATATCATCAAATTTATGATCTACCTTAGCTTCAATCTCAATTTCAGTAATAATTCTTTCCACATCCATTTTAGCGAGCATGAGAGAAGTGACATGCTCTTGGTACGAATAGCCAACAAATGCATTTTTCATAAATTTTAATTTAATACTAGAAATATAATATAAAATTTCTTTTCTTGTATGCTAAAGTATCTTGTATGAATTTACCACATTCACAATATCTGCCAGTTGATAAATTGGCTTCAGTCTTTAATAATACTTCTGCTACCTATAAGTTTTACTGGTTTTTGGCTATTCTTGAATTATTAGAAGAAGGTGACGTTCATATCGAGAAAAGAAAAATATTTGCCAGAATGATTAGTAACTCTTGGTATACTGTAAATTATTTTCACGTATCCTTTGGCAAACAAGATCTTATTCAAAATTCAGTGAGAGCGATAGTGGAAATTGAAAACTTAAGTATAAATGAAAATAGGCGGATAATAAATACTGTTCTTGAAAATAGTAATAAGATCGAAACTATCAAGATCTTAAATCATTTTGATAAAAATGTACCTCACTGGTTTATTTCATCTTGGTTTTCTGGAAATCGTAATGAAATTTATTCTCGTTCTCAAAATTTTGAATACGGATGTCTTTACCGTTTAGAAAAAGATTATATAGAAATCAATCCAATCTGGGCTTCATATTTGCAATCTAATTCCAAAATTCTAAAGGACTTCTGCTTTTGGAATTTGTCTTTATTTCTTCAAAAAAGAAATCTAAATGTTCCAGATATTCCAAATAAGATAAGTAAATCCATCGCTAGAAATTCTTTAGTTAAGCAAACCAATGAATATTGGAAATTGGTATTTAATGAATTAGGATTTGTTGATTGTATTTTTACCAATAGTCGATTAGTTTTTGAAGAAAAGAAATATGCTTTGGATCATTTTGTACCTCACGCATTTGTTTCTCATGATTTAATTTGGAATTTAATCCCAATTGATAAAACGTTTAATTGCTCAAAAGGAGATAAACTCCCATCAGTGCAAAAACATTTCGATAAGTTTTATAATCTCCAAAAAACCGCTTATGAAATAGTGAAAAGTAATAATTCCAAGAATAAACATTTAGAGGATTATCTAACTATTTTCCCAGATTTAGATAGTAATGGATTTGATTATATAAGATATAAAGAAACGATTCAGCCTTTAATAACAATTGCCAGCAATAACGGTTTTTCGTTAATGAAAGATTAATTAGGACATTAAAAAAGCCCTCCAGAAAACCTGAAGGACTTAATAAGTAAAGTAAGATTGAATTATTTTTTAGATTCCTCTATCGAAATTTTTCTAAACTCTTTCAAAAGTTTCTCGATTTCTAATGTTGATTTACGAGCTCTTGCTCCCGCAGCTTTAACCCCTTTTTCAATTAGCGAATCTGATTCTGTTTTGAATGTTTCGATTTCTGCGTTGATTTTTGCTACTAAATCTTTCATGGTTTTCTGTTTTTTAAAATTACAGGGCAAAAGTAAAAAGTTGCAAATCATATCCTACTATTATTTCTGCAAAGCAGTTAAATTTTTTCTTTTTTGAGCTTATTGATAAAGAACGACGGGGAGAATCCCATTTTGGCTATAAATGCTTTTTTAAATCGTTCCGTGGTGCTGAAACCTGCTTCTTTTGCCAATGCTTCATAAGTGTAATGCTTGAATTTTGATTCTGTCTGAAGCAGATTGACGATATAATCAATTCGGAGATCGTTTATATATCCAGTAATGCCTTTAGTTCTGAAATGTTCCAGGATATTGGAAACATACTTTGGATTGGTCTTAAAAGCGGCAGACAGACTGCTGAGGTTCCAGTCTTTTTCAAGGAACTTTTTATCCTTTTCGAAATTTTCGAAATGTTTTAAAAGTACAGCAACTGTTTCGGAATTTATATTTTGGATCGGAACTTTTTCTGTTATTGCTGCTTTTGGCTTATCTTTAGCTGTCTGCTGTTCTTCGATATGCAGCTGATAATTCTTTTTATATTTTTTTCTAATTTTTTGATAATGATACGTAACTGCAAGCAGTACGATAAACAGCAGTAAAATAACGCCTGCAAATATCCAGTCGTAATATTTCTCCCAGTGCAGTTCTGCCGCCATTTTCTCATTGTCCCTTGTAATTCTTTCCTTTTCAAGAAGAAGTTCTTTGGTATCATACTGCTTATGGATTTTTCCCACTATATATTTATTGGTTTGCGTCAGCAGGGTGTCCGCTTTAAGCAGCTGGTCAACGTAGTACAGCTGTTTATTAAAATCCTTTTTGGTTTTATAATAAGTGATCATCAGCTCAAAAGCCTGTCTTAAATCGGGTCTCAATATTTTTTTCTCATTGAAAATCTTATCCACCCGCTGGAAATAAGTCAATGCTTTTTCTTTCTGATGCAGCGCCCAGTAACTTTTGCCTATGTAAAAATATCCGACTTCCTCATTGGCAGCGTCGTTATTTTCTTTAATGGCTTCAATTGAGGATTCAATATTTTGGATGGATGCTCCGTAATTCTTCTTAAAATATTCATTGATGCCTTCCGAGTGAATAAAGTAAGGAGTCATTTCTTCAATTTTCAGTCTTTTGCTTTCCGAGATTCCAAGAGCGTTTATTTCAGAGCACCGGCCGAAATTGCCAAGTTTGTTATAACACAGCCCAAGGGAATGCAGCGAATTCAGATAAGGCCTTGGGTGTTGGTCTTTGTAATAGTCGATGCACTCCTGCAGAAGTGAGACAGCCTCATCGTAAAATCCGATATAAAATTTAGTCTGGGCAATGCTGTATTTCACCTTATGGATTAAATATGGATTGCTGGTTTTTGAGATATAGCTGTTTGCGGTAAGATAATTATCCATTGCCTGGTCCTGGATCCTCTGACTGTAATATACAATTCCCTTACTAAGGTAGGAACTGCCGATCAGTTCATTATCTTTTGATTTTTTTGCCGCATAAATCATGCTGTCGGCATACACAATGCGCAGTTTTAAGGGAGACATATGCAGCAGGTTTTGATAGCCGTTTACAATTTCCTTCCAGTTCTGTTCTGATTTGGCTTTGTACAGAAGGGCATATGCATATACTGATGCCCGGACACTGTCCTTTCTGAAATCGTAAATTTGATCATCCAGGTATTCGTAATTTCTTTTCTTTAGTGAATCCGGTATCTTAAAATTGTTTTTCTGGGCAGATGCCGAATAAGAAAACAGCAGCATTAATAAAAGTAGGTTCTTTGTATTCATTGGTATGGCATTAATGGAAATTAAACTGGGACAACGCTGAATTTCTAATTAAATATGTATGAATTGTTTTACCTTAAATTATTATAAAAATAACATAAACGATTGGATAATAATGGACTATTGAGAAAAAAAGTACTATGGATTTCTCGAAAATCCATAGTGTAATTGACGAAAATCCGCAGATATAAGGTTGCAGGAGATTTTTAAGCAGAATAGTTTTGTCTTGAATTCAAAAGCAAAATGTCCGGCAGGGTGCCGGATAAAAGTTCTGCTTATCCGGATGAAAGGAACTGGGAAGACATTCCCATTTATCTTCAAACCATTCAAATCATGAAAACCATTTTATTATGCATCATCACTTCTGTTTTTTTTGTTTCTTGTTCCGCTGAGGAGGATTTTGACACTGCGGCAAATGGATCTGCTCCAGAAGATCATACGCAGGGACAGTATCCAGCTAATACTTCTAATCCCTTTGATGCCAAAGGAAAGAAAATTTATGATGAGCTGTATTTTTACTATCAAAATCATCAGGCCCCGAATTCCGTCTCAGCGCTTTCCAATGAGATCAGGCATGTTTCTGAAAAGATATTGAGAAAAGAAAACCAGACAGGCCGGTTAATACCATTTACAGACGAAATGGTAGAATCCATCATGGAGGATCCTGATAACAGCATGCTCTTAATTGTTCAGGGCAGTGCGCTGCAGGTTTATGCAAAGAACAATTTGATCGGCTTTCTACAGCAGCTTATAGTGAAGAGGCAGGAAGAATTCAGCGTAACCTATGACTACATTGCGGAGTATGAGCAAGAAGTGCTCAATGATACTGTTTTTTCATCTGAGGAAATGGAAACGATCCTCACAGTAGCTGCTATTTCAAGATATTCACTCTATTCTGCTGACGAGCGCAAAGACAGGGACTGGGAAACAAACGTAGGAGGGAAATCTGTAAGTCCTTTCTTTGAAGCCCATGAAATGCCGATTATTTCTATAATTGCTTTTCTGTACACCGTTATTTAAATTAAAACAATGATAGTTTAAATGAAACTGCCGACTGTTTTACTTGTGCTGCTGGTGTTTTTTAATCTGTTGAGTCTCGGCTTCATTATGGCTCTTTTTATCTTTGATGGAATCGATGGCGCTACGATAAGCGTGCATGCCAGATTTACCTTCTACCTGCTCTATATTACAGTACTGCTTAATCTTTATGGACTGTTCTATATTGCCGTAAAAAACAGGTTTAATGAGTAACAGGAGCAGTTTCTTTTAAGCTGTCTTTCAATTAGACGAATCTATGCTGAAAGATTTGATTAACAACGAGATGAATACGCTTCCTTTTTTAGGAGCTGCCGTTTACAGGGTTAAAAAGTATATTGCTAAGACTCCTGCAGATGAAAAGTTTACGCTTCATTATCCTGCAGCAGTACTGATGAAGTCCGGGCGATTTAAAATACGGACTGGAGAAAATGTTTTTGACCTGGAGCCTAATGATTTAATCATCCTGCCCGAAAAATTGGTCTGCATGCAGATAGAAGCAGGAGATAAGCTCGAGTTTTTTTTAATTACATTTTCTTCCGGTAAACAAGTGCAGGGATTTCAATACAATAAAGGGAGCAGCTTGTTTTACCTCTATGGAAATCAGCCTGTAAAAGTACATCTTGATTCCATTGATTATCTGGTACTGTCTTTAATCTGCAGGCTGATTTATACTGAAGGGCAGAATCGCCTGGCAGGCGATTTTGAATCGGAACTGCATCGATTAAGTTCTGATCTGCTGTTTTTTGAACTTAGGTACATTTATTCCAGATATATTACTTCATCGGGTCTATATGTGTCAAAATCGGAGGCACTGACAGCGCGGTTCTTAACTGTTCTGTCCATTCACTGCCGAAAACATCATAATGTCAAATTTTACGCTGGGGCACTTTATGTGGCTCCGGAATACCTGAACAGGGCGGTGAAGGAGGCTGTGGGAAAGACTGCCAAAAAGATGATAACAGAAGCAGTCCTAGCTGAAGCGCTGCAAATGCTGGAAGATTCTACTTACAGCATTGCTGAAATTGCCGAGGAACTTGAATTTAGTTCCCCCACCACATTTGGCATCTTTTTTAAAAAATGGATGTCATGCACGCCGTCAGAATTTCGTTCAAATGCTGCCGATAAATTTAAGAGTCGTTAGTCTTAACTGTTAACTGCAATTAAAAATGAAAATGATGAACAATAATTATCCTTTAGAATGGCTTGATACGCTGGTACTGGTGCATTTTAATCCCAATAAAACCGATCTAAGCCGGTTGTCAGAAGATGAACTGGCTGTTATTTCAGAGCATGCCGCAAAAGAATCCAGCCGCATTCAGGTTCGGATTAAAAATGAAATTTTCGGTCTCAGACGAAAGAGGCAGATCTGTCTTCTGGTGAGAAAGTATCATTCCACGCTCATCTTCCTGCTCGATACGATAATGGACAACCATAAATGCAGTGTATTTCAGAAGACTCTGTTAGCTGCTGCTTTTGAGGCTGTGGTCAAATGCTTGGACGATCTGCTGTCATTTTTAGAGAAACGGTTTTCCAATTATTTGAGTTTGGATGAGAGGGTGCCGATAACCTATCTGCTGGTGTCCAGAAAGGAACTGGAGCTGAAATTAAAAAGCCTTCAGAAGAGGAAAGTGCAAAGTGAGGAAGTGCGGCAGGTTTTAAATGTGGTGATTACGGAGCTCAATTTGTCCCTTTCACTGCAGGACAGAACCAGGATAACTTTCCGCCAGCTGCTGTATGAACGAGCACTTTTAAATGAATTGGAACAGGCCGATAATGGAGCACCAAATGGAATTTTTTCCATGCTCGATCATGTGCTCATAGGACTGAATTTCAACAGTGCCGTTTATATAGAGCTGCTGACCCAGCGTTTGGTTTCAAAACTCATGACAGAGCAGGAATTATCGGGGAAACTGAGCCTGCTTTCTTATTACAGCAAGGAGTTCCATCAGATTTATTGCGATGAGAAGCTTTTTTTTAAGGCAGGGACACAGCATCTTAAAACGGTACTGGGAAACTGGTTTGTCCATGAGGCTCAGTATCTGGAGAGGCAGCTGGAACTTTTGGCTGTTTCGTCAAAAGAAACGGCGGTGCAGGATAAAACGGAAAATAAGCTGGAATGTGATCTTTCTGCGGATCAGATTGGTATTATTCTGCGGGCAGCCGATGAAGCGCGGGTGGTGAAATCCCGATCCATGAGCCTTGTTTTCCAAAGAATAGTGCCTCATCTGTCCACCGCGTTTAAAAGAGATTTGTCTTATCACTCCGTCAGAAGCAAGTCCTATAATGCCGAAGAGAATGATAAAAACATAGCCATTATGACCCTGGAGAAAATGATTAAAAAAATCAGGTCGTATTAAATTGTGAAGTAATACTGCATGCATTGAAACAAAATACGTCAATTGCAGACTAATAATTCACGGGGATTTTAAATTGTGCACTTTAAATTGTTTAACATTACTTAAACTAAAAAACTATGATGACCTTAATCGCTATATTTCTTCCATCGCTGTCCTTTTTGCTGCGACTAAAACTTTTGACAGCACTGCTGTGTCTTGTACTTCAGATTACGCTGATCGGATGGATTCCGGCAGCAATCTGGGCTGTACTATCGCTTCAGAATTCCAGAGCGGACAGAAGGAATGCAAAACTTATTAAAGCAATGAGATCAAAATAAAATAAGCTCATACACTAATGATGCCCCTGAAAGCAAAAAGTGCTGTCAGGGGCTTTTTTTATGCTGCTTTTTTAAAATCTTCAGGCAGTTACAAAAGCTTTCAGACCGTTTAACTTACCAGAGTACAAAAAGGTACAGGAAAAGTTGTACTTGTAGGAGGACTGTATCTGCTGTTTCTTTGCGGTGTAATACAATCAGAATGGATTTGGGATTTTAGGTGTTAATGTTTAATCTTTAAAGAAATAGTTATGCTTTCAAATATTTCATGGAGCAGTTACCTGACTGCGGCGGCTCTTTTCGTTTTGGCATGGTACGGTTATGTTATTTTCAGATACTACCGGAAAAATGTCCGGGATCTTTTTAAAAAGAAGATTGAAGCTTCTTCTCCCAAAGAGGAGTTCCGCCCAGGACCGTTTTCTGAATTCAGGGAATCTTTCAGTACACTGGAAGATACAGAGGAATTGTATCATAAGATTTTGACCGTATTTACTGAAAGTGATACCGGAGGATTATCCAAAGCGGCATTCAAAAATTACATTCGTTTTATTCTCTTGGAATATCCTTTTGTAAAGCAGTCGGCGCTGCGGGAGAAAATCAATTCACTTGCTGTTCTGGAAAGCGCCAAATATCCTGAACTGCTGTTGACCCATGCGGAGATGAACAGCTTGTGGGAAGAAGAAAATTAAAAATTAAGCAGAGGATCCCCTGTTCAGTCTAGTGCGGTATGGCGGAAGTGACAAGGAAATAGATAGTGAAACAGCGGTATTTCTCTGCTTTTTTATTGCAAGTAACAATTTAATAAAAAATGAAGATGAAAAGATGGAATTGGAAATTAAAAAGTTTCTGGAGAAGGATAAAAAAAATGGGTGCTTCGTTTCTGCTTGTGTTGTTTTTTAGTGCTGCTGTTTACAGTCAGGACGGCGTGGCAGGAATCAATGAAGCCAACCAGAAGGTTCGAAGCTATTTTGATGCGGGCACCGAACTGATGTATGCAGTGGGCGCTATACTTGGATTAATCGGGGCAGTGAAAGTCTACCAGAAATGGAATGCAGGGGATCCCGATACAGGGAAAGTGGCTGCGGCCTGGTTTGGCAGCTGTGTTTTTTTAGTGGTGGTAGCCACAGTTATTAAATCCTTCTTCGGGGTTTAAAAACGAGATCTTATGAGTAACAGTGTTTACCAGATCAACAAAGGAATCAATCAGAGTATAGAATTTAAAGGCTTAAAAGCCCAGTACATATGGTATTTGGGAGGCGGTGTTGTATCGCTTATGATTCTTTTTGCAATAATGTACATTATTGGACTGCCATCATTATTGTGTGTTGCTTTTATCGGGAGTGCTGGCGCTTTTCTTGTTTTTAAAATATACAAAATGAGTAACCAGTACGGAGAATACGGGATGATGAAGGCACTGGCCCAAAAACAGGTTCCAAAATGTATCAAAGTTTACAGCAGGGCTATTTTTTTAAAGATATAGCTGAAGGACGTTAATAATGAAAATGAAAAGGAGATGGAGAAGAGGATGGAAGATTTACTGCCGATCATGGCAGTGGAACATGACTGTATTTTATCAAAGCAGGGCGATGTAACTGTAGTATTTAGAGCTGAGCTGCCTGAAATTTTTACTTTGTCTGATCAGGAGTATGAGGCTTTTCATCAGTCGTGGATTAAGGCTGTAAAAGTGCTTCCCAAATTCTGTATTTTTCACAAACAGGACTGGTTTTTAGAAAAGAGTCACAAAGCTGATTTTACAAGGGATGACAGCAGTTTTTTGACAAGGAGCAGTGAGCGGTTTTTTAATGAAAGACCATTTTTGGATCATTCCTGCTATATAATGCTCACCAAGAAACCGCAGGGAAGAAAGAATTCAAGCTCCCTTTTCTCAAATCTTTTGAGGCATTCGATAGTACCGGAGGAAACTTTGAAAGCACAGCTGCTGCAGGATTTTATTGACTGTACAGGACAGTTTAAAAGAATTATGGAAGACAGCGGTTTTGTCAAGCTTACGCGAATGAAAAATGATATGCTTCGAAGCGAAAGCAGAAAATTGGGACTGATTGAAAAGTACTGTTTTTTATCAGAGAGGGAAGATTCATTTGTTTTTAAGGATATCAAATTCGATGAGGGTTTAGCGGTCGGCGATAAACACTGCCAGCTTTTCACACTTGGAGATGCGGCTGATCTGCCGGCCTTGTGCGGTTCAAGAATCAATTTTGACCGTTATTCCACGGATAAAACCAAATTCAGTGTTGGATTTGCATCCACTCTGGGACAGCTTTTATCCTGAAATCATATTTATAATCAATATCTGTTTATAGAAGACGCCCAGAAAACAATTCAAAAGCTGGAAAGTAAAAGATTAAGGCTTCAGTCTTTATCGGCATATAGCAGGGAGAACATGATTGCCAAGGATGCTGCGAATGATTTTCTGAACGAAGCAATATCCCAGCAGAGACTTCCGGTCAAGGCACATTTTAATGTACTGGCCTGGAGCACTTTCAAGGAAGAACTGAAGGATATCAAAAATAAAGTATCATCAGCCCTTGCTCAGATGGACGCCGCAGCCAAGCAGGAAACGGTCGGCGCTCCTCAGATATTCTGGGCAGGCATGCCGGGCAACGCAGCTGACTTTCCCATGAATGATACGTTTGATACGTTTGTGGAGCAGGGCGTATGTTTCCTGAATATGGAAACAGGCTACAGATCTTCGCTCAGTCCTGTTGGTATCAGATTGGGTGACCGTCTAACGGGAAAGCCTGTTCATGTGGATATCAGCGATGAGCCTGTCAAAATGGGAATCTGCACCAACCGAAATAAATTTATACTGGGGCCTTCGGGAAGCGGTAAATCATTTTTTACCAATCATATGGTGAGAAGTTATTACGAGCAGGGAACCCATATTGTTTTAGTTGATGTAGGTCATAGTTATAAAGGTCTCTGCGATATGGTCAACGGATATTATTTTACTTACGATGAGAACAACCCTATCCGGTTTAATCCTTTTTACATTTCAGAAGGAGATATTCTGGATACCGAGAAAAAAGAAAGCATAAAAACACTGCTTCTGGCACTTTGGAAAAAAGACGATGAAACCTTTAATCGAAGCGAGTATGTAGCTTTATCAAATGCGCTGCAGCTGTATTATGAAAAACTAGGGTTAAACTCCAGTCTATTCCCCTGCTTCAACAGCTTTTACGAGTTCCTGAAAGATGATTTTGTAAAGATACTGGAAGGCGACAAGGTGAAAGAAAAGGATTTTGATGTAAACAATTTTCTATATGTACTCCGCCCCTATTACAAAGGAGGAGAGTTTGATTATCTGTTAAATGCCACAGCGAATCTGGAACTTTTAAAGGAAAGGTTTATCGTATTTGAACTGGATAATATCAAGGATCATCCGATTCTATTTCCTGTGGTAACGATCATTATCATGGAAGTTTTTATCAGCAAAATGAGAAAGCTCAAAGGCATCCGTAAGATGATCCTCATTGAAGAAGCCTGGAAAGCCATTGCCAAGGAAGGGATGTCCGAATACATCAAGTATTTGTTCAAGACGGTGCGGAAATTCTTTGGAGAGGCCATTGTAGTTACTCAGGAGGTTGAAGATATTATTTCGTCGCCGGTTGTCAAACAGGCCATTATCAATAACAGTGACTGCAAGATCCTGCTGGACCAAAGCAAATACCAGAACAAATTTGATCAGATACAGGAACTGCTGGGACTGACCGAAAAAGAAAAGGCATTGGTGCTATCGGTTAATAAAGCCAATGATCCTGATAAGAAATATAAGGAAGTGTTTATTTCCCTGGGAAGCATGCTTTCAAAGGTGTACCGGACAGAAGTTTCACTGGAAGAATATCTGGCCTATACAACGGAGGAAAGCGAGAAAGTGAAAATGAATGCCTATGCCCAAAAGTTCGGAGGTGACATCAAAAAAGGAATCGCGGCTATGGCCCGCGATATGAGGAATGGAAACTAATTAAAAGGAAAAAATGAAAGCAAAAATAATTACGTGCCTAATCTGTCTCTTGCTAATCAGCATGCCGGCCAGACCAGCGGAAAAGACAGCTGCACTGCCGATACTCGAAATTGTTAAAGCGGTCACCAAAAAAGTGATTAAAGCAATTGACCTTAGGATTCAGAAACTTCAGAACAAAACGATCTGGCTTCAGAATGCACAGAAGCAGGTAGAGAATGTACTCTCTAAATTAAAACTGGATGAAATTTCGGATTGGACTAGGAAACAGAAAGATATGTATAAAGGCTATTATGAAGAACTGGCAAAGGTGAAATCAATAATTACCTATTACCAGAGGATAAAAGATATTACCAAGAAACAGACCAGACTGGTGCAGGAATATGAAAGAGCCTGGAATTTATTCCAACAGGATACTCATTTTAAAGACAATGAGATTCGGTATATGGAGCGGGTTTATTCGGGCATTTTGGAAGAAAGCGTTAAGAATATTGACCAGATCTTTTTAATACTGGATTCTTTTACCATGCAGATGAGCGATCTGAAAAGGCTCGAAATTATTAATGAAGCTGCAGATCAGATTGATGCCAATTATGATGATCTCACGCTTTTTAATCAGCAGAATGTAATGCTCAGTCTTCAGAGGGCCAAAACAGAGGCAGATGTAAATCAGGTCAAACAATTTTACGGAATTCCGTAATTCAATGAAAATATCATGAAAAAAATAATCTCATTATCCTTGATAGTGCTGTTTTTGCATCAGGGAATTCAGGCGCAGGCAAAGCAGAGAAAGGAACTTCTTTTGCAGATTGCTGCTCTTCAGGTTTATATGGATTACGCCAGGAAAGGATATTCAGTTGTATCCAAAGGACTGAATTTTGTTGGCGATGCAAAGAGGGGAGAAGTGAATCTACATGGTGATTATTTTACGTCGCTTCTGAAGATTAATCCAAAGGTTAAAAATTATTATAAGACAGCTGAAATTCTCTCCATGCAGTTTCAAGTAATGAAAATCTGTAAAAGAACGTACAGTGAAATTAAGGGAAATGATTTGTTTCATGGTAATGAACTGGATTATATCGAACGTTCTTTCGAAAGACTGCTTGAGAACTGCAGCGATACTCTTGACCAGCTCTTTGTTATTACTACCGATGCAAAACTGGAACTCAAGGATGACCAGAGAATTGAGCGCATTGACGCTTTGCATAAGACCATGCTGGAGGATTATAATTTCTGTTTGTCTTTCAGTAATGAGGCAAAGCTGTTGGCGTTGTCAAAGACCCGTGAAAAAGGAGATGCCAAGAATGCACGAAATATGTATGGATTATAAAATAAAAAAAGCGATGAAAAGAATATTGATTTTAATATTGCTAGTCTGTTTGGTTTTTGTTCCCAACACAGCAAAGGCGCAGTCAGCAGAGATCCAGCAGCTCATCCTGAACATTGAAAAACTATCCCAGTTTAAAAAGATCCTAATCGATATGAAAAAGGGTTATGAACTGCTTTCCGGCGGTTATAAAGCAGTCAAAGACATGTCGGAGGGAAATTTCAGCCTGCATAAAACTTTTCTGGATGCCCTTATGCAGGTGAGCCCTGTTGTAAAGAATTATAAAAGAGTAGGGGACATAGTGAATTTTCAGATGCTTTTAGTCAAGGAAAGTAGAAATGGTTTAAATCGTTTTATGAAAAGTGGAAATTTTAGTCCCCTCGAAATCAGCTATTTTGAAAAAGTGTATGGAAATCTTCTGAGCCAGAGTGTAAGCAATCTCGATGAACTCACAATGGTTATAACAGCAGATAAACTAAGGATGTCTGATGACGAAAGGCTTCAGGCGGTAGATGGTATTTTCATGCAGATGCAGGATAAGCTTTTGTTTCTAAGAAATTTTAATGCATCATCAAACCTGCTGGCACTGCAAAGAGCCAAAGAAGCCAAAGATGTTTATGCTTCCAAAGAACTTCAGGAATTAAAAAACTAAAGCGATGGACATTTTTAAACCTTGCAAAACAATTGTATTTATAATTGGGGGATTGCTGCATCCTTTGATGGGTCTGGCGCAGGGACTGGGCGATAATATGCAGACCCTTCACTCTGTTTTGGAACAGTTGTACGATGAAATGATGCCGTTATGCGGTAATCTTATTGCAGTGGGGCAGGGCATAGCTGGATTTGGTACAATCTGGTATATAGCTTCCCGGGTATGGAGGCATATTGCCAATGCCGAACCCATTGATTTTTATCCGCTGTTCAGGCCTTTTGTGATTGGATTCTGTATTATGATTTTCCCTTCGGTACTCGCGCTTATCAATGGCGTAATGAAACCAACAGTTACAGCAACTGCCGCTATGGTTACAGGATCCAATAATGCTGTTGCAGTTCTTTTGAAAGAGAAGGAAAAGGCAATTAAGGAAACTGATCCATGGAAAATGTATGTAGGCATGGAGGGAACAGGCGACCGGGATAAATGGTATAGGTACACGCACGATGAGGATCCGTCCAATGAGAGTATGCTGGCAGGAATTGGCAATGATGTCAAATTTGCAATGGAAAAAGCTTCCTATAACTTTCGCAATTCGGTTAAGGAATGGCTCAGCGAAGTGCTTCGGGTTTTATTTGAAGCGGCGGCTCTATGTATTGATACGCTCAGGACATTCCAATTGGTGGTGCTATCTATTCTTGGACCTCTTGTATTTGGAATAGCTGTGTTTGATGGTTTTCAGCACACACTCACAGTATGGCTGGCAAGATATATCAATATTTATCTCTGGCTTCCAGTGGCTAATATTTTCGGAAGTATTATTGGAAAGATTCAGGAACTGATGCTCAAACTGGATTTATCCCAGGTGGAGAGTACAGGAGATACTTTTTTCAGCAGAACCGACACCGCCTATTTGATTTTTATGATTATCGGCATCATCGGTTATTTACCG
>Ga0247811_1000249_pt1 | contig 18725 bp, 13 predicted proteins | sample UWRJL134311R1_FD_189018 | JGI IMG/M metagenome (GOLD analysis project Ga0247811, IMG submission 189018) | Plant litter microbial communities from Arlington Agricultural Research Station in Wisconsin, United States - UWRJ-L134-311R-1 | ecosystem: Environmental > Terrestrial > Plant litter >...
AGAAGAAGCACCCGGCAAAAGCTCAACGTTTGCCACATCAATATCAGAAACACCAATTAAGTTACCAAGCACAAAGTTTAATGCTGGCGAAGAATTGTCCATTCCGTCTACCAGCTGCATAAAACGGGTATTGGCAACCGAAGCAAAACCGCGGGTATTGATCGATTTGAACGAAATACTACTGGTATTAAAATGTACCTCTTTTAAATTTTCTAAACCATCATAAAATGTCGCTGCTGTGGTATTTTTAATTTCCTGAATACCCATTCTTTCAATCGTAACCGGTGATTCGATTACTCTTTCGGGAGTTCTGGATGCAGAGACAACAATTTCATCCAGCTTATTTTCTTCGTCTACTAAAATGACAGCTATTTTTTGACTTGCCGATGTCACATTAATTGTTTTAGTTTCAAATCCTACGGCCGATACTTTTATAGCAAAAGGCGGTTTAGCGGCAGTATTTAATTTAAATGTGCCGTCAAAATCAGTAGAGACCCCATCTTGGGTTCCTACCACTACAACATTGGCACCAGGAATAGATTGATTGTTTCTGTCGGTAACAGAACCGGTTATTGTATTCTGCGCGAAAGAAATCCCGCTGCAAAACAACATAATTAGCAAATACACTCTCATGTGGATTAGTTTTTGGTTAGTTTATGTTACCAAAATACAAATAATTTTGATATTAATAAAAAAACGTTAAAAAAAATTCATTAAAAGCATTAATTTTACTAGTATTTTAACTATTTGACAATCTGTTTTCTTAAATTAATATCAAATTATAATCTCATCATGACATAAATACTATGCGTACATATTATTTTTGCCCAAAATATTGAGGATTTAACAAAAATAGAGGTGTTAGAAAAAAAATATCACAATAAAAAAAAGCGAGACCTAAATCTCGCTTTTTTAACATTATTAATTTTATTTTATGATAAATTAAAATTTATTGTTTCAATTGCTGTAATTCATTTTCAATTTTAGCGAGCCTCTGTGAGAATAACTTGAGAAGTTCATTTTCTTTTTTAAGTAGATTTATCTCTTTGTTTTGCTCAATTGAATAGAGTGTCAATTCTTCTATTTTTTGAAGCAGCTTAGCGTTCATTTCTCCCAAACTAATTCCATTTTCTAAAACTTCTTTTTCACTCGGAATATTTTCCAAATGCCCTTTTTCTGCAATATGTTTTTCAACTTCTTCAAGCGTTGGTAAATTATATTCTTTTTTAAAAACAAAATCTGACCAGCCAATCATATCAACTTTTACTTCTCTTGAATGAATTGTTCCGTTTACATCTAGTTTATTGGTTGGATTTACTGTGCCAATTCCAACATTTCCGTTTCCTAATATCCTAACCTTCTCTGTTTGGTTTTTTTGATAAGACTCTTGCGTAAAAAACTGCATTCCGTAAATGTTTGCTCCCGCATTTTGAGTAATTGTTCGTATTGATGTTCCATAAGTATCAAGGTTACCAGCATTAATTGAGTGTGCAATCATAATCGATGAACTATTATCAATATTATTCATGTTTCTCACCAGAAGATCTCCACCACTAACTTCTAACTTAGCAAGAGGAGTAGTGGTTCCAATGCCAAAATTTCCAGAGTAAATAAATGACTTGTCACCATCTTTAAAATACACATCTCTACCAATTCTAGTTCCTCCTGTAAAATCCTCACCATAATTTAATGACAAAACATTATAATTATCATGGACAAAAGCCCTTCCTCCTGATCCTCTTGGCGCATATTGAAAACTTACATCAGCTAAGCCATTATAAAAAAATTTATTCCCATCACTTGGTGAGATAATTTGCGAAGATGCTGCAAAAGATGCAGTAATAAAAATTAAAAAGATAATCTTTTTCATATGTTAATTTTTATTATTTTTTAAAAGTTCAATTTCCTTTTTCATTTCAATCATATAAAGCGTCATTTCTTCAATTTTCTGCAACAACTTGGCATTCATTTCTCCCAGATTAATTCCGTTTTGCAGAACCTCTTGTTCGCTTGGGATGTTTTCTAAATGACCTTTATCAGCAATATGTTTTTCAACTTCTTGAAGCGTTGGTAAATTGTACTCTTTTTTAAAAACAAAATCTGACCAGCCATTCATATCAACTTTTACTTCCTGAGAATGGATAGTTCCATTTACATCTAGCTTATTTTTTGGATTAGTTATTCCTATGCCTAAATTGCCTCCTGGAGTTAATGTTAATGAAGTAATAGTTTCAACATTGCTTCCGTTCCAATAAGATGTTTGCACTTTTAAACCTGATCCCACTTGCCCAAAAGCTCCTCCTGAATTGTCGATAATAGTTTTATAATATTTATCATTCCAAAGTTGATTAAGAACTAAACTCGCACCATCACCTGCCCAAGTAGAACCAACAATGTTAATTACTGACTGTCCACCAGCATTTAATGTTGTTTTTTGAACATCAAGTAAACCCTTTGGCAGGGATGTACCAATACCAACATTCCCATTTATAATCTGATTTCCAGTAAAAGTATTAGTGTCTCTTGTTGCAATTTCAATCCACAGAGGATTCGAAGGGTTTAAATCACTTACAATTTTTCTAAAGAACAATCTATCATTTTCAGAAAATGAAGATGCGATTTGCAATTGATAATTATTAATTGGATTCCCGTGTCTAATTACAAATAAATGACTCCAACTATAACTTTTATCAGGAATTCCACCAATAATATTTGAACCGCTATAAACCCCTGACATTAGAGGAATAGTAATATTGTTAATAGTTGTAGGTCCAAATCCATCACCGATTTGCTGAGAAAAAGATAATGTTGTAACAAATAAAATCGTAAATAGTGTAGCTGTTTTTTTCATTATTTTATTTTATTCTTAAGTTCCTTAACTAAATTTTCTAGTTTTGATTGTTGATTTTGCGTTTTAGCACTCTCTTTCTTTATTTCTATATTCTCCTTTTTCATCTCTATCATATAAAGAGTCAACTCTTCAATTTTTTGAAGTAGTTTAGCGTTCATTTCACCTAAATTAATTCCGTTTTGCAGAACCTCTTGTTCGCTTGGGATGTTTTCTAAATGCCCTTTTTCAGCAATATGTTTTTCTACCTCTTCTAGTGTTGGCAGATTATATTCTTTCTTAAAAACAAAATCTGACCAGCCATTCATATCAACTTTTACTTCTTTTGAATGGATTGTTCCGTTAACGGTTAATTTAGAATCTGGTGTTGATGTACCAATACCCACATTTCCGTTAACATACAATTTGTCAGGAGAGCCATATGATGGAGGATTAAACCCAATACCCATTCCGTATGCATTTACGCCTAGAATATTTCCTTCTTCGGTACTCTTAATATCTATAAATCTATAATTACTTGCATATTGTGAAGTACCCCAAGTACCTTGGTACAATAATTTTATAACTTTTGTAGTGTTTAAGTCATAAGATTTATAAATGTCTAACCCAGCTTGAGGACTTACTATACCAATTCCTGCATTACCAGTGGCTGGAAAGATATTTTGTGCAAAATTTATTTGTGTTGCACAAACTATTATCAACAAAATAATTCTTTTCATAATTTTTTATTATTTTCAATTTTAAAATTAATTTTTCTAATTCTATTTGATTCTTTAATATCTTGTAGTTTTGATTTTTATTAAATACCCGCTCCCTCACGAATCCTCTCGTGTGGCTCGCTCTACTTAAACATTCAACCAACCCACAACAGCAAAACTTATAAAATATAAGCCTTCAGGATTATGGAATTTATAATTTCTGCTCATTTTTTTACTATTAAAAATTGATAATCTGAACCTTCAGCAACCGCCACACGAAAGGATTCGTGCGGGAGCGGGGTAACTATCAAAATATTTTTTTTCATAATTATATATATTAAAATGTAAAATATTTACATTTTTACTTCTTGAGAAAATTCTCTTTCAAATTGCCCAACTTTTTTCCAATCGGGATCGACGTTTAATGAAACTGCCACATAAACAGTATTACTAGTGTTTTTAAAAGCCGTTCCTTTATTCATCTCTGCATTAATTTGTGTAGGTGTTAAATTATACATCGCACCCGTAATAGGATCAAAAATAATTCCTATCATTCCCCCAATTAAAATATTTCCAAAAATCCAACCATTTAGTTTTTTTGTTAATGTAGTTTGATAGGTTTGATAACCATCTAACTTTATCATTACTTCATGTTCGCTTTTTCTGGCAAGTTTAATTTCAAAGGGTGTTTTTCCAACTTCAACCTCATCAATAAAAACAGATGCCGCTGCTGGATTACTTGCAAATTTTATATTTTGTCTGGAACCAGATATTACTGTTGCACAACTTGAAAAAAATAAGGTTGATAATAGCAATCCGAAAATAATAGATTTTCTCATTTTAAATATTTATAATTAATTGATTTGTAACTGATACTGCGGCAATTTTGTAACATCACCTTCGTAGAAATAAAATTCAACTGTCATTCTATAGCAAGAACTCCAAAGATCAGGTGTCGATTTTTTTATTACTTTAACGATATTGGCACCATTTGCCCTTGCTAATTTTCTTGCGCTAACTAAATTTGTATTGAAATCGCAATCAGTAGAAAACCCTGTGTCACCAAATTTTGCCGTACCTATTTTTTTTGAATTCTCAGGAACAACATTTTTTAGATCAAGAAATGCCACTTTATCCTCAACTGTTAAAGGGTCGAGTTGAGTATTGAAATTCGATTTGATATTTGCTCCACAACTAAATAGTAGCAGACACAAAATTGAAATAAGTAATGCTTTTTTCATTATATTGATTTTATATATTTGTTTCTTTTTTATAAATTTATTCTGGTTAATTAATTTTTTTATTAAAGTTAAGTCTTGTAAAAAATGAAAATAAGGCGTATAAAAGCGATCTTCTATTTATCTAATTTGTTTGTATACTACAAAGCCTTTTTTACTATTATATCAGTAAAAACGAGCTTGCCCGCTCTGTAAAGTCTCCTGCCTTTGTTTTTTATTATTCATTCTCATAAAAACTTAACCCCTCTAAGTCTATCAACTTTTTACAAAATTGCCTTTAGACAATAATTTTTTTCTAATACAAAACTTAATCACTTTGCAGGTACGAAGTCAGACACATTCGCATAGCGACTATGATAAAGAACTTCGCAGGGCGGGATTCGGGCGGAAGCAGGGAGACGAGATCTTATCAAGAAATCATTGGATAAAAAACTTTTTCTGTTATCATCTTAACATCTTTAAAATTCTCCTCAATTATCTTATCAATTTTACTTGAATATAAAGAAGTAATTATAAAACTTGAACCATCTAAAAGGTTAACTCTTGCATAATAATAGCCACTATGAGCTAAACCTCCATTACCTCTATTCCTGGTACCACTCATATAAAATACAATTTCTCCTATATCCTCAGACGTATATTTTAAAACCTGGGCATTTGTATTTACAAATATCATATCTTTAGATATTTCAAAAAAAACTCCTTGATTTTCATTTAGATAATTGAAATGTATACACATAACGGGAAAAAAAAACAATACAAAATAAGGAATAAGTAAAAAAAACATTAATTTCAAATCAAAAGAATTCCAACCAAAATAGAGAAAAGAGAAATAAACTAATGACATAAAAATTAGACCCATTAACATTTTTACTTGATTCCAAAAACTCAATTTTAATTTCATAATATAATTAAATTATCGCCCACTAAATTGAGCATTATAGGATGCCGAATACAAATTATTAACAAAGCTGTTATAGCTAGATTGAATTTGTGGCACTATTAAATTATAAGAATATTCTAATCCCTGAAATCCACCCCCAATTACAACTGCAGCCAGAACTCCATAAGGCCCCGCAAGCGATCCTCCAATACCCCATTCAGTAATTGCTGTTCCTACAGCCCAAGATGTACCCGTCCCAATTAATCTATAACTATATAACTGCCGTGATATCCCTCCATTGGCTTCACCTTTATAAACTTTTAAACTATTATCAACTATTTGAGCCGCCACTCCTACGTTCCCCGCATACTTGCCAACCTTTAACATGTAAGGGGCTGCTTTTCCTGACGCTTCTAACCCCGCAATAATTATGGAACTAGATGTCCCAATTTCACTACTTTTTCCCGCTACTTTTTCCCAATCTATACTATTTAAATCTACACTATATGTTGGTGTAATCCTATAGACATCATGAGTTAAACTAGAATTATTCATACCCATCTGTCCTCCAGTAAAACTAGCATTATTCAAATTCACGTAACTACTCCTATTAGGTGGTGGCCCGGAATTTTTATGACGGCCAAAGATATTATTAAGACTTATTTTATCTTTTCTCCATCTATCAAATTTTCTTAGCAATTTGTCAATTCCGTAATCTTTTCCGAACTGTTCAATATCAAAACTCGAACCTGTTTGATCTCCGGGACCTACACCTATACCACAACCTTTACAATCTCCTCCACTTCCTTTAGATGCATTACCACTCGGATCTGTATACAACAAAGGATTATTTAATACATAACCATATTGGTTGTAGTTTTGAGTATTCGGTGGGTCTTGTATATAATTGTCTACCTGCAAAAATCTGTGTAGCATTGGGTCGTATAACCTTGCATTCATGTTTATTAATCCAACACTTTGCAGATGTTCATGACCGGTATAACCTCTGTCTAAAACGGTCAGTCCTGCCAGTACATTTCCTGCACCATCTTGTACTGTTATAATATTGCCCCAGGCATCGAACAATCGTTTTTCGACCTCATTGGTATTGGCATCTGTAATGGCCAGAATACTGCCTTGATAATCACGATGTAAATATAAATAATTTTGTGTTGTCCCGTCGTCTTTTACTGCAAGGGGTGCACTGTAACCATCGCCGCCAATATAGGTTACAAATTCTATCGTACCAGTGTTTCTGTTTTCCTTAATTTCTATAGTGCCGTCACCAGAATAATGCTTACGGAGCGGGGTACACTTTTGTAATGTAGGTCAAAATTATAATTCAAATAATTCTTCATCATACTTTAATTTAGGATTATGCAATCTATCTTCATTTGTCCAAATAGATCTGCCTACTAAACAGCCTTCTGCAACTATATAATTTACACCATTTATTGATTCAATTTTGTAAAGTTTAAGTCCATCTATTGAAATCATTTCCAAAAATTTTTTAGGAATTTTTGAAATTTCTTTACTAATAATTAATCCTTCAAAATCAATTAGAACATCCATATACTTAACACCCCAAAATTCGATATCCAAAGTATAGTTTGGAATATATTGATTAGAATATTGAACATCAGGAAATTGGATTTCACTTCTTATTAACAATGAGCTATGGCTAACTGAGTAAAACCATAATTTAAAATATCTGTTAGAATTGTATTTTTTCATAAAACATTTAATTTAATAAGTCGTGATATTTCCATATTTATAAAATGTTGTTCTTTCAAAAGCATCTGCTGAATTAAGAATAGTATGTAGTTCCCAATTTGTAATGTTACCATAATTAACAGGTCCAATAGCGTTAAACCTTGAATATTGAAGTTTAGAAAATCCATCTAAATTAAAATGAAGCCTATTATTTGGATTCATAATTTCACTCTCTATTTTATTTAAATCAATTCCTTTACTAAAATCTCTATAAGTTTTAAATCCAAATTTTTCAGCAAAACTTTTTAAATCATTATTTAGACCTAAAGCAATATCCTGTCCTTTATCAACAACAGCCGTACTACTCATATTTACAGGCTCTTGCTGTGTTTTTACAGCTTTATCATAAGCTACCTGCGCGCTTTTTTCAAAAGCACTAACATCTTTTGCAATTACAGATGGCTTAGGTGCTCCTGTCCAAGGGTCTAAACCTTTTGCTGCTGCTGCTTTATACCCTTGAAATCCACCTGTAACGGCAGAAATTCCAATAGTAAAACCAACATTTTCAAATGCATTCTTGCCTTCTATTACATTCCCTAATCCATTTAATGTAACGTTTGTGGCAATAGCATAGGCAGCACCATTAAAAATTCCTGCTGGAGCAAAACCAGCAGCATAACCTCCTACAGCTCCAAAGATACCCCCTTTTAGTGCACCATAGGCTCCATCCCTCATGACTTGTCCTAAACTATTACCATTTAGTGCTGAGCCCGTGACACCTCCTGCAAATCCTGCCGAGGCCCCAGTTATCATAGAAGCAGCTATTGGTGATGCCATTCCAGCAGTTGCATATGTCACTACTACTGCCACAACGACAACAACACCCACGGTAACAACTTGTTTCCAATTATCACTCCACCAAGATTCTCCAGTAAAATCGGTATATTTTAAAGGATTATTTAAAACATAAGCATAACGATTAAAGTTTTGAGTATTAGAGGGATCTTGAATATTATTATCCGGCTGTATAAAACGGTGCAGTTTAGGATCATAAATACGACCGTTCATATTGATAAGCCCAACACTTTGCAAATGTTCATGACCAGTATAGCCTCTATCTAAAATGGTTAATCCTGCCAGTACATTTCCTGCCCCATCCTGCACGCTTACTATTGCTCCCCATGCATCAAATAGTCGTTTTTCGACAACTGTTCCTGCCTGATTCGTTATAGCAACTATTGACCCCTGATAATCTCTTTGTAAATATAAATATTCTTGGATTGTTCCATTGCTTTTTAATACAATTGGTGCAGAGTAACCGTCTCCGCCAATATAGGTAATAAACTCAAATACACCTGTTGTTTTGTTTTCTTTAATTTCCATACTGCCATCTGCAGAATAGTATTTTCTTAAAGGTCTAAGTAATTTATCATCCTGTAAACCTCCGTAAAACATGGCAGTACGATCGTTACCATCATTGTACGTAAAACTTATTTTGTCAATACCTGCTTCTTCAATTTGTACAGGGCTTTTAAATGTATTGTATGTTATATTCTGTGTTGGTCTTGCTGTATAATAAGTTAAAACTTCCGGCTTAACGTTTATCGACGCATTTTGATAAGGCTTGTCTTTTGCATAAGTATAAGTTCCTAAATTGTTTTCGGTAATTCTACCCTGATCATCATACAATTGTTTTTCCTGTATGCCCTGGGCATTTGTAAATTCTGTTAAACGATCCTGAGCATCGTATTTAAAATTTTCACTTCGGTTAAATAAATTATTAGTCCTGCTTGTTAAATTTCCTTTTTTTGCATCAAAAAGAGTATTTAAAGTTAAAATATTAGTTAAACCCGAGGTCTTATCGTATTTAAATTGAGATGCCAGCCCATAGGTATCGTAAGCATTTGTTACTGTTGTTGGTCCGTTTTGTGCATTTGTAAGCTGTCCTCGTGCATTTACGGTATTAGCCTGCCATAATACAGCACTTGTGGCATTGTCTAAAATTTGCCAATGTGAGCCATTTTTATAAGTGTTTTTTATGGTTTTTGAACTCGATTTTCCTCCTGTGGCAGCATTTGAAGTTTCAGTATTTGTACGCCCAAATTCATCATAAGTAAAATCTTTTGTAAATACAGCATACGGCGTTGTTTCTACTGTTTTGTTAACTCTTTTTGACGCATCATAAGTAAATGAATTTAATATTGTATTTGCTCCATTTGCCACGTCTTCAAATTTACTGCTGGTAAGCAATTTACTCGAAGAATCGTAATAATAAGTCGTTTTAGAATTTGTATTTGTACCCGAAATTGTTTTTTGAGTTACTTTACCAACTGCATCCAAAACATAATTTGTCGTTCCGTTTGGTGTTGTTGTACTTGTTGTTTCTCCAAAATCATTATATACATAAGTATATGATCCGGCAGAGGAATCTATCAATTTTGTTTTTCTTCCCCAGCCATCTTGCGTAATAGTAGTTTTTACTCCTGCATAATCTGATTCTTTTAAGTTTCCGTTGGCAAAATAGGTATATTTGATTGTTCCTCCAGGAGTGTCTGTCATTGAGACTACGTTCCCTATAGCATTCTTAACAGACGTTTTTGATTTTGTCCCATCACTTACAGTTGTTGTTAATCCTGAATAGGTAATATCTGTCACTTTTCCTGTAAAGCCTATGTTTTGAGTCGCTCTTCCATAAGCATCATATTTGGTTTCGCTCCATTGTGATCCTGCTGATCCAAAATAAGGTTCACTTACTTTATAGTTACGATCATAAATATCATAGACATAATCAACATAAGAGAAAGTTCCCATTATGTTTTTGCTTCCTGCTTTTATTTTTCTTCCTAAATCATCAAATGTTTCTTCCGCAACATTTCCATCATCTGCTGTAGAGGTAACGATTGTTTTTTGTCCACTACGGGTATACACGTAGCTGTTTTTTTTACCTAAATAATCAGTGGTAGTTGTTTTCTTCAACCACGAATCATATAAATAAGAAGTAATTAAGCCATAAGGATTTGTTTCAGATTGTAAAGTTCCGTTTGAATTATAAACGAAAGATGTTGATAATCCTTCTATATCGGTACTTTTTGTTAAAAATCGCCCCGAAAGATCATAGCCATAACTTGTAATTCTTGGAGAAAGCCCTGAAGCAGTTATTGTTTTTTTAGTAATGTTACCAAATGCATCATAAATGTTGTCTTCTGTAATATAATCTGTATTAGTTCCTTTTTTCTTGATTTGGGTTAATAAATTATTTTGATAAAAATACAATTCCTCAGTGGTCATAAGATCACCCGAAACTGTAACACTTTGATTTTTACCTGAAGGTCTCCCAACAACATAAGGTGAAACTGTAGGAGGATAATAAGCAACATCTGAAATTGTCGTTTGAACTGTTGCTCCAGACTCTTTTACTAATGTAGTCGATTTTAAAGGGTTATTATTGTCATCATACACAACTCTGTTTTCTGAACTTGTATTGTCTAAACCATTAAACTGTTTTGTTGTTGTATTTTTTATTTTGTAAACTTTATTCGGCAAAAGTTCGCTTTCATAATTTAACAAAGATTTTGCTATAAAGCTTGAAGGTGTATTGGGAGAATTAGCATTTGCATCTTCATTTATTTTTGCAGAAAAAGTGCTACCAGGCTTAATCCACGTATTAGGTTTTAAAGTAATACTTTGTGTCGCGACTAGATTATCAATTGTTGTTACTGTATAAGACCCTTCTTTAACAATTGTACTCTCAGTTTGAGTAATGTTTGGCATCAAAGGTCTCCCAAGTCCTAATACTGTATAATTTTCTGTATTTGCGCCTCTTAATGTGATATCATTTTTTGAAATACTCGAAATTACACTGTCATTATCGTCATCACCATACCAATTGGTTCTTAGTGTTGATCTAAAACCTAAGAAACCTAGGCCTTCGGTATTAGAAACAGCTCCAGAATACAAATACTGCTGTTTTTTAGAGACGTCTTTACTTTCTTTTTCTAAAAATGATACTATTTTAAAAGCAGGGACTGCTATAATATCAGTATTAGGGAAAGTTTCTGTTAGTGCTGTTGGCGTATATATAGGCTCATAAGGATCTTGTTGCAAGGTTTTATACTTAATCGTTTCTTTAACTCCGTTACCGTTTGTAATTCCTTTTAATAAAACATCTGTTTTATTGTCTTTAGGACTATTAAAAGAGATAATAGCATTATCACTAATTAAACTATATTCTAAGTTTTGATTTATTTTGTTGTGGTTTGTAAAGACTGGAATTGGATTTCTTTTTACTCCGGCAAGCTGTGATGACTTATTCAACAGATTAAAAGCGATAGCATTTCCTGTACATGATATGTTTTCAAGAAGCACCAATTTGGTGATCTGCGATTCGCCTCTTCTAGCATATATATCTTTTTCACTTAAAATATAGTCGACCGTAAGATTTTGCTGGTACAAAATATCTGTTTTCCCATCTCCATTAAAATCGTTTGCAATAAAAGTTCCTTCATTTATGCTATAAGTAGTTGACGGAAAACCAACAACACCATAATACCCTCCCTGAGAAATATAGTATGCTACACCAATGCCGTATTTAATTTATTATAAGTAATCCCTGTTGAAAAATAAAAATTCCAGCTGTCTTCATTATCCTTTTGCGGTATTACAAAATCTATTTTTCCATCACCATTGTAATCACCAAATAAAATTTGTTTGTCAAGAACTATACTAGTATCAGCAGTTGTATTTTGGTATAATAAGACTAGCTTATTGTCTTTATTTAACGTATATACTTTTATGAAATTAGTTTGAAAAACAAAAATATCAGATTTGCCATCACCGTTAAAATCAGCAACGAAAAATTTTGTGTTTTCACTATTTGCCGATATTTTCCCTAAATCAACAGATTCATTTGAAGCAATACGTCTATCTAGGTTAAAAAAATAAGCTTGACCTCCGTAATAATAATTCCTTTCATTTGTTACATTATAATGGCTATAATCACAAATTTCCATCGTATAATTAAAACTTCTTTCTACAGCAATAACATCTGTTAAACCATCACCGTTAAAATCACCACTCAAATATTCCATCGGTATATTTTCTACTACAGTAGTTGGAGGGGGATTATAAAGAGCACAATTAGACCAATTTGCAGAGGGATGACTTATAGTTGTTTTTAAGTTATATTGTTTTTCATAATGTTTAAACGCAGGTGAAGTAGATCCAATACCAAATAAAGAAAACGTGCAATTAGTATCTGTTTTGCTTACTGTTACCCAGCCTTGTGGCTGCATTTTGTTATCTGAACCTAAAAAAGAAGCTGAAAAAATATTTTCAAAAGTACCAACGGCCACCTCTCTACCTATATTAACTTGTCCTGGTGTTATACCTCCCAATATGGTATATTTATTTTTGAAACCTGCAATTTTTGAAAACAAAATAATATCTGTTTTTCCGTCATCATTAAAATCTCCAGATATATAGTCACTGTTTATGTAGTTTATTCCTGATGTACCAAGTGTGGCAGAATTATTAATTTTTAAAGGAACGTCGCTAACAGTAGTTTCATAACTAAATGTAGTGGGATTATAACTTTTCGTATTATCACCGCTTTTTTCTGTAATACTAGTTAATCGCTGATAATTTAAAGAAGTTTCTTCTTGTCCCAGAACATAATTCCTAAAGCCAACTCCATTACCAACAACATTAATTTCTTTAAGTATTGTATTTCTAGTAACACTGATGCCTCCAATGTAAGACTGCTCTGCCCGTTTCCTCGTATCATATTTAAATTTAATTTCGTTTAAAGGCGCTGTAGTTGCAATACTACCATATTTAATCGAAACTATATCTAATACATTACTAACTAAAGAATAAACATAACTAATCCTAACTCCTTGTGGATTTTCCCAGTATGTAATTGCCCAATCTGTTATAGATCGAGAATCAGTAGAATTACCATAATATGCCTTTGATCCGTCAGGATATTCAACCATAAAATAAGCCGGACCAAAATTTGCCCCGCTTGAATGAATCCCATAAGAAGTAATTTTCACATTTGAGAAACTCTCCGTCTCATACACGGTTCCATTAGCCCCATAAATTCCTGAAGTCCCATTTTTCACTATTAACCTCTGCCCATCTAAAGCAAAACGATCTAAAGCATTAAAATCAACTGCATCAATTATTCCATCATGAAATTTTGTTGCTGGAATTCTGGATATTGTTGATACTCCAGCAATATTCCACCCAAAGCCAGCTACACCATTACCGCCCTGACTGTTATAAACTAAGCTGATTTGGGGAACTATGCCATTGATTCCGGGAGGAACTGCTATTGGAATTGTATAATTAGCTCCTCCTGATAAAGAAACTGACAATTGACCTTCTGTAATACCAACTTCAGAAGAAGTCTGCGCAGAAGCTAAAAAACCAAAAACTAAAAGAATAAGGGTAAAGTAAAATTTTTTCATGGCGTTTATTGTTTTATGATTTTAATAGATTTTTCTCCTCCATCTTTGTAGGAAAGCAAAACAAGATAAACGCCGGAAGGGTATTGTTGAAAAGGAATATTCAAATTGCTTATACTGTTGTCAGCTCGATAAGTACGCAGTACCTGACCTGTTATAGAATACAGATTTACAGCTGTTACGTAATTATCTTTGGCTAACTGCCATTGGAGATATAACTCTTCTTTTACAGGATTTGGGTAATAGGAGATAACATCCTCAGGAAAGAATTTTTCCAAATCACTTTCAGCAACAGCATCAATTTCCTTAACAGGCTTTGCAGATTGAGGCAGGCAATTAATACAAAGTATTCGTGTAGTTTGATTTCCAGCTCCATCATAACTAAAAGTGAGTTTAGTTTGCGCGCTTATAGTAAAGCAAAATAAAAGGGAAATTAGAGGGATATAATTACTCATTAGACATATATTAAAATATTTCTTACAAATATATAATTATAACCTAAATCTTACAAAAAAATATGTTAATTAACATATTTATATAAAAAAAGCGAGACCTAAATCTCGCTTTTTTAACATTATTAATTTTATTTTGTGACTTACTCCACCGTAACTGATTTTGCCAGATTACGTGGCTGATCGACATTACATCCTCTCATTACAGCAATGTAATAAGAAAGCAATTGCAAAGGTATTGTAGTAATTAATGGAGATAATGCATCTGAAGTTTCAGGAATTTCGATTACATAATCTGCCAATTCGCGAACTTGTGTATCTCCTTTAGTAACAACGGCAATAATTTTACCGCTTCTGGATTTTATTTCCTGAATGTTACTTACAATTTTATCGTAATGCCCTTGTTTTGGTGCAATTACAATAACGGGCATGTGCTCATCGATAAGAGCGATAGGTCCGTGTTTCATTTCGGCTGCAGGATATCCTTCTGCATGGATATAAGAGATCTCTTTTAATTTAAGAGCGCCTTCAAGTGCTACAGGAAAATTATAACCACGACCTAAGTACAAACAGTTTGGTGCATCTTTAAAAACTGCAGCAATTTCTTTTGCTCTTTCGTTTGTTTCTAAAGCTTCTGCTACTTTTGAAGGTATTATTTCTAATTCTTGCAAATAAGCATGAAAATCAGAATTTGATAAAGTTCCTTTTGCTTTTCCTAATCTCAAGGCAATCATGGTTAAAACCGTGATTTGAGTGGTAAAAGCTTTAGTTGAAGCTACACCTATCTCCGGACCTGCGTGTGTATAAGCTCCCGCATGACTTTCTCTCGAAATAGAAGAACCTACAACATTACAAACTCCAAATACGAAAGCACCATTTTCTTTTGCTAATTTAATAGCTGCCATAGTATCTGCCGTTTCTCCAGATTGAGAAATTGCAATTACAATGTCATCTTTATTTATGATAGGGTTTCTGTATCTAAATTCAGAAGCATACTCTACTTCAACCGGAATACGCGTAAATTCTTCAAAAATATACTCAGCAACTAAGCCGGCATGCCATGAAGTTCCACAAGCAACAATTAAAATTCGCTTAGCGTTTAAGAATTTTTCAAGATTATCTTCAACACCCGCCATCTGAACGATACCTTCATTTGCATGAAGTCTTCCTCTGTAAGTATCTTTGATTACACTTGGCTGTTCGTAGATTTCTTTCAGCATGAAATGATCGTAACCTCCTTTTTCAATCTGCTCCAAATTCATTTGAAGTTCCTGAATATAAGGATCAACTAACGAGTCATCTTTTATTTTTCTAACTTTAAGAGGCTTGTGCAGTCTAATGTTTGCCATTTCACCATCTTCAAGATAAATGGCATTTGAAGTATATTCAATAAAAGGCGAAGCATCAGAAGCAATAAAATATTCTCCTTCTCCAACACCAATTGCCAAGGGGCTTCCTAATCTTGCCGCTACAATTTCGTCCGGATTTTTTTTATCAAAAACAGCAATAGCATAAGCTCCCACTACCTGGTTTAAAGCAATTTGAACTGCTTTACCCAATTTTATATTTTCGTTTTTCTGTACTTCTTCGATTAAGTTCACTAAAACTTCAGTATCTGTATCCGACTTAAAAGTATAACCTCTCTTGATTAACTCTTCTTTAAGCGGTGCATAATTCTCAATGATTCCGTTGTGGATAATTGCTAATTCGCCCGAATTAGAAAGATGCGGATGCGAGTTTACATCGTTTGGAACTCCATGAGTAGCCCAGCGTGTATGCCCAATTCCAATCTTTCCATTGGTCGCAAAACCTTCATTGGCTTTAGCTTCAAGATCTGAAACTTTACCCTTTGTTTTACAAACTTTTATTGCCGCTTCGTTGTCATACAACATAACACCGGCACTATCATACCCTCTGTATTCGAGTCGTTTTAATCCCTTGATGACAATAGGATACGCCTCTCTATGACCTATATATCCAACAATTCCACACATATATTATTTATTAATTTGGTTTCGTGTAGTAAACTTCAAGCCTCAATCGTTTATCGACAGGAACTGAAGCCGTTCCTCCGTATAATATTGTTCCTAACGGATTCATAACCGATGTTCTTGGAGCTTCTGAAATTTCGTCATTCTTTAATTTTAAGAAATTCGAAGCATTAATATTGATACTTTGTGACACCACCAAACCTAACTTAACATTTTCTAATGTCGCATCTTTTATAAGATTTCGGATGTGATCAGTAAGCCTGATTTTATAGGATACTCCTCTTTTGTTATCACCACGTTTAATAAGACCGCCAAAAACATATTTCGCATCATTAGCAGCAGTATTACTGGTTAAACTTGTTGTTCCGTCAGAATAATAATCTACTAATGGTACATTATGGGTCAAATCATACAAATAAACTCTGTTTGGTTCATCAACAGTACCCGTCATTTTATCCGCATCAACATAAAAAACCAGATTAGCTTCGTTCACCATCCATTTATTGGCTCTGATAGTCTCTAATTTTGAAGCAAAATCAGAAAGATTAATGACTGCCAGCGAACCTTGACCGCCTTTTACATACAATCTTTCATCACCTGCAGTTTTATTAAATGCTTTTACCGCATTATCATAAGTTACATTCTTAACATCCTGCAGAAAACCGGCTGTACTTACATCGGCTGGAAGCGTACCTTTGAAAATAATCGATAAACTCTTATCTTCGGTTAAATTAGGATCATCTGTTGTTATTTCAGTTTTAGCTGTATAATTGATCGTTATTTTAGCTTTAGAGAAATCTAACAATGCCATATTACTAGGGTTGCTTCCCGATTTTTCAACCTGAAAATACAAACCTCTAAAATATTCCTGAAAAACATCCTGCGACGATAACTTCGAAGCAGGTGCTTTTAAAATTTTGTTTAGAAAAACTGTTTTATTTAGCCCTACACGCATTTCAGGAGCAGTGTACGTATAATTGTATTTAGTTGTTGATCCTTCCGCTAAAGTCGAATCTTTTCTTTGTGTGGCATCAAAAGCGAATTCCTCATTCTGTCTTTTATCAATTGAATCATTTAAAACAGGTCCCACTATATTGGCTTTAAAAGCCGCATTTTCATCTGTGTAATATAATTGTGCTACCTGGCCGCCTCCGCTGAAATAAGAACTACGCATCTGATATCCTGACTCGTAAATACTTAATTTAATTTTTCCTTTAGGATCTCCATAGATAGAATCTAACTCATAAACATAACCGCCTTTAGAATCTGCTGCAGTCGTGTGACTAAAATAAGGCACGCTCAAGATAACACTTTTAACTTTTGTTACCTCACCAATTGTTGGCGCGTAAGTGCTAAGCGTAACCTGAGTAGCATAATTGGCAGTAGTTGTTCCAAAAACCGGGTTTTCATAAATACCCAAAGCATTACTTGATAATGCATTAGACTGAATTGGGGTTATTTCCTGATTGTAAGCTATAACATCATATTTTTCAGACTCAAGTCCGAAATGATCATCTCCGATCAAATCATCTCCAATCGCATTAAAATCTTTATCGCAAGAATATAAAAGAACGACCGTTGCAGCTAATAGAAGTTTCTTAATAAAAGAAGTATTATACATGTTTAATAATAAAGTTAAAATTTAAAGACCCATACTTTTATAGAAATTTGTATACGCCTCAGCGAATGCATCTTTCGTGGCGAAAGGTAAAAAAGGTTTTCCTGAAGATTCTATAAATTTTGTTAAACTTGGAGATACATTTTCAGACGCTATAATCACAGCATCAGAATGCAATATGCTGGCCTTTAGGATATTTTCATAATTAGGCGTTTCTAAATCAGCAACTGCTTCATGAGGAACACCATCAAATTTAACCTTATTAATCATCTCTAAATCTAAATTTTCATCAAAAGACTGTCCGTAAACTGATGTTACAATTTTCGTTTCAGAAAATAAGGCTTCATTTTTATAATAATGTTTCATATAAATTGGAAGCATTGCCGCTAACCATCCATGAACATGTATAATATCGGGAACCCAATTCAATTTTTTTACTGTTTCTACCACTCCTTTTGCAAAAAATATGGCTCTTTCGTCGTTATCAGGATATAGAACTCCTTCTTCGTCTGCAAAAGTTGCTTTACGTTTAAAATATTCATCGTTATCGATAAAATAAACCTGAATTCTTTCTTTAGGAATTGAAGCTACCTTGATAATCAACGGCATATCTAAGTCATTCACTACCAAATTCATTCCTGAAAGTCTAATAACTTCATGCAACTGGTGTCTTCTTTCGTTGATATTTCCATATCTTGGCATGAAAATTCTTATCTGGCCTCCTTGATCGTTGATCATTTTTGGAACGTCATAAGACATTAAAGAAACCTCATTTTCAGCCAAATAAGGCACGACTTCAGATGATACATATAATATC
>Ga0247811_1000251_pt1 | contig 18677 bp, 19 predicted proteins | sample UWRJL134311R1_FD_189018 | JGI IMG/M metagenome (GOLD analysis project Ga0247811, IMG submission 189018) | Plant litter microbial communities from Arlington Agricultural Research Station in Wisconsin, United States - UWRJ-L134-311R-1 | ecosystem: Environmental > Terrestrial > Plant litter >...
GATGTGACCTTGCAATTTGAAGAACTCAAACGTAAAAATTTTACCCGTCTCGCCTCAGATGATGAACTCGACAAAGAAACGCGCCAGGCAAAAATGCAGGAGGCCCAAATGGTAATTGAGCAGTTGATATGGATGAGCAATCTCGCAGAAAAGATTTTGAAGATTACAGAAGATTTTAAACAAGAAATCCAGATCAATTGATCTGGATTTCTTGTTTAAATATGCAAATGAACTTAGTTATTCAGTTTTAAAACTGCTGCAGTATGCTTTCTAAGTTCTGCTAAAAGTTCAGGTTTATCGTTTAAGGTCTGTCCGTAAGAAGGAATCATGTTTTTCATTTTTTCTTCCCATTCAGGGGTTTTAATCTGATTTGCAAAACATCTGCTGATTAAGTCAATCATGATTGAAACTGCTGTTGAAGCACCGGGAGACGCTCCCAATAAAACCGCTAACGTTCCGTCATGTGTATTAATAACTTCTGTGCCAAATTCTAAAATTCCGCCTTCTTTTTCATCTTTTTTGATGACCTGAACGCGTTGTCCTGCTCTTTCTAATTTCCAGTCTTTAGAACGTGCTGTTGGCAGATATTCACGAAGTGCATTCATTCTGTCTTTTGGTGACTGACGCACCTGCTCGATTAAATATTTGGTCAAAGGAATATTATGAAATCCCGCTGACAGCATCGGAATCAAATTGTTTGCTTTTATAGATAAAGGTAAATCAAGATAAGAACCATTTTTTAAGAAACGAGTCGAAAATCCTGCAAAAGGCCCGAAAAGCAATGCTTTTTCTCCGTCAATTACACGAGTATCGATATGAGGAACAGACATTGGAGGTGCTCCAACGCTGGCTTTTCCGTATACTTTTGCCTGGTGTTTCGCAATAACTTCCGGATTGGTACATTTTAACCATTGTCCGCTTACCGGGAAACCACCGTAGCCATTTCCTTCAGGAACATTTGCTTTTTCTAATAATGGCAGTGAACCGCCGCCGGCACCAATAAATACGAATTTTGTATATGCTTTTCTTTTTTGTCCGGTCGATACATCTGTAATTTTAATTCTCCAGGTTTTATCTTCGCGCTGTTTTAATTTTTGTACTTCATGGTTAAAGTATAAAGATACACCATCTAATTTTTCAAGATAATTAAACATGCTTCTGGTCAAAGCTCCAAAATTTACATCGGTACCAATTTCCATGTGGGTTGCAGCTAATTTTTCGTTAGTTTCCCTGCCTTCCATCACAAGCGGCATCCATTGTTTCAATTGCTCAAAATCTGAACTAAAAGTCATTTGAGAAAAGATAGGATTGCTTTGTAAAGCTTCAAATCTCTTTTTAAGATAAGCTACATTTTTGTCTCCCCAGACAAAACTCATGTGAGGAACACTTTTAATAAAATTATCAGGAGATGGTACTTTATTTTCTTGCACTAAGTACGCCCAAAACTGGCGTGAAATCTCAAATGCTTCCGCAATACTTATTGCTTTTTTAGGATCAATACTTCCGTCAGCCTTTTCCGGAGTGTAATTTAGCTCACAAAAAGCAGAGTGTCCAGTTCCTGCATTATTCCAGGCATCAGAGCTTTCGGCTGCGGCAACATCAAGTCTTTCGTAAATTTCAATTTTTATGTCAGGTTGTAATTCTTTCAAAATTACTCCCAGAGTAGCACTCATAATTCCCGCTCCAATTAGTACTACTTCACTATTAGAACGTATTGTTTCATCAGGCATAACAGTATTGTTTTTAAAGTGCAAAGGTAATTTTTATAATTGCAAAAAAAAACTAATTTTATATGATAAAAGTTATGTTTTTCTAAAAAAAAGCATGAATTGTGATTAATGAAAAAAAAGCTAAAATCTTTTTGAAGATAGATAATCCTGAAGCATAATTGTTGCCGAAATTTCATCGATCAATCCTTTGTTCTGGCGTTGTTTTTTACTCAAACCGCTGTCAATCATCGTTTGAAATGCCATTTTTGAAGTAAATCGCTCATCTACGCGAACAACCTTCATATCCGGAAAAATATTGGAGAAGTGAGTGACAAAACCTTTTACTATCGAAGCACTTTCTGATGGCTGGCCGTTCATTTGTTTGGGTTCTCCAATTAGGACCGCTTCGACTTTTTCTTTTGCAAAATAATCTTTTAAAAAATCAATTACCGTATTTGTTGGAATGGTAGTCAAGCCCGAAGCAATAATCTGCATTTCGTCAGTAACAGCAATTCCGGTACGTTTTTGTCCGTAGTCTATAGAGAGAATTCTTGGCATTTTATATTTTTCATCAAAGATAAGTATTTTATTTTCTTCTTTCTGACCGCTCCTTTAACCGAATTTCAATAAAAAATCCGCTTTGAAAACTCAAAACGGACTTTACCTAATTATTCAAAAACCTAAAAAAATCTTTTATCTATCTGTTAAATAATCTTCTAAAAAAACCTCTTTCTTCCTCTTCGTCATTCTCTTCATGCTGTTCGTACTGCGCAAATTTTGACTGCGATTTTTCATGCTCGTAAATCAACTCTTTAATATATTCGACATACGATCTCTTTTTTTCTTCTAAAAAACCGATCAAATATTTCTCACTGAATTCTACTCCGCTTGCCGCTTCGATCTGGAGCAGTTTTTTATACAAAGGCTCGATATATAAAGAAACCACTTCGTGAGGTACTGATTGTCGTCTTCCAAAATAATTTACAATTACTCCATTTTCATCTTTGGCAATTTCAAAATCGGTAATTACCCAATAATAACGTCCTGACTTGGCTAAATTTTTCACAATGGCATGAAAGTTTTTTCCTTGTTTCAGATTTTCCCAAAGCACCTTAAAAATAACTTTTGGCATATCAGGATGACGAATTATATTATGCGGCTGCCCCATTAGTTCATAATCTTCATAACCGGAAACATCAACAAAAACTTCATTGGCATATTCAATAATACCAAAAGCATTGGTTTTGCTCATAATAACTTGTGTTTTATCCCACGTAACTTCTTTATCAATAACTGTAACTCGGTTTTGAACTTGATTTTCCTGATTCATGTTTGGCTGCTTATAAAATTTATTTTTTTTGGATTAGCTGATCAAATCTCTTTTAATGGGTAAAATTTGATGTTGCGAAATTAGTCGGAAGTAAAAACACAAAATCTGATTTTTGTCATATTATGATATAAAAAAAACTTTTAGGGGTGATTTACAAAAACACAAATCTGTATATAGAACGGAATTAATTTATCAAATTAAAAACAAAAAGTTAAATCTGTAACATTTTCAAAAGCCTTTAGTTTTTCGCATTTGCACAAATAAGTTATCTTTGCCAAAAATTAAAACTATGAATTCTTTACAGACTATAATTGAACAAGCTTGGGAAAACAGAGCTTTATTACAAGAAACAGCTACAACTGATGCTATTAGAGAAGTGATCGAATTGGTTGACGCAGGAAAATTACGTTGTGCTGAACCTGTTGGTGACAAGTGGCAAGTAAACGAATGGGTTAAGAAAGCGGTTGTTATGTATTTCCCAATTCAAAAAATGGAAACATGGGAATCTGGTATTTTTGAATATCACGATAAAATGCTGCTAAAAAGAGGTTATGCTGAAAAAGGAATTCGTGTAGTACCAAATGCTGTTGCCCGTTACGGAGCTTACATTTCAAGCGGCGTTATCTTAATGCCAAGTTATGTAAATATTGGTGCTTATGTAGACGAAGGAACTATGGTGGATACTTGGGCGACTGTTGGAAGCTGTGCACAAATTGGTAAAAATGTTCACTTAAGTGGCGGTGTTGGTATTGGCGGTGTTTTAGAGCCATTGCAGGCTGCTCCGGTAATTATCGAAGATGGTGCTTTTATAGGATCTCGTTGTATTGTTGTAGAAGGTGTGCACGTTGGTAAAGAGGCCGTTCTTGGCGCTAACGTTTGTTTGACTGCTTCAACAAAAATTATAGATGTTACAGGCGATGAACCAGTTGAAATGAAAGGTTTTGTTCCTGCTCGTTCTGTTGTGATTCCAGGAAGCTATACTAAAAAATTCGCTGCCGGAGAATTTCAGGTTCCATGTGCTTTGATTATTGGTACCCGTAAACCATCTACAGATTTAAAAACTTCATTAAACAATGCACTTCGCGAATACGATGTTGCTGTATAATTTTTAAATAAAAACAAAGTAAAAAATCCAAATTCCAATTGATAAGATTGGAATTTGGATTTTTTTTGCTTCAATTTGTAAGCTCATAATACGATTTAAATTTTTAGATGAAGATACTTGTAATCCAGCAAAAGATGATTGGAGACGTTTTGATCAGCAGTATAATATGCAACAATCTGCGTACTGCTTATCCTGATGCGCAAATCGATTATTTAGTTTACGCCTCTACAACTCCTGTTTTAGAAGGCAATTCAAGTATTGACAACATTATTTTATTCGAAGAAAAGCATCGAAAAAGCAAAAAAGAATTACTAAATCTCGGACTTCAAATTAGAAATGAAAAGTATGATGTATTAATCGACGCTTATTCTAAACTCGAAAGCTGGATTCTGGTTTTATTAAGCAATGCGAAACGAAAAATCTCCTATAAAAAACCAGGCAGAACTTTTTTATATACAGATAACGTTCCGTTTGAGCCTTTTCCTAAAACGAATTTGGGATTGGCTATTGAAAGACGTCTTTCGTTATTAAAACCTTTAGACTTACAAATAAAAATAGATCCAATTCCGAAATTATTTGTTTCTGAAAAAGAAAATCAGGAAGCTATTGCTCTTTTTGAAAAGCACAATGTTCGAAAAGATCAAAAAACAGTAATGATAAGTTTACTAGGAAGCGAAAAATTAAAAACATATCCTTTAGAATTTATGTCTAAAGTGGTTGATTATGTGGCTGATAATGCAGCCGTAAATATTCTTTTTAATTATTTTCCCAAACAACTTGAAGACGCCAAAACCGTTTTTAATGCTTGCAAAGCTTCAACTCAGGAAAAGATTTATTTTGATTTATTAGGAGACGATTTACGCTCTTTTATTGCCATTATGAGTCAATGTGATTTGATTATAGGAAACGATGGTGGTGCCATCAATATGGCCAAAGCACTAGGAAAGCCCTCTTTTATTATTTTCTCTCCCTGGATAGAAAAGAAAATCTGGGCCACTTTTGAAGACGGAATTCACCATTTGTCTGTGCACTTAAAAGATTATCGTCCGGATTTATTTGAAAATAAGACCGAAAAACAACTAAAAAAAGAGTCATTATCCTTATATCAGGAATTTAACCCTGAATTTTTTAAGGATAAAATTGAATTGTTTTTTGAACAAAATATAAGTTCTCCTGCATAATGATTTCATCAGAACAACTTTTAACGGCATTGGTTATTACCTATAATGAAGAACAAAACATAAAAATTGTTCTTGATGATCTGGCTTTCGCCGATGAAATTATCGTTGTCGATTCTTTTAGTTCTGATAAAACTTTCGAAATAGCCTCTTCATACCAAAATGTGAAAGTGGTGCAGCGTACTTTTGATAATTTTGCTTTTCAGCGTAATTATGCATTAAGCCTTGCCTCAAATTCATGGATTCTTTTTATTGATGCTGACGAAAGATTAACTCCTGAACTGCAGGAGGAAATCAGCACTGTAATTCATCAAAAAAATACTGCTGCAGCTTACTTTATACGTCGCAATTTTATGTTCGAAAACAAAAAACTGCATTTTAGCGGCTGGCAGACAGATAAAATTATTCGCCTTTTTAAGAAAGAAAAAGCCATTTACAATAGCAAAAAAATTGTTCATGAAAAACTAATCGTCAGCGGAAAAATCGGGAAATTAAAAAACAAACTGATTCATTATTCGTATTCAAATTATGAAGATTATAAGCAAAAAATGATTTTTTACGGACAATTAAAAGCGCAGGAAGAATTGGTAAAAAGGACCAAACCGAATTTTTTTCACTTTTACGTTCGTCCCTCTTATCAATTTTTGAATCAATATGTTGTGCGATTCGGCTTTTTAGATGGCAAAAAAGGAATTATTATCTGTTATTTAAATGCTTTGAGCGTTGCAGTCCGGTTTCAGGAACTCAAAAAAATCAGAATAAAAAACTAAGATTTCCAGAATTTAAGTTTCTTCTTCAATCTTTTCTTTCTCGCAAACTCTTCCTGAAAATCAGTGGTTGCCTGCCACATTTTATCACAAATTTCAGCTTCGGTTTTAGCGGTATAGAATTTAGAATATTCATTACTCATTATTTCTACCATTCCTTTTTGAGGCGTCAAACGGCTAAAGTTGCTCATACGCTGTTCAAAACTCATCGTTTCATGAAAATTCATTCGGTTTAAGTCGACCAAAAAGAAATCATATTGATTTGCAGCAGTTTTCTTTATTAATGTATTTCCGGGAGAATGATCTAAAAACTCCACTCCTTTTTCATGTAAGTCGAAGGTAAATTTAGCAAACTGTCTTAAAATAGTATTATGATCCGGATAGTCCGGAATTTCAACCAATTCCCTGTAAGTCAATTCGGTTATCAAATGTTCGCTGGCATAATAACTGTCTTTTAAACCAATACCATTAAAGTTTTCAAGAAATGCAATTGGCTGTGGTGTTCCAATCCCTTTTTCAAGTAAAATTGTAGCATATTCAAATGAACGTCTTGCTTTTGATTTTCTAAAATAACGATAAGCAATTTTGTTGATGATATTCGGAATTTTAAATGATTTTATATTGATCTTTTTTCCATTTAAATCGAATAATTTGATTTTATTACGATCTCCATTTCCAAACAATTCTCCCGTAGAATTAAAGGTTTTAATATTGTCAAGAATTGACGCAGTGCTATTTCCGAAAATGGGATTTACTTTAAAATTCATCAGTAGTTTTTTATAAACAAACAAAAATACACATACAATTTAAGACTTCAAATTAATATTGTATTTTCGTCAAAAAAATAGGTTTGGGAAAGCGTTTTTCACAGCCTTCAAAAAAAGAAAAAAAATATCAATTCTTAACAGCTTTTGCGTTGTTAAGTATATTAAAATACTAACATAAAATGACTATAATTCACGTATCTGCGGTAAAAAATTGGGGAGGAGGAGAAAACCATATTGAAACTTTATGCCAGGAACTAAAAGCATCAAACCCGGAAGTAAAAAATATTATTTTATGCGTTAAGAACAAACCTTTTCATAATCGTCTTAAAGAAACAGATATTAAATTTGAAACAGCTCCCCTGGCCTATAACCTGGACTTCAGATTTTCATTAAAATTAATCAAAATGTGTGCTAAATATAAGGCAGATCTCATTCATATACACGATCCGTCTGCGATAGCGCTCACGATTATTGCAGATAAAATATCTAAACTGCCGCCGTTTGTATTTAGCAAAAAAACATCTTTTGAAATTAAACATAAAAAGCTCACTCTTTACAAATACAATTATCCAAAAATTAAAAAAATATTTTGTGTTTCGAATGAAACAAAGAGAATTTGCGAAAAATCAATTTATAATAAAAGCAAACTTGTTACGATTTATCACGGGACTTCGATGCTGAATAAAAAAACTGAAGCATCAGATAATTTAAGACAAAAATTTGAGATTGATCCTTCAAAAAAAATAATTGGTAATATTGGAAACCATATTCGAGCTAAAAATCTTGAAACGTTTGTAGAAGTTGTAAATGATATCGTTAATGTAAAAAAATTAACTCATTACTATTTTATACAAATTGGAACTTTTACAGATCGAACCGAAGATTTATTAAACAGAGTTAAAGAATTAAATTTAGAAAACCACATCCAATTTATGGGTTATACGGTAAACGCAGCAAAGTATATTCCGCAATTTGATGTTTTCCTGATGACTTCACAAAGTGAAGGTATTCCTGAAGTTATATTTGAGAGCTTTTATCACAAAAGACCTGTCGTAAGCACAGATGTGGGCGGGATTCCGGAAATTATCGAAGATAACATCAATGGTTTCTTAACACCAAAACATAATCCAGTATTATTGTCGGAGAAAATTATTGCTCTCGCTGACGATGAAATACTAATAAACAAATTTATAAATGTCTCACACGAAAAATTAATGGCTAATTTTCTAGCTTCAACTATGGCACAAAAAATGCTTGACGAATATAAAAATATCATTGCTTAATATTGTAAAAACATATATTTTTTCTTAAATTCAATACCATTAAACATAATAATTCGTTCAGTTTAATTGAAAGAATTCTTTATTTAAAAAGTGTTGAATAATTATTTAAGTACTATTTAAACTGATTTATTTCACACTATTTTTTACAAAAGCACATTATGCGTATTACTATAATCAGTTTAGATAATTGGGGATTCAATAATCATATTGCTCTTTCACTGAAAGGGCGGGGGCATGATGTACATCATATTAATTTTAATAAATATGAATACCAGTATCACAGCGTATTGCTGCGGATCTACAATTTTTTCTTAAAAACATTTTTTAAGAAAAATTTAAAAACAATGTATTTTGGAAAAAAAATCCTTGAAAACCTTAAGGAAATCAATGAAATTCAAGATATAATTTTAGTTATTAAAGGAGATTTTATTGATCCGAAAAGTGTTTCGGAATTTAAAAAATACGGAAAAAAAACTATTGCGTATTTTAATGATAACGTACACAGATGTCCAAAAATAATCAGGGTTATTCCAAATTTTGACGAAGTATATTCGTTTGAAAAACAAGACTGCGAAAAATACAATTTAAAATTTGCCACCAATTGGATCTATAATGCTTCCTGCAACAAGCCTGAAAAACCTTTTGAATATCAGGTTTTCAATATCATTTCGATAGATAAAAGACTTCCTATTCTTTCCAGAATTGCCGAAAATTTGAAATCAAAAAACATCAGCCACAAGATTTTTGTTTATGATAAAAAATACAAGCGAAAAACATCAACGATTGAATTTATTACGAATCATATTCCGTTGTCTGAAATAAATGAATATATAAATCGCTCTCAGGTTTTGCTCGATGTAAATCGAAAAAGTCAAAGCGGACTGACATTTAGAGTGTTTGAAAGCATCGGACTGCAAAAGAAACTCATTACTACCAATTCGGATATTGTAAATTACGATTTTTATAATCCGAATAATATCCTGGTAATCGACGAGAAAAATCCTGATATTCCGATTTCATTTTTCGAAAAAGAATATGAAAAAATACCGGATGAGATTTTTAAAAAATACACCTTAGAAGGCTGGATTGATAATGTCATTTACAATACAATCAGATAATTTAATTCATAAAATGGCTCAAAATATATACATAATCTGTCCTCCTAAAAAAGCTACCGGAGGCCCGGAAGCCTTACATCAATTAGGATATGTCCTGAATTCATTGGGATATAATGCAAAAATGCTGTATTCCAAGCATAAAAAAGATCCTGTACATCCTTTTTACAAAAATTACAATGTTCCGTATGTAATGAAAGTAAAAGACAGTGCTGACAATGTGATGGTTATTCCGGAATCGATGACAAATCTCATTGCCAAATATCCTCTTGCCCAGAAAAAAGTATGGTGGTTAAGCCTTGATTTTTATGAGATATTGATGAACAGCCGTGAGAAGAAAAAAAACTGGATCAGGAAGTTAGTCGTTCCTTATAAACATACTGAATACCGCTTTGAGCCTAACAAAACGGTCACGCACTGGTATCAGTCTCAAAGAACAAAAGAATTTCTGCAGACTAAAAAGTTAGACAATGATACTGCCTATTTATGCGATTATGTAACAGAACTCTTTTTTGAGAATCTGCCGGAATCTTTTTCTAAAGAGAATATCATTACTTATAACCCGAAAAAAGGACTTGATAAAATTGAAAAGTATATGACGCTTCTCCCTCAATATAAATGGACACCGCTAACAGGAATGTCCAGAGAAGAAATGCGGGATACTTTACGAAAAACAAAACTTCATATTGATTTTGGCTACTTTCCCGGAAGAGATAAAATTCCGAGAGAAGCACTGGTTTCAGGCGTTTGTCTCTTAACAGGACGCGACGGAACTGCCGGCTTTAAAGAAGATTTAGGAATTCCTGAAAAATATAAGCTGCAGGCAGATGAAACTCAAATTGAAAAAGTAACGGAATTAATTCATCATGCAATGAATAATTACGACGCTGTTTTTAGTGAATTTTCAGATTTCAGAGCCTTTGTAATGAATGAAAAGCAAAATATGATTGAGAATGTAAAAAAGCTTTTCACCCAACCATAAAACATTATTGTATGAAAGTTTGTTTAATTAGTTATGATTCCACTTACTATGATCACAACATTGTAAATGAATTAAAAAGAAGAAATATTGAGGCCAATCATATCGATGCTTCAAAATTCAAATATAAATACACCTCGGTTTTTGACAAAATCGGGAATTCTATTAATAAAACATTTTTCAATAAAAATAAAAAGATTACCGCATTAGAAGATTACATTCTCAATCAGGTTAAAGAATGGGGGCATCAGGATGCAATTTTATTCATTCGTCCGGATAAAATAAGCCGAAAAACACATTTAGAACTTAAAAAACTAAGCAATAAATACCTTGCCTATATCTACGACAGCTGCAGGCGATTTCCTATTGATCATCTAGTCGACGGCGTTTTCGACGAAATATTTTCATTTGACTTAGTTGATGTCAAAAAACATCAATTTACCTTCATCTCGAATTACATTTACATGGAAAAGAGACCTATAGCCTATACAAATGAGAATATTTTTATCGTAATTTCTATAGACGAACGTTTTGATTTTTTAAATAATCTGGCCAATTATCTTGCAGTTCATGCAATTCCGTTTAAGTTTATGGCAGTTGGCAAAAAAGCGCCTGAAAATATACATGCAAACATTAGTTATTCAAAAGATCTTGTGTTTCCTGACGAATTACAAGCAGATTTTGAAAACTCAAAAATATTTTTGGATTTAATACGAAAAGACCACAACGGTTTAAGTTTCAGGATATTTGAAGCGTTGGCAATGCAGAAAAAAATTATAACCACGAATAAATCAATTAGTAATTACGATTTTTACAATCCCAATAACATTTTGATTTTGGATGAAAATAGTGAAATAAACATCGATCCAGAATTTTTAAAAACGCCATATGAGCCTCTGCCCGACGAAATTTATCATAAATATACGATTGAAAATTGGGTGAAAACCGTTTTTAAATTATGAAAAACAGCATGGAATCATTTGAAAATAAAAAGATACTATTACCCATTACTGTGGATGTTGGATTGTATGCCTGCATAGAAGAAAATTTGAAAAAAAATGGCTTTGAGGTATACATGCTTACGTATAATAATGAATTTAAATATCCGGGTTTAAAATATAAAATCTTAAATTTCATTCATAAAAATTTTCTTTTTGACAAAGGATATAAAGCCAGAATCCGAAAGGAATTGCAGTATAAAAAAATAGAAAAAGAATTAGAATCATTCCCTAAAGTTGATTACAGCCTTACTATTCGTGCAGATTTGTTCAACAAATCTATACTTAATAAAGTGACAAGTCTTGCTGCTAAAAATTACGCTTATCAATGGGATGGATTGTCCCGATTTCAAGGAATACAGGAATTGATACCGCTTTTTGATAAGTTTTACGTCTTTGATAAAAATGATATTGAGAAAGGAAAAACATATCCAACAACTAATTTTTATTTTGATTGTTTCGATACTTTATTTGAAAAAAAGATACCTGAATATGACTTTTTTTACATTGGTTCTTATGACAACAGAATACAGGCTTTACTAACGATCTGCGATTATTTATACAGTAAAAATTATAAACTGAATGTGATTTTAAGAACAGTAACCAAAGATAATCTACAGGCAAGACCTTATATTTCGTTTATAAAAAAGCCGACCTCTTACTATGAAAATCTGGAAAAAGGTGCTAACGCCAAATTTTTAATCGATTTAAAAAATGATTCGGTACACGAAGGATTGTCTTTTAGAATTTTTGAGGCACTGGGCAGCAATAAAAAGATCATTACCAACAATCAAATCATTAAAAATTATGATTTTTACGATCCTCAAAATATACTTTGCCTTGACGAAAAATTTGATTTAAGCAGGATTGATGATTTTTTAAACACTCCTTACAGAGAAGTCGATCCTATAACAAAGAAAAAATACAGTTTTACAAATTGGATAAAATACCTCTTAGAAATAGACGGTAATATTCCATTACAAATTCCATAATTACCCGATTAAAATTTAAAATCATGAACGAAGAAATCATAAAAGCATACGAAGTTATAAAAGAAGGAGGCATCATACTTTACCCAACAGATACCGTTTGGGGAATTGGCTGCGACGCTACAAATGCTGAAGCTGTAGCTAAAATATACAAACTCAAACAACGTGCTGAAACACAAAGTATGATTGTATTGATGAACGGAGAAAAAATGATGTACAATGTGTTCAAAAACATTCCTGAAGTAGCCTGGCAGATTTTAGATTTATCTGAAAAACCAACTACTTTAATCTTAGATGAACCAAGAAATGTTGCGAAAAACATTATTGCTGCAGATAATTCTCTTGGAGTCCGCATTGTAAAAGAACCTTTTTGCTTTAAGTTATTAGAGCGAATGAAAAAGCCTTTGGTATCTACTTCGGCTAATATTTCAGGACAGCCAACCCCAATTGCTTTTAAAGATATTAACCCTGAAATCATTAAAGGAGTTGATTATGTAGTGAAGTTAAATCAGGATAAAGTTGCCGGAAAACCATCAACAATCATCAAATTAACGAATGATTCACAGGTAAAAGTGATTAGAAAGTAATTCGTAATTGATAATTATCAATTATCTATTGTTAATTGTTAATTGTTTTTAAACACTCCATAAGCCAGTCAATATCTTCTGTGGTATTGAAATGGCTGAAAGAAATTCGGAGATTTGGTAATTTTAAATCATTCTCCGAAAGCATTTCTTTTAAAACATGAGACGGTTTAATACTTCCGGACTGGCAGGCGCTTCCTCTTGACACTGCAATTCCTTTCATATCTAAACTAAACAAAAGCATAGAAGTTTTACTTTCTGAAAAAGGCAAAATAATATTGATAATATTGTAAAAATCGTCTTTTTTACCATTGATTCTAAAGCCTGGGAAATGGCCTTCAAGCTGCTCAATAAGGTATTTTTTTAAGCCGGTAATATAGTTTCTTTCTTCGTTTAAGTTCTCGTAAGAAAGAGATAATGCTTTCGCCATTCCGGCAATTTGATGCACGGCTTCTGTTCCTGCGCGAAGTCCTTTTTCTTGTTCGCCGCCAAAAATCAATGGCTGTAAACCGGAGTTTTTCCGAACAAAAGCAAAACCAACCCCTTTTGGTCCGTGAAATTTATGGGCACTTGCCACAATAAAATCGACAGCAGTCTGCTGTAAATCAATTTCCGTTTTTCCAACAGACTGAACGGTATCAGAATGAAATAAGACATTATACTGCTTACAGATAACTCCTACTCTATTTAAATCTAAAACAGTTCCTGTTTCATTGTTAACATGCATTAAACTAACAATTGTCTTCTTTTCTTCAGATAGTAAATTGGATAAATGCGTTAGATCCAGACTTCCGTCTGAATTAATTTTAACGTAATCAACCTGTATATTATAGTCGGACTGTAGTGCCAAAACAGAATGCAAAACGGCATGATGCTCTATTTTAGTGGTAATAATGCGTTCGATTTTAAGATCTTCAACTGCTGAACGAAGAATCCAGTTATCTGCTTCGGTTCCTCCCGAAGTAAAAATAATTTCCTGTGCAGTACAATTTAAATGCTTTGCGATACTTTTTCTTGAAAGTTCTAAGATCGTCTTTCCATTACGGCCAAAACTGTGTGTAGAGGACGGATTTCCAAAATCTTCTGCCATAACTTTAGTCATTTCCTGAATAACTTCAGGGCGCATGCGAGTGGTAGAGGCGTTATCGAGATATACTTTTTTCATTACTGCAAAGTTATGAAATATCAATTGTGAAATCTTAAATATCATTTGCCAAATTTTTCACTATTTTTGACCCAAATAAAATTACGATGAAAAAATATGCAAGCCTTTTATTATTTGCAATTATGCTAAACGGTTGCGACGATGGCAACCTGACTGTTGATACGATTGATTTTGAAGATGTGGCTGCTGCAAGCTGTACAAATACTGTTTATCCTAATACGTTGATATACAAGATTCAAAAACAGGAATCAATTTTACTTCAATTACCACAAGGGAGTATTATTGATGAACCTACAATGACCGAAACTTTACCAGACAAACCTACAGTTTATTATATTGATAACACTAGTTATCGCGTTGTTTACAGAGCGTATGATGGTGCAGTCGCCTCTGACAATATATGTGGTGCAATCCCGCCAAGAACGCCAAATGTAACAGAAGAATGGCAGGCAAATGGAGGCGAAATTTCAATAACAACTACTCAAAGCCTTACAGCGCCAGATGAAACAACCGGAGCTACAAGAATTACAGGTTATAATCACAATATTATTTTTAATAATATTACATTTATGAAACCTGCCGGAGATCAAACCGAAAAACAACTGGTTTTCGGAATTTATAAAACAACGCCGGCAGCTGCTTTGAACCTTGTTTTTCCGGAGACAGCGTCGCAATGTACTACAGCTAAATTAAAGCAGGTTTATAATTTTAACGGATCGGCATCATTAATTATTGACAACATAGATCCTGCTTTACTTGTAAATGTGCCCACTTTAGGTAAGCCCAGAACAAGCGTAATTACAGAAACAACCAACAAGGTGACATATCGTTCTTTTACTAAAGGAACAGGAACTTTAACAAGTGACTATTTCTGTAAAGACATACCTCCGCTGACTCCAACTGTAGAGCAGACATGGAATGCAGATTTAACTAAAAACAGTACTATTGAGGTTTCAACGACATCAGCAGGGACTGCTCCAAATGTGGTGTACACTCACACAATTGTGCTGAAAGCTGTAACATTAACAAAAGGAAACAGCCACTTTTATTTAGCTAATAATTTTACATTAGGTACAATAACAGTTAAGGCTGCACAATAAAAAAATCACTTTTTAAAGCCTTTAAAAAGTGACTTTAATTCTTACAAAAAAACGCCCGTTTTTCAACCTGATTTTAATGCTGAATCAGATCGAAAAACGGGCGTTTTTTTATGCTTAAAATTGAGCTGTTTTTAAATAGAAAAACGTTCTTATTTATTGTTCTGCCTAAAATAAACTTCGGTCGCACCCAAGCCATATTTTTGATAATTCGCGTCCTGAAAATCTATTCCGTCATAACGTCCCAACAAAAAATCAAGTTCGGCTTTTAAAATTCCTTCGCCGACACCGTGAATAAAAACAATTTTTGGAATGCGGTTTCTGATCGCAAATTCAATGTGTCTTTTTGCTGTTTCAGTCTGCAGTGTCAAAATATCATAATTGGACATTCCCCGTTTATTTGGAACTAATTTTTCGATGTGCAAATCAAATTCCGGAGCCGAAATTTCACGCTTATCTTTCTTCTCTTTGACAAAACTCCTTGGTTTTGGCTCTGTTTTCTCTTTAGCAATCTCATCTAAATCAATTCTTTTAATAGAATTCATTAAATTACTGGATTCGTGTATTTTAATCAATTCGTTGACAAAAAATGTCATCGTAAATCCATCTTCAGTTTCAATTAAAACCTCGTTGTTTTTCACTGAAACTACTGTTCCGTTTATGGCTTCGTCTAAGACAGAAACCTTATCTCCTCTAGTCAACATCCTGCTCCTCTTTTTCTTGGTTTTTACTCGGCGTTTTTGCACTCAGCTGCATCATTCCATACATGAAAACTACAATTGCAATTACCATGATATAGATATTTTTTTCTTCAGATACCTGCTCATATAACGCAACCGAAATGGCAAGTATCATTATTATAATTTTAAAAGCTTTCATTTTTTATTAGGTATAAGAATTCAAAAGTATGAAACTTTAAAACAACCATTCTTTTATGTTGAATGGGTATTGCTGTTTTTTTTGTAAAATTGTAAAAAATATGACCCGTGGCTTTAGAGAAATATATGATTCCGTGCTTGTTCAAAACACTCTTTGGTTTTGACTGTTTGGGCTGTGGTTTTCAGCGTGCATTATTCCTACTTTTTAAAGGCGATTTTTTAACCGCATTTAAGACCTATCCGGCGGTCTTTTCGATGCTGTTGTTCTTCGGTTTTATTGGTTTGCATTTTTTAGATAAGTCAAAAAATTACCAAAAAATAATCTGGATTGCAGCGATCGTAAATATCACTTTTGTACTTGGCGGTTATTATTACAAGCACTTTTATTTGTGATCTTTTTTGATTCGAAATAGGCTGCATTATTTTTTAATCTGATTCAGAATATCATTCATCATCTCGATTTGCACTTTCTGAATTTCTATTAATTCTTGCTGCTGATGCATGATTAAATGATCAATTTTATCATGAATCATTCTAATCTCTAATTCAGATTTCAGGTTGATCATGTAATCTTTTTTCGCCCGGTTTCTGTCTTTCTCTTCCTGACGATTTTGGCTCATCATAATTACGGGCGCCTGCAAAGCAGCGATACAGGATAAAATCAAATTCAATAAAATAAACGGATACGGATCGAAACCTTTATCAAGCAATATATAAACATTCGAGCCAATCCAAAGAATTATAAAAAGCAGAAAAGAAATGATAAAAGTCCAGCTGCCGCCAAAGTCTGCCACTTTATCGGCAATCTTCTGACCGAAACTTCTGGTTTCCTCTTCGTCTTCAATAATACTCACAATTGATTTATCATCTTTCAAAGAAGCTATCACGTTTTTCTCCAGTTCTGAAAGTGTTCCGATTTCTGTAGATAAATAGTTCGAAATATATTTCTGGCGGTACTCATTTAATTCTTTCACAGCAATGCAGTCAGTATCATTAAAAGACGGATAATCCTGAATTATAAGTCCCAAAATTGGATCATGAATAGATTTTCCAATAATTTTCTCACTTTCAGGAAAAGAAAGATCGGAAATGGCGCTTTTAAAAGTCGAATTGTTTTTCATTTTATATCAGTTTTACGGGCTAAATTACGCAATTAACTTATTAAGAATCATATAAATTATAATCGTTTACGAATCCCTTATTTATCACAAATAGTATCTTCAAAACAAAATTTCTTTAGACAAATCGTGCCCTTATTTACAAAAAACGCCTTACTTTTAACGTTTTAAAAATTCATTCAATTTTACATTGTGACTAAAGACAATATCATACAAAATATAAAAGCTTTAAAAAGCCATTCAAATATAAATTACGGAATCAAAACTAAAACAGAAGATTTTACCGAGAAGCTTTTCTATACCCTTTTTGACTCGAATGCCGCTTTAGACGAAAGTATTGATGAACTTGAAATTCGCTTTAAGGAAATTGCCGTTATGGCCTGCAAAAAACCCGAAAATTTATGTGAATCGATTTGGGATCGGTTTCTGGAAAAACTGCCTGCCGTTTTAGAAAAATTGAATCAGGATGCTGCGTATATTCTGGAAAATGATCCGGCATCCAACAGTATCGATGAAGTTTATTTGGGATATCCCGGTTTTTATGCCATTGCGATTTACAGATTAAGTCATGAATTGTATCAATTAGATTTGTTATTGTTTTCGAGATTGATGAGCGAATATGCGCATCGCATTACGGGAACAGATATTCATGCGGGCGCTGCGATTGCCTCGCCATTTTTTATAGATCACGCCACCGGAATTGTTATTGGTGAAACGACTGTGATCAAGAAACATGTCAAAATTTACCAGGGAGTTACTTTAGGCGCTTTGAGTGTCAGCAAAGAAATGAAAAATGCAAAAAGACATCCTACTGTTGAGGCCAATGTCTGCATTTATGCAAACGCCACCATTTTAGGCGGCGCAACCATTATCGGAAAAAATAGCGTTATTGGAGGAAATGCATGGGTAACCAAATCGATTCCTGAAGATTCTATTGTATTGAATACCACTACTACAGAAGTTAAAATAAAAGAAAAAAAATAATATGGGTCCACAGAAATTGCTAAACCTAATTGGAAATACTCCATTGATGGAAACTGTCAATTTGGTTAAAAATAAAAACGTAAAACTCTTACTGAAGCTGGAAGGCAATAATCCGGGCGGCAGTGTAAAAGACAGAGCGGCATATAACATGATTGCTTCGGCTCTTGAAAGAGGCGACATTAAAAAAGGAGATAAGTTAATTGAACCAACAAGCGGCAATACCGGAATTGCCCTTGCCATGATTGCTCAATTGTTTCAATTAGAGATAGAATTGGTTTTACCCGAAGATTCTACGAAAGAAAGAACGCAGACGATGCGTGCCTATGGCGCTACGGTTATTTTAACGCCCGCCAGCGAAGGAATTATTGGTTCGAGGGACTATGCCGATAAAAAAGTGAAAGAAGGCGGTTATATCATGCTAAATCAGTTTGCGAATGATGACAACTGGAAAGCACATTATAAAACCACCGGTCCTGAAATTTGGAATGACACTGACGGAAGCGTTACGCATTTCGTTTCGGCAATGGGAACAACCGGAACCATTATTGGAACTTCGACTTATTTGAAAGAAAAAAATCAGGCGATTCAAATCGTTGGCGCGCAGCCAAGCGACGGTTCACAGATTCCAGGA
>Ga0247811_1000252_pt1 | contig 18605 bp, 18 predicted proteins | sample UWRJL134311R1_FD_189018 | JGI IMG/M metagenome (GOLD analysis project Ga0247811, IMG submission 189018) | Plant litter microbial communities from Arlington Agricultural Research Station in Wisconsin, United States - UWRJ-L134-311R-1 | ecosystem: Environmental > Terrestrial > Plant litter >...
GATGAATTCTGAATGTAAATATTGTATTCTTCGGTTGTAAAAAGTGCGATAATCATTCCTTTAAGGGAATTTCTGAATTTAATATCTTTTTGAATGGAATTTTCGATGGTTTGAATTTTCTTTTCGACGGTGTACGAATAAAAATCGGCTTTGCTTTTATTTACATAATTAATAAAAACCGAAATAAACAAATCGTTTTGAAGTTTTAGAACAGGCCTGATCGTTTGATTTTGGAACAGCTCATCAGCTGAAGATTGAGCACTTACGGTTCCTAAAGTTTCGCCTCTGAATTCTTTTAAAAAAGTGTCTCTATCTGTCATGTTTTTTCTTTAAAATTAAATAAAAAATCCGATAGTAAAAACCTATATTTGGTTTTATAAAATAAAAATATGCGATTTCATACCAGAAAATGGGTTAAACCCGAAGATTTAAATCCAAACGGAACTTTATTTGGCGGCAAATTATTAGCCTGGATTGATGAAGAATTAGCGCTGTACACCATCATTCAGCTTCAAAACGCTAAAGTAGTGACCAAATACATGTCCGAAATCAATTTTAAAAGTTCTGCCAGACAAGGTGATATTATTGAAATTGGAATTGACGTTGTGAAATTTGGAAATACTTCGCTGGTTCTCAAATGTGCCGTAAGAAACATGATGACCCGAGAAATCATCATTACAATTGATCATACCACAATGGTGAATTTAGATGAAAACGGCAAACCAAAACCACACGGAAAAACACAAATTGAATTTGTAAAAGATCGTTTATAATTTTCTTACCCTATAAGTTGTATAAGAGAATTTAAGCTTGATGTCGAGCATCAAATTGAAAATTAAGCTTTTTTAGAATGAATTATATTACTTTATATGGTGGCAAAAAACTCAAATATGGCTAAAACTTTTATCGCTGTTTCTTTACTATTGATTGTACTAATTTCTTGTACGTCTAAAGAAAAAAGCAAATACAAGACTGTTGTTTATAAAGCCGTAAACGGAAATGATACCGCTGTTTTAGCGATAAATATAAGCGACAAACGTTTCTACGGACGCTGCGAAATATCGTATTACCAAAAAGGAAAAGATTCCGGAGATGTACGAGGTGACATTGAAGGAGATACGTTACGAGGCGATTTTCATTATATTTCGAATGGCGGCAGCTGGAAGCGAATTCCGCTTGCATTATTAAAAAAAGAGGAAAAACTCGTATTAGGGACGGGTATAATGGGTGTTTTCATGAATCTTCCGTGTTTTATACAAGGAACTTTAACTTATGATGACCCTAAGTTTGTTTTTACGGAGGTAAAGAAAATAGGTTTCGAAAACGTATTCAAACCCGACAGGTTTTGAAACCTGTCGGGTTTAACTTTTTATAAATCATACATTTAGAGAAAGGAACAAAACAAAATCCTTAATCAAGCCTTCCAATACTTGAAGGCAATTCAAATATCTCAAGGTCAAAATAAATTACTGACGCCATAACGTGATCAAAAATATCTGACATTATATATTCGTAATTTGCCCAGCGTTTGTCGCTCGAAAAAGCATAAATTTCTAACGGAACTCCGTGGGCTGTAGACTGCAGCTGGCGACACATAATGTGCATATCTTTATTCAAACCCGGATGTGCTGTCAAATACTGCATAATATATTTCCTGAACAATCCAAGATTGGTCATGTTACGGCCGTTGAGCGCTAAGGTTTTATCAATTCCCCGAACATCATTGTATTTTTCAATTTCAGCTTGTCTGGTTTCAATGTACGAAGTTATCAATTGCACTCCTTTCATGTGATTGAGATCGTCATTATTCAGAAAACGAATGCTGCTGCTTTTTATTAAAATGTGCCTTTTTATACGTCTTCCGTCAGATTTTTGCATGCCGCGCCAGTTTTGGAACGAATCTGAACTCAAAGCGTAGGTTGGAATTGTGGTGATCGTATTATCAAAATTTCGAACTTTTACAGTGGTCAGGTTTATTTCGATCACGTCTCCGTCTGCACCAAATTTATCCATCGTAATCCAGTCACCAATACGCACCATATCGTTAATCGCGACCTGAACACTCGACACAAATCCCAGAATAGTATCTCTGAATATCAAGATAATAATAGCAGATAGTGTTCCTAAAATCGTCAGTAATTCACCTTTTTTGATTCCGAATAAAGTCGAAATAATCATGGCCACTCCAAAAATCCAAAGCACAATCATAATCACCTGCACGAAGCTGTCGATAGGTTTGTCGCTGTATTCGGGCTTTTGTTTTAAATAATCACGGATCGCATTAAAAATCGTTCTGATAATCCATAAACTGATCAAAACAATATAAATCCCGACGATTTTTCCGAAAAGTGATTCCCAATATTCATATTTGTCCAGAATAATGGGAACTGCCTTGTATATAAAGAAAAACGGAATTAAATAGGCCGTATATTTTGTCGTTTTGTTGTGAATCAGATAATCATCGAACTTGGTTTTGGTGCGCTGTGCAAAAACGGCTGTGAGCGTTACCAAAACAAATTTTGCCACATAATATATGGCAAAAGCCAAAGCGATCATGATAGCAATATTCAAGATCAGACTGGTATAAGACGCAAAATTGCGGCTCATTCCCCAATCTCTAAAAAGAGGGTATAAGAAGTTAAATATTTTATTCAAAAGCTTATGCATTACTGTTTTGTAAATATTTTTTCTCTACATAAAAAGTTCCAAAAGGAACAAGAGAAGCAATCAGAATAATTGCGAAAGTTTTAAGATCCCAATTTTGAGATTTTCTAAGTAAAACGGCTAAAATGATGTATCCGATAAATAAAACTCCGTGTGTCATTCCTAATGGGCGAAGTAAAGTATGATAAAGTTCAGGATTGTTAGTTTTGATTATCAACATATTAGCAAATAAAACTAAATACGAGATTCCTTCTAAAATTGCGGTAACTTTGAAAATCTTGAGCATGTATATATTTTTTGAGTTTATACAAGCAAAATTAAGTAATATGGTTGGTTTTTAAAGTATCAATCCGGAAAGTAATTTACTTTTGTAATCTTAAACTTTGATAATGAGTAAGCGCGATTTAAAAAAATATTTAGGAGAATTAAATAAAGAACAACTCGAAGAACAAATTATTGAGTTGTATGAAAAATTCAGTCCCGTAAAAGTGTATTATGATTTTGTTTTTAATCCGCAAGAAGATAAACTGCTTCAGGAAAGTAAGACCAAAATCTCGCACGAATATTTCCCCATTAAAAAACCAAATGCAAAATGGCGTCCCAAAGCAAAACAGAGACGCTCGGTTGCCCAAAAAATTATCAAGCATTTTATATTAATAGGAGTAGACTCTTTTGTAATTGCCGATTTGATGCTGTATAATATCGAAATTGCGCAGACATTTTCAGCCAATAATTTTATTAAACAGGAAATATTTTACAAAAGTATGTCGAACTCATTTGAGCAGGCCGTAAGTTTTTTAATTTCGAACGGAATTTTGACCGAATTTAAACCAAGATTAGAATCAATTTATCAGCAGACTTTACAGCAGAAATGGAAAAACAGATATGATTTTGAAGCAATTTTAGACAAAATCGACTAAAAAATGCTTTTCTCATAAAAAATCTTATTTAAAAAAAACATTTATTTTAGGTTAAAATAAGATGAATAACTGTTTTTTAGGTGTATTTTTGCAAAAATCCAAAAATAAACAATGTCTCAAAACACTTTAGAAATAGAAAGAGAAGAGAAAAAAGAACTTTATGCATATCAAAAAGGCGACATTGATGCCATTTTTGAACGCTTGGACAACGCTCCTTCTAAACATCATTTATTGTATCAATTGCCTACCGGAGGTGGAAAAACAGTGATTTTTTCTGAAATCGTTCGTCGCTATTTATCAAATAATGATAAAAAAGTGGTGGTTTTAACGCACCGTATTGAACTTTGTAAACAAACCTCGAAAATGCTGAAAGGGTTTGGTGTTACTAATAAGATAATTAATAGTAAGGTTAAGGAATTACCGGACCAAAACGAATATTCATGTTTTGTGGCGATGGTCGAAACTTTAAAAAACCGTATCAATGATGAAAAACTGCATCTTGATAATATTGGTTTGGTTATTATTGATGAGGCGCATTACAATTCATTCAGAAAATTATTAAACTCATTCAAAAATGCTTTTATTCTTGGAGTAACAGCAACGCCTTTGAGTTCGAATATAAAATTACCAATGCACCAGAGTTATGATGAACTTATTGTGGGAGACACGATTAGTTCATTGATCGACAAAGGCTTCCTGGCAAGAGCTACCACTTATAGCTATGATGTTGGATTAACATCGCTAAAAGTAGGTATCAACGGAGATTATACTGTAAAATCATCTGATGATTTGTATACCAACACCGTGATGCAGGAAAAACTTTTGCATGCTTATACAGAACGTTCTTTAGGAAAAAAAACCTTGATATTCAATAACGGTATTCATACTTCATTATATGTATATGAAACCTTTAGAGAAGCTGGTTACGACATTCGCCACCTGGATAATACAAGCAGTTCTGAAGAACGTAAGGATATTTTGGCATGGTTCAAAAAGACTCCGGATGCGATTTTAACTTCGGTTGGAATTTTGACAACTGGTTTTGATGAGCCGACAGTTGAAACGATTATCTTAAACAGAGCAACAAAATCGCTGACTTTATATTACCAAATGATTGGCCGTGGATCGCGTAAATTACCTGGTAAAGACGAATTTACAGTTATAGATTTAGGAAACAATGCCGCTCGTTTTGGACTTTGGAGTGAGCCTGTCAACTGGCAGCACATCTTTAAATCGCCAGAATTTTATCTGGAAAACCTTCGCGATGATACAGAAATTGAATTGTATTTCAAATACAGCATGCCTCCTGAATTGCGCGCAAAATTTAGTAAAACGGCCGATGTTACTTTTGATGTTGATGAAGAACACAAATTGATCATCAAACAAAATTTACGTTCTAAAGTTGTATTAGACAAATCATTAGAGCAGCACGCAGCCATGTGTGTTGACAATACGGAAACACTGCAAGAAGCAAAATCATTAGGAAAAGAACTTGATGACGATATTGAATGCAGAATTAAACGTTACGCAAAATGTCTGAGCCAATGCAGTAAAAATTACCGCGAATGGCTGGTTGATGATTATAAACTGAAAATGGTTTTATTAATCGGTAAAAAATACCGTGAAAAAATCATGAACGAACCGGATTGATCCTGAAGAGGTTAAAAACGTTTCAAGTTTAAAGTTTCAAGTTGTCACGCTGAGCGAAGTCGAAGCGAGGTAAACTTGTCATTTCGACGAAGGAGAAATCACACTGGTATTACGCAAAGTTTGTCTAATATTGGATGTGATTTCTCCTTCGTCGAAATGACAAAAATATAAGAACCGAGTGTTCTGAAAAAATCATTTTAATCTGAGTAATCTGTTGCAGAAATCTAAAATCAGAACTCTAATATATAAGTTATGTCTAAACAATTCTCATCATTAGGAATTTCAGCACCAATTTTAAAAGCGTTAAGCGAATTGAATATTGTTGAACCAACAGAAATTCAACAAAAAACGATTCCGCTTTTATTGTCTGAAACCCATGATGTAGTAGGTTTAGCTAAAACCGGAACCGGTAAAACCGCAGCTTTCGGATTACCTTTATTGCAATTAATAGATACAGAAGCTGCAATTGTTCAAGCCATAATTTTGGTACCAACGAGAGAATTGGGACAGCAGATATTTAGAAATTTGGAAGATTTTGGAAAACATATTCCAAACATTTCTATTGCTTCCACTTGCGGCGGAATCCCAATAAAACCACAAATTGAACGTTTGTCGCAGCCAACCCATATTGTTGTAGCGACTCCGGGACGTTTAATCGATTTGATACAGCGCAAAGCAATTGACTTAAAACAGGCCCAATACCTGGTTCTGGACGAAGCCGATGAAATGGTTTCTATCTTAAAAGAAAGTCTTGACGAAATTGTGGAGCAGCTTCCTAAAAAACACCGTACTTTATTGTTCTCAGCTACTTTGCCGGGAGCAATTAAACAGTTGGTTCAGAATTACTTAAACAAAAATGTAGTTCACGTTAGCGCCAATATGGAAACGGTGGGCAACCAAGGAATTGATCACGAATATATTGTGGTAGATCCTATAGAAAAATTAGATGTTTTAATGCATTTTTTAAATTCAAAAGAGGGAGAACGTGGTATTATCTTTTGTAAAACCAAAGCAGCTGTCAATAAACTGGCTAAAAACCTGGCGATTAACCGTTTTTCTTCGGGAGCACTTCATGGAAGTTTATCTCAGGGAATTCGCGACAGAATTATGGAACAGTTTCGTGAAGGGCATATCAATATTCTGGTTGCAACCGACTTGGCAGCAAGAGGAATTGACGTAAAAGAAATTTCGTATGTGGTTAATTATCACTTACCTGATACTTATGAAAACTACGTTCACAGAAGCGGAAGAACGGCAAGGGCAGGAGCAAAGGGACTTTCTTTGACTGTTTTGCAAGAAGATGAAACCAATGAAATTCCGGAATTTGAAAAAGAATTAGGAATTAAATTTACGAAGTTTCAAAAACCTTCTGTTGCAAGTTTAGAAGAAAACAATACGCTTTTATGGGCAAAACAAATCTTCAAAACAAAACCCAATCATGATATTGCTGCCGATTTAAAAACAAAAGTAAAAACTGTTTTTCATCATCTTACCAAAGATGAATTAATTGAAAAACTACTAGCGAATTACGTTTTGCAAAACAAGGCTGAACCAGTTGAAAAACCTGTTAAAAAATTCAAAAAGTAATATTCTTTAAACTTGACTTTAAAGCTTATGTTGTAATTTTATAAAGTAAAAAGATACTCAATAACAGCATAAGTAAGATGACAGAAATTACAATCAACAAAATTAAACGCAACGAAATCGACCAATTACAAAAAATTGGCCGGCTGACTTTTCATGAAACATTTTCAGATTCCAACTCTGAAGAAAATATGAAAACGTATCTCGACGAGAAATTTTCTACAGAAAAACTGACCGAAGAATTAACCAATAAAGATTCTGAATTTTATTTTGCAGCTTTGGATGATAAAGTAATTGGTTACTTAAAAATTAATTTTGGACCATCTCAAACTGAATTAAACGACGAAAAATCTCTTGAAATTGAGCGAATATACGTTTCAAAAGAATTTCACGGCAAAAATGCCGGGCAGTTACTTTATGAAAAAGCGATTGAAATCGCGAAACAAAAAAACTCTCATTATATATGGCTGGGTGTTTGGGAACAAAATCTGCGGGCCATCAGCTTTTATAAGAAAAATGGTTTTACTGCCTTTGACAAGCATATTTTTAAATTGGGAAATGACGAGCAGACTGACATTATGATGAAACATCAACTGGCAGATTGATGCTGTAAAAAAATAAAAGAAAACTCAAATTTGAGTTTTGTATGTGGAATTATAATGTTAAATTTATACAACTACTAATTAGATTTAGTTGTACTCATAATTCTATTTAATTAACAATATATGAATATAGTCATTATAGGAGGCGGTTTCGCAGGAATAAATCTGGCAAAAGAACTTGTAAATCAGCCTCAAATTCAAGTAACCCTCGTAGATAAAAACAATTACAATTTTTTTCCTCCGTTAATATATCAAGTTGCTACCGCTTTTTTAGAGCCTTCAAGTATCAGCTATCCTTTCAGAAAATTTTTTGCCGGTAAAAAAAATCTTCAATTTCGTTTAGGAGAATTAATTTCGGTAGTTCCTGCCGAAAATAAAATAATCCTGAACAACGGCGAATTGAGTTACGATCATCTGGTTTTTGCCACTGGTGCTGAAACCAGCTATTTTGGAATGGAAAACGTGATGAAAAACGCCATTCCGATGAAAACCTTAAATGATGCTATCGAAATGCGTAATACGCTGCTTAAAAATCTTGAAAAAGCAGCAATTTGCAAGGACATGCGCAAACGCCGAAAATTGCTAACGATTGTTGTAGCCGGAGGAGGCCCGACAGGAGTAGAGGTTTCCGGAATGTTTGCTGAAATGCGAAAAAATATCCTGCTAAAAGAATATCCTGAATTAGATACATCAGCAAGTAATGTTTATTTGGTTGACGGGGGAGATGCACTGCTTGCGCCTATGAGCCAAGCTTCTCAAAAAGATACTTTAGAGGCGCTGACCAACTTGGGTGTGGTCGTTAAACTGCATACCAGAGTGGTTGACTATGTAGATGATACTGTGTTTTTTGAAAACGGAGAAACTATCAAGACCAAAAATTTAATTTGGGCTGCAGGAGTTTCTGCTAAAATTTTTGAAGGAATTCCAAAAGAAAGTTACGGTCGTGGCCGAAGAATGGCAACTGATCAATATAATAAGGTAAATGGCCTAACAAACGTTTATGCCATTGGAGATACCGCAATAACAGCAGGAGACCCAAATTTTCCGGACGGACATCCTCAGGTTGCTCAGGTTGCGATACAACAAGGATTAAATTTAGCCAAAAATTTTAAGGCAGTCGCTAAAAATAAACCATTGAAACCGTTTGTATATAATGACAAAGGTTCTATGGCAATTATCGGAAAAAACAAAGCTGTAGTGGATTTACCAAATCCGAAATGGCATTTCAAAGGATTTTTTGCCTGGATTATCTGGTTGTTTATTCACTTGATCTCGCTGATAACGTACAGAAACAGAATTAATACATTCTGGAACTGGATGGTAGCGTACTTCGCCAGCGATCAATCGCTCAGAATGATCATTAGACCGGATAAAAGACAGCAAAGCGAATAAAAAATCAATATTTAAATTGCTTTGCCTTCTCGCTGACGCTCTGATTTCAAATTCCAATAAAAAAGCCAGAATTTAAAATTCTGGCTTTTTTATGTTTACGCTATTTTTAGGAATTTAATGCATCGCAATTGTATGATCATCTTTGGATAATACTGCTTTTTGCCTGATGAAACGTTTTCCTATATTTAATATTATAAAGGCTATAATAGTAGTGGTAGTCATTATGGCAACCATTGGAGCGACAGAATTTTTTACGAAAATTCCAATAGCAAATGAAGCCAAAGCCCCTAAACCCAGCTGAATTGCACCCATTAAGGCTGACGCACTTCCGGTATTTTTTGCAAATGGAGCCAATGTTAGTCCTGCAGTATTTGGATTTGAAATTCCTAAACAAGCCAGGAATAAAAACAGCATTCCGATAGTTTCATATAATCCTAAAAGATTATTGAGAGACAAAATCAGAAATATAATGCTGATAAAAGATTGTGAGATCAAGGCTCCAAAAATCATCTGTTCGCTTGAAAAACGTTTTAATAATGCTGCATTTAATTGGCTTGAACCTATAAAACTTACCGACATAAAGGCAAAAATCCAACCATACGTTTTGGCATCAACATGATAAATATCCATAAAAACTATAGGAGAGGCCGCTACATAAGAAAACAAGCCAGAAAACGAGACAGCTCCTGTAAAGGCATAGGTGAAAAATTGAGGCTCTTTTAATACACTTAAAAAGTTGGTCACAATAGGCTTTGGCTTTAACGAAATTGAAGTATCGGGTTTGTAAGTATTTGGTAATCCGATTTGAGAAGCTATTAAAATGACAATTCCCATGCACATCAAAATAAAAAATACCATGTGCCAGCCATAATCTTCGGTTACATAACCTCCAATTGTTGGTGCCAGCATCGGCGAAAGCCCAACAACAAGCATTAATAGGGAGAATACTTTTGGAATATCTTTTACTGGAAACAAATCGCGCACCATCGCTACAGAAGCAACTGTTGCGGCACAAGAACCAACTGCCTGAACAAAGCGCAAGAGTATAAACGAATCAATATTAGTAACGTAAATACAGCCTAAAGAAGCCAATATATAGACCATAAGCCCAATGAACAATGGCTTTTTTCGTCCGAAACGATCTAATAAAGGTCCGTAAAGCAATTGTCCGGCCGATATACCTATAAAATAACTAGATAAACTCATAGAAACTTTCGCAACCGTGGTGTGCAGATCAGCTGCAATACCAGAAAACCCCGGTAAATACATGTCGATCGAAAAAGGACCAAGTGCTGTCAGAGAACCTAAAATAAGGATGAGTTTAATGTATTTTTTTGTTGTCATTTTCTTAAAATATTGCTTTTAATTTCGTGCAAAGATAAATATTTACTATCTTGTTACATATAATAATTACTTTTTATTAAAAAAGTGGAAATTATGTAAGTTTTCAAAATTGTTTTGAAACGATAATTATTAAATTAAAAATTATGAAAAAGTTTACTTTACTTTTAGCTCTTATTTTCTCTACAATTTCATTTGCTCAAACTATTACATCAAAATTAGAAGATGTAAATACTGCTCAATATGAACTGCTTAAAAAAGTTAATGAGTCTTATCCGGACATTACTTTAAACAAAGCTATTACCAACTTTTATGCTGATGGAAAAATCATCGATTCACAACAGCAATTTGATTTAAAAGGAACAAAGTTTTCAAGTTATAAGCTTGGAATAGAACCAGATAACAAAAAACTATTATTTGAATATGTTTCTGATGAAACCGGAAAAGTATACGGAGATGTTGCTTTATACAAAGGAAACGTTTTAAGAACAACATTTTCAGAAAAAACGGGTGAAGTTGAAGTTTCGCTGAATGGAAAATCAGTTTTCCTGAAGAAACTATAAATACATTTTTATAAGTAATAAAACAGAGAGCATCACAATCGTGATGCTTTTTTAATTTATATTTGAACCATATTTTCACCCATAAAGCTTTACATTATAATGAGAAAAATTCTAATATTGTTGCTATTCATTTCTTTTTCATCTTACTCACAAATAAATCAATTTACAGGAACATGGAGTAATGAAAATTGTAAAAATTGTAGTAAGGATTACGTATTTAATTTAAACATTGCGCAGTCAAACAGCAAAATATTTGGTACCGCTGAAATTATAAATAAAGACGAAAAACTTAATACAGAAATTCTTGAAATTACAGGATATGTATACACGCTGGGTGAAAAAGCTCAAATTACGCTGAAAGGAAAAAATGGTATTTCGGCAAGTGCAGTTCTTTATTCTAACGAGGGATCTTTACAGTTTAATAAACGAGGAGGCTCAGATTTAATTCCAAAAGAAACAATTCTGGTAAAACTATACGATTAAGATAAGGCCATAAAAAAACCCCGTTTTATTGGAGTTCATTTATTAGATTTGAAGTAGAACTTTTTCGAGTTCGGGAAGATTAAGCTTTTCAATAGCCATTTCTAAAGATAGTATTTCATCTACTTTTCTAAAGTATATAAAATATGAGTTAACAATTCTACTACCATCACTATTTATATCTTCAAAATAGCCATCCACTTTACTACTATCAGTTATATTCCATCTTATGTCTGAACTTACATTATATTCTTTAGGTACTAATTTTTGATAATAATCTACTACTTGTACAACTGTTTCTCTAGTTAATTTCATAATTTATAAATTTTAAAGAAATTTATATAAAAAAAGTTTAAATATCAATTAAAAAGGCTTTACCCTTTAATTTCATTAATTAAGTTGCCATCTAGAAAATATTGCATTAAAGATTTATCTCCTGACAAGCGATACAATGTCCCAACTGTTTTCCATCAAATCCAAATATAATGCCAATAATTTTAACTTTCTTTGTAAATTGCTATAAAAGAATAAATAATTATACCTTAAAAAGAATGAAAGACAATCCACTTAAGTTATTTGATCAAATTCTAGAAAACCTCGCTAATACAGAATACGGTATGACCACCTTTAAAAAAGTATCTGAAGATATTTTTCCTGAAGTAAAAATTAAGGATGAAAATTTACATAAGAATATTGGAAGAGCTTTTCTAGACCATAAAAAACCTTTATTAATTGCAAAAGCTATGTTTTTTCTGAGAGAAGAAAAACTAGTTAATTATGATGAAAAAAATGTTAATATTCCAGAAGGGAAACGGGCATCAGATATAAATGTTGCTATAACACAGAAAGGTTTAATAAAAATCAGAACAAACGGTTTTAAAAAAGAATATGAAAGATCATTATGGAATCATAGAATTGAAAGATTCAATAAATTAATAACTCCATTCATAGCATTTTGCGCACTGCTAATAGCCCTTTATAATCTATTTAATCCAAAAAAATAAACCTTTGTAAATTGATACAAAGGCTTAATCAATTATATATCATTGAAATATTGTTGGCCAATATAATTACCAGTTTTTCGATTGTAAATATTAATGTAGTGATAATCAAATCCGACATTTTTACACCAGTTATGTAGATAATATATTGATTTATTTTTTTCAAAAATGTTTTTGCATTAAAATTTGTGTGACGCATCTTTTTTAATTCTACAAGTAATAGAGTGTAATTCTCTAAAGAAGATCGTTTTAAAGCCATGTGGTAATTGTTAATTAACTATACCACAAATGAACTATAATTTATATTATGTAAAATAGAATATTTCAAAAACCCCACTATAACAGCGTATTATATTGAAAATATAAATTTCAGAACCCTAATTCTACAGTAAAATTTCGATTACAAAACTATTTGGTATAAAAAATGATGAGAGGATTAGAATTTTAACTCATTAAAAAATACATTTTAACGAAAACAAATACTAAATACTATCATTTGCTTAAAATATTTAGATTCTCACAAAGATGCTATCATTTAAGCGTTTAATTTATTATTTTTACATTCGATACTTTAAAAAAATTATCAAAATATATGAATACAATTGCTGAGCATATTGCAGATTTTTTAAAAGAATACCCGCCATTTGATAATTTAAGTTTCCAGGAATTATCTGATATTGCAACTAATATTCGTGTTCTAAATTTAGAAAAACATGCTGTATTGTTCCAAAACAATGACGTGCTTCATGATAGCTTTTATGTTGTCGCTTCAGGTGTCATCAATTTAACTACAATTGCTGATGCTGAGGAAACTATTATAAACAAATGTCATGAAGGAGATATTTTTGGTCTGCGCCCGTTTTTCGCCAAAAATAATTACATGATGACGGCAAAAGCACGTGAAGAAAGTATTATTTATGCTATTCCGATTGCTGTTTTCAGACCTTTTGTAGCTAACAATTCAGATGTTTTAAACTTTTTGTTAGAAAGCTTTGCTATAAATTCAAGACATACAAAAGACAATGTAAATTCTAATGGAAAATTAATTTCTGATACTGCTTTTATCGACCAGCAGTCAGAAATGCAATACATACAATCTCTTACCTACAATAATTCACCATTAACAACTGAAGCACATCATATTGTGAAAGATGTTGCTATTTTAATGACTGAATCTATGGTGGATAATATCGTGGTAACCGAAAAAAATCACCCGATTGGTATTGTAACCGATGCTGATTTGTCATCAAAAATTGCAACCGGACGCTACCCGATTACTGAAACTATTGACAAAATCATGTCTTCACCGGTTGTCACCGTAATCGAAAATGTGTCGTTAGCCGAAGCGCAGTTATTAATGCTGAAACACAATGTAACCCACTTATGTGTTACGAAAGATGGTACAAGCAAATCTGCGGTTAAGGGAATCATTTCTGAGCACGATTTAATTGTAGCCCAAGCCAGTAATCCCGGGGTTTTGATCAAGGAAATTAAACGTTCACAGCTGCCAAAAGACTTAAAACAAATACGCGATCGTTTGTCTGATTTAATTCAGAATTCAATTCAAAAAAACATACCCATTTCACATATCAGCAATATTGCAAGTGAAATTAATCTGGCAATAATCAAACGTGCCGTAGAATTATCGATTTTAGATTTAGGCTCTCCTCCTGCCCGATTTGCGTGGTTAAGTATTGGAAGTCAAGGGCGTAAAGAACAGCTTTTGCTAACGGATCAGGATAGTATTTTAATTTTTGAAGATGTCGCTCCTGAAAAATACAGAGAAGTAAAAGATTATTTTTTAAGATTGGCAAAAAGAGCGACTTCTATTCTTGAAAAAGTAGGTTATGAATATTGTCCAAACGGGCATATGGGTAGCAATATGTTATGGTGTAAGTCATTGACAGACTGGACAAAACAATACAACAGCTGGATGAATACTCCAGGTGAAAACAGTAATGATTTGAGCAGTATTTTCTTTGATTATGAAATTGTTTTTGGAGAGCCAAAAATTGAAGAAGCAATTGAAAGCGTGATTTTTAAAAATGCCGTTAATAATACTTTATTCTTTGACTTTTTAGGAAACGATGCATTGAAAAAGAATTCTCCCCTGAGTTTTTTCAAAAAATTCATTGTTGAAGAAGAAGGACCGCATAAAACTAAATTTGACATTAAAACAAGAGCATTGATGCCTTTGATTGATGGCGCGCGTTTGTTAATTTTAAATTCAAATATTAAAGGAATTTCGAATACTTATCTGAGATTCAAACAGCTGGCAATTACAGATTCAAAAAATGCAGAAATATATTTAAGTTGTGCAGAAGCTTTTTTAACGCTTTCAAAATTTAGAACTGTTGAAGGACTGAAAAACGATGATTCAGGTCAATATATAAATTTACGAGAGATGTCTAAAACAGACAAAGAGAAATTAAAAAATGCTTTAACACCAATGAAGGATCTTGAGGAATTAATTAAGAGTAAATTTCAACTTACCCAATTCTCATAAAATATGTTAGACTGGCTGAAAAATATCAATAAGGAATATCCTGATTTCTGGAAGGATTACTTAACTAAATTCGAAACAAAACCAACGAGATTTGTGGTTTTATCTACTGAAACATCAGGGCTGAATCCAGATAAAGATGTCATTTTATCTTTGGGGGCTTTTTCAGTAATTGACGACAGTATTGTAATTAAGGAAAATTTTGAATCGGTTTTGCTTCAATATAAATTCTTGCAGGATAACGGACTTTCGAATGAATTTATCATTGAAAGTAAAATGATAAAAAGACCTGAGTCTGAGGCTATACAATCATTTATTGAATTTATCGGTAATTCTATTTTGGTGGGACATCATATTAATTTTGATATCGAAATGCTGAATGCTGCGCTGGAACGTTTAGATTGCGGCAGAATAAAAAATGAAGCACTGGATGTCGATGTTATGTACCGAAAATTAATAGACATTAATGACAAACAGTTTTCGCTGGATGATTTATGCGAAATTTACAAAATTCCAAAAAGCGACAGAAACTCTTCCTCTGAAGATGCTTATAAAATTGCCCTTTTGTTTTTGAAACTAAAATCGAGATTGGGAATTAAATAGATTTTAATTAATAATACAGTGTCTCGAAAACGTACTAAATAAAAAATGCCTCTTACATCTAAGAGGCATTTTTGTTTTTTATATAATTTGAATTAAGAAATTCTTTCATTCTTAATTTCATCAACTATTTCAGGATTTAATAAAGTGGATGTATCTCCAAAATTAGAATAATCACCTTCAGCTATCTTACGCAAAATTCTACGCATAATTTTTCCTGAACGTGTTTTTGGCAATCCAGAAACGAACTGAATTTTATCTAATTTTGCGATTGGCCCAATATGATCAGAAATGTACTGATTAATCTCTTTAGATAGATTTTCTTTATTTCTAACTTCTCCAGTTTCTTTTAGAATTACATATCCGTACAAAGCATTTCCTTTAATATCATGTGGAAATCCAACAATTGCAGATTCTGCAACTGCAGGATGCTCATTGATGGCATCTTCAATTGGTGCTGTTCCTAAATTATGACCAGAAACAATTACAACATCATCTACTCTACCCGTGATTCTGTAATATCCTACTTCATCTCTTAAAGCTCCGTCGCCTGTAAAATACTTTCCTGGGAAAGAAGAGAAATAAGTGTCTTTGTAACGCTGGTGATCTCCCCAGATAGTTCTGGCAATTCCCGGCCACGGAAATTTAATACATAAACTTCCAACAACTTGGTTTCCTTCAATTTCATTGCGTTTTTCATCCATCAATACAGGCTGAATTCCTGGTAATGGAAGCGTTGCATAGGTTGGTTTTGTTGGTGTTACAAAAGCAATTGGCGAAATCATGATACCGCCTGTTTCTGTCTGCCACCAAGTATCCACAACCGGACATCTTTTATCTCCAACGTGGTCATTGAACCAGTGCCAAGCCTCTTCGTTAATTGGTTCTCCAACAGACCCAATAACTTTTAGCGATTTTAGAGGATATTTTTGAATATAATCTAAACTTTCTTTTGCTAAAGAACGAATTGCAGTTGGTGCAGTATAGAATTGTGTGATTTTATGTTTTTCGATAATATCCCAAAAACGGCTAAAATCAGGATAAGAAGGAACTCCCTCAAAAATTACAGTTGTTCCTCCGTTTAATAAAGGTCCGTATAATATATAAGAGTGTCCTGTGATCCATCCGATATCTGCAGTACACCAGAAAATATCATTTTCTTCGTGACTGAAAACATTTTTAAATGTATAAGCCGTGTAAACCATATACCCAGCTGTAGTATGTACCATTCCTTTTGGTTTTCCTGTAGACCCTGAAGTATATAAGATAAACAACGGATCTTCAGCATCCATAATTTCAGCTACGCTATTATCTAAAGCGGCATCTAATAATGGCTGTAACCAAATGTCACGGCCTTCTTTCATTGCCACTTCGGTTTTAGTTCTTTTTACAACCAAAACTTTAGAAACTGACGGGCATGTATCTAAGGCTTCATCTACAATTGCCTTAAGATCAATTGTTTTATTGCCTCTGTAACCTCCGTCAGATGTAATTACCATTTTGCTGTCGCAGTCATTGATTCTCGCAGAAACTGCAGAAGCAGAAAATCCGGCAAAAACTACTGAGTGAATTGCTCCAATTCTGGCACAAGCCAATACAGAAACCGCCAATTCTGGAATCATTGGTAAATAGATACAAACTCTGTCTCCTTTGCGTACGCCTTGCTCGCGCAGTACATTTGCCATTTTAGAAACACGTTCGTATAATTCATTATACGTAATATGTAAAGCACTTTCTGAAGGATCATTCGGCTCAAAAATAATAGCCGTTTTTTCTCCTCTTTTGCTCAAGTGTCTGTCAATGCAATTTTTGGTAATGTTAACTTTTGCTTCAGTAAACCATTTTACTTCGGCATCGGCCATATTAAAATCAACAACTTTATCCCATTGTTGGTACCAGGTAAAATTTTCTTCCGCAATCTTCCCCCAAAATTTTCTCGGCTCCCTTATTGACTTATTGTAATGTTTAAAATATTGTTCTAAATTTTCAATTTTATAATAACTCATACGTTTCTGGAATTTTTTTATAAATGTATTAAATATCGGCGTATTCTTAAAATTATTTAATTCATAAATTTTAATAAATAAAAACATATACTAAATAAAATAGATCATTTTTATGCATTTAACTTAAAAAAATAGATTTTTACAGAAAAAAGCAAATAACAAAAAAGGCGTGATAAATAAATATCGCGCCTTTTGATTTAACAAATTTCAATAACAATTAATTTCATAATCCCGCATTCTGACGTTTTAAAACATTCTGAAAATAGCAGCATCTTTATTAATTAAAATAGAAATTTCAACAAGTACGTTTATCGCTAAACATACCCCAATATTAGGGATTAGCTTCACTTAACTTACTTCCTTAGAGAAGTTAAGTGAATGCAATATGCATCTATATCCATTTTTTTTTTAATAAGTGCTTACTAATTCAAAATATTATATAAAACAAAGATACAGTGCAAATTCCACCATTCGAATGAGTGGTAATTCCCAATTTTTTTTATCCAATTTTTTTCATTGCAGTCATAGATTCTCTCAACCACGCTCCTACTTCTTCGATAGGGTGCTGACGAATTTCTTTGTTTACTGCAATTAAAACAGCATTGTCTACTCCGTTAGAAGTTGAGAATGGTTTTCCAATTATGTTGGTTTCAACAGTTTTCATATATTCTTCCAATAATGGCTTACAAGCATGATCGAATAGGTAACAGCCATATTCTGCAGTATCAGAAATAACGCGGTTCATTTCGAACAATTTTTTTCTTGCAATTGTGTTGGCGATCAAAGGCAATTCGTGTAATGACTCATAATAAGCTGATTCTTCGATGATTCCAGCTTCTGTCATAGTTTCAAAAGCCAATTCAACTCCCGCTTTTACCATTGCGATCATTAAAACTCCATTGTCAAAATATTCTTGTTCAGAAATTGGAGCATCTGTTGGAGGTGTTTTTTCGAAGTTAGTCTCTCCAGTTGCAGCTCTCCATGTCAATAAGTTTTTATCGTCATTTGCCCAGTCAATCATCATCGTTCTTGAGAATTCTCCAGAAATAATATCATCCTGGTGTTTTTGAAACAACGGACGCATAATGTCTTTTAGTTCGTCAGCAATTTCGTAAGCTTCGATTTTTGCAGGATTAGAAAGACGGTCCATCATGTTTGTGATACCTCCGTGTTTCAAAGCTTCTGTAATGGTTTCCCATCCGTATTGAATTAATTTTGAAGCATATCCAGGCTCAATTCCTTTTTCGACCATTTTATCAAAACATAAAATAGAACCCGTTTGCAATAATCCGCAAAGGA
>Ga0247811_1000254_pt1 | contig 18530 bp, 19 predicted proteins | sample UWRJL134311R1_FD_189018 | JGI IMG/M metagenome (GOLD analysis project Ga0247811, IMG submission 189018) | Plant litter microbial communities from Arlington Agricultural Research Station in Wisconsin, United States - UWRJ-L134-311R-1 | ecosystem: Environmental > Terrestrial > Plant litter >...
GACGACGTGCTCGCCGAACTCAGCCCGACCGTTATGGGCCAGCTCTGGCAGCGGTTCGTCACCCGCGGCGAGGCCTACGCGCAGTACGTCGCCGAGGTCGACGGCGAGGTGGTCGGTTTCGTCGGTTTCGGTCCGGGCCGCGACGAGGGGTTCACCGAACTCACCGAGGTGTACTTCTGTTACGTCTCGCCCGGATTTCAGCGGTCGGGCATCGGAAGCCAGCTGCTGAAGGCCGAGGCGGATGCCACGTACCTGTGGATCTCGGAGCGCAACCGGGCCGCGCACAAGTTCTACCGGCGCAACAGGTTCGGCCCCGACTCGAGGCGCCGCATCGGCTCGCTGTTCGGAACCGACCTGCCCGAGATCCGGATGAGCCGCTAGGGCAGAACGCCCACCGAGGCGAGCGCCGCGCGCACGAGGGCGCCACGGCCACCCTCCATGTCGGCGACGATGCTCGGCGACACGGCCTCGGCCGGCGTCATCCAGGTGAGCTCGAGCGCGTCTTGGCGCGGGTCGCAGGTTCCGGTGACGGGAACGACGTAGGCGAGCGCGACCGCGTGCTGGCGGGCGTCGGTGAACTGGCTCTCGCTCGGCCACGGGAAGAACTCGGCGACGTTGAACGGCACGGGGCTCGCGGGCAGCAGCGGGAAGGCCATCGGACCGAGGTCTTTCTCCAGGTGGCGGAACAGCGCGTCGCGCAGGGTCTCGCCGTACATCACGCGGCCCGACACGAGCGTGCGGGTGATCGCGCCCTCGAGGGAGGCGCGCAACAGCATGCCGACCTCGGTCACGCGGCCGAGCCCGTCGACGCGTACGGGGATCGCTTCGACGTAGAGGAGAGGGAGACGGCGTCGCGTCTCGGTGAGCTCCTCCTCTGACAGCCAGCCGGAATTGGGATCTGGGGTGCCTACGGAGCTCATGCTCCATTGTTACCCATCGCGGGGCATCCGCCGTTCATAACCGTGAGAATCTGCGGATGTCGGTGCCCGCTGAGAAGATAGACGGATGGGCGACGTGCTCGACAGATTCTCTCCCGCGACCCGGGAGTGGTTTTCTGGCGCCTTCCCCGAGCCGACGGCCGCGCAGCTCGGCGCCTGGCAGGCGGTGTCCGGCGGCAGCCACGCCCTCGTCGTCGCACCCACCGGGTCGGGCAAGACCCTCGCCGCGTTCCTCTGGGCGATCGACCAGATTGTCTCGACCGCCGCGCCGGAGCGCCGTGCCGAGCCTGTCGACGTGAACCCGCTGCACCGCACGCGTGTGCTCTACATCTCGCCGCTCAAGGCACTCGGCGTCGATGTGGAGCGCAACCTGCGCGCCCCGCTCGTCGGAGTGACCCAGACCGCCAAAAGGCTCGGCCTGCCCGCGCCCGAGGTGACCGTCGGAGTGCGGTCGGGCGACACCACCCCCGGCGACCGGCGCGTGCTCGCGCGAACTCCCCCCGACATCCTCATCACGACGCCCGAGTCGCTCTACCTGATGCTCACCAGCGCGGCCAAAGAGACCCTGCTCGGCGTCGAGACCGTCATCGTCGACGAGGTGCACGCCGTCGCGTCGACGAAACGCGGCGCCCATCTGGCGGTCTCGCTCGAGCGGCTCGACTCGATGCTGGCGAAACCCGCGCAGCGCATCGGGCTGTCGGCGACCGTGCGTCCGCGCGAAGAGGTGGCGCGGTTCCTCGCCGGCAACGCGCCCGTGGCGATCGTCGCGCCCGTGTCGAGCAAGAAGTTCGACCTCACCGTGGTGGTTCCGGTGGAAGACATGACCGAGCTGGGAGCTGCCGCCCCGATGGAGGGATCGGCCGCGGGCGCACAGCCGCAGGGGTCGATCTGGCCGCACGTCGAAGAGAAGATCGTCGACCTGATCCTCGAGCACCGGTCGACGATCGTATTCGCGAACTCGCGGCGGCTGGCCGAGCGGCTGACGGCGCGGCTCAATGAGATCTACGAAGAACGCACAGCCAGCTGGTTGAGTAGCGACGAAGGAGCGTATCGAAACCCGGGCGAGGTAGGTTTCGATACGCGGGCTCCTTCGTCGCTCGCTACTCAACCAGCAGCCGTCGCCACCCTCCCGGCCCAGATGATGGCGCAGGCGGGCTCTACCTCGGGCGCCGCGCCCGTACTCGCCCGGGCGCACCACGGCAGCGTCAGCAAAGAGCAGCGCGCCGGCATCGAAGACGACCTGAAGAGCGGGCGGCTGCGCTGTGTCGTCGCCACGAGCTCGCTCGAACTCGGCATCGACATGGGCGCCGTCGACCTCGTCGTGCAAGTCGAGTCGCCACCGTCGGTCGCGAGCGGACTGCAGCGCATCGGCCGCGCCGGCCACCAGGTGGGCGAGGTCTCGAAGGGTGTGCTCTTCCCGAAACACCGCGCCGACCTGCTGCACACCGCGGTCGCGAGCGAGCGCATGCTGTCGGGGCAGATCGAGGCGATCTCCGTTCCGGCCAACCCGCTCGACGTGCTCGCCCAGCAGACGGTGGCGGCGGTCGCGCTCGGCCCGCTCGGCGTCGAAGAGTGGTTCGAGACCGTTCGCCGCAGTGCGCCGTTCGCCACACTGCCGCGCAGCGCCTACGTCGCCACACTCGACCTGCTGAGCGGCCTCTACCCAAGCGACGAGTTCGCCGAGCTGCGGCCGCGCATCGTCTGGGACCGCGTCGGCGGCACCATCACGGGCCGCCCCGGAGCACAGCGGTTGGCCGTGACATCCGGAGGCACCATCCCCGACCGCGGGCTCTTCGGGGTCTTTATGGTCGGCGGCGCTTCGACAGGCTCAGCAACCGGCGCGCGCGTCGGCGAGCTCGACGAAGAGATGGTCTACGAGTCGCGGGTCGGCGACGTCTTCGCCCTCGGCGCCACGAGCTGGCGCATCGAAGACATCACCCACGACCGCGTGCTCGTGTCGCCCGCGTTCGGTCAGCCGGGCAAGGTGCCGTTCTGGAAGGGCGACGGCCTGGGCCGGCCGGCCGAACTGGGGCGCGCGATCGGCGCGTTCACACGCGAGGTCGCCGCTGGGGACCTTTCGACAGACTCCCCTTCGACAGGCTCCCCTTCGACAAGCTCAGGGACCGGCGGCGTGCGCGAGCGCATGGAGGCGGCCGGGCTCGACGAGTTCGCCGCCAACAACCTCATCGCGTTCGTCGCCGACCAGAAGGCGTCGACCGGGCACGTTCCCACCGACAAAACGCTCGTTGTCGAGCGCTTCCGCGACGAGCTGGGCGACTGGCGCGTGATTCTGCACTCGCCCTTCGGCATGCAGGTGCACGCACCGTGGGCGCTCGCGGTCGGCGCACGCGTGCGCGACCGCATGGGCATGGACGGCGCGGCGATGGCGAGCGACGACGGGGTGGTCGTGCGCATCCCCGACACCGACGCCGAGCCGCCCGGCGCCGAACTCTTCGTCTTCGAACCGGGCGAGCTGCAAGACATCGTGACAGAAGAGGTCGGCGGTTCGGCGCTGTTCGCGTCGCGCTTCCGCGAGTGTGCGGCGCGCGCCCTGCTGCTGCCGCGCTACAACCCGGGCAAGCGCAGCCCACTGTGGCAGCAGCGCCAGCGGGCGTCGCAGCTGCTCGACGTGGCCCGTAAGTTCCCGAGCTTCCCGATCGTGCTCGAGACCGTTCGCGAAGTGCTTCAGGACGTGTACGACCTGCCGGCGCTCGTGGCCGTCGCGTCGGAGATCGAGAGTCGCAGCATCCGCATCGTCGAAACCGAGACGGATGTTCCGTCGCCGTTCGCGAGATCCCTTCTGTTCGGCTACGTGGCCGCGTTTATGTACGAGGGCGACTCGCCCCTGGCCGAGCGGCGGGCCGCGGCGTTGTCGCTCGACGCGGGGCTGTTGGCCGAACTGCTCGGACGCGCGGAGCTGCGCGAACTGCTCGACGCCGGCGTCATCGCGCAGACCGAGCTCGAGCTGCAGCGGCTCGCGACCGACCGCCGCGCGAAAGACGCCGAGGGCATCGTCGACGTGCTGCGCCTGCTGGGCCCGCTGTCGACCGAGGAGATCGTGGAGCGCAGCTGGTTGAGCAGGAGCGCCAGCGAAGTGTCGAAACCCTCCGACGACGAGGTTTCGATACGCTCGCTGAGCGAGCTACTCAACCAGCTCGCCAAAGACAACCGCGTGCTGCGGGTCACCATCGCCGGCGCCGAGCGCTGGGCCGGCATCGAAGACGCCGCGCGCCTGCGCGACGCGCTGGGCGTTCCACTGCCGATCGGCGTTCCCGCCGCGTTCATCGAGCCCGTCGCCGACCCGCTCGGCGACCTCGTCGGCCGGTTCGCGCGCACCCACGGCCCGTTCGTGGTCGCCGACGTCGCCTCCCGCTTCGGCCTCGGCGTCGCCGTCGTACTCGACACCCTGCGCCGGCTCGGCAGCGAACGTCGCGTGGTCGAGGGCGAATTCCGTCCGGGCGCGACGGGCAGCGAATGGTGCGACGTCGAGGTTCTGCGCCGCCTGCGCAGCCGGTCGCTCGCGGCCCTGCGCCACGAGGTCGAACCCGTCGACGCCGCGACGCTCGGCCGGTTTTTGCCGGCGTGGCAGCACATCGGAAGCAACCTCACCGGCATCGACGGACTCGTGCAGGTGATCGACCAGCTCTCCGGCGTCGCGCTGCCCGCCTCCGCCTGGGAGACGCTCGTGCTGCCCGCCCGGCTGCGCAACTACTCGCCCGCGTGGCTCGACGAACTCACCCTCACCGGCGAGGTGGTCTGGTCGGGCCGCGGATCCCTGCCCGGCAGCGACGGATGGGTGAGCCTGCACCTCGCCGACAACGCGCCGCTGACCCTCGCCGAGCCGAGCGGCGACGAGACCACAGAGCTGCAGCGCACGATCCTCGCCAATCTCGCCGGCGGCGGCGCGTTCTTCTTCCGCCAGCTCTCGGGCGCCGTCGGCAGCATGGACGACAAAGAACTCACGACCGCTCTGTGGGACCTGGTCTGGGCGGGCCTCATCACCAACGACACCTTCTCGCCGCTGCGCTCGTACCTCGGCGGCAAGGCCGCCCCGAAACGGGCGCCGTCGCGGGCGCGCGCCTACCGCGGGCGGGCCCGCCCCACCCTGCCGAGCCAGTCGGGCGCCCCGAACGTCGGCGGACGCTGGTCGCTGCTTCCGCTCGCCGAGGGCGACACCACGATCCGCGCCAAGTCGATGGCCGAGCTGCTGCTCGAGCGCCACGGCGTCGTCACGCGCGGAGCGGTGCAGAGCGAGGGCGTGCGCGGCGGTTTCAGCCTCGCCTACAAGGTGCTCAGCGGCTTCGAGGAGATCGGCCGCGCCCGACGCGGCTACTTCGTCGAGGGGCTGGGTGCCGCCCAGTTCGCCACCGGAGCGACGGTCGACCGGCTGCGGGCGTTCACGAAGGACGACGCGTCGAACACTCCCCCGGCCGCGGTCACCCTCGCCGCCACCGACCCCGCGCAGCCCTACGGCGCAGCGCTGCCTTGGCCCGCGCCCGACGCCGACGAACCGCGCAAACACCGTCCCGGCCGCAAAGCGGGTTCGCTCGTGGTGCTCGTCGACGGCGACCTCGCCGTCTACGTGGAACGCGGCGGCAAGACCGTGCTCACCTTCACCGCCGACGAAGAGGCTCTGGCTGCAGCATCCGTCTCTCTGGCCTCGATCGTGCGCACCGGTCTCGGCAAGCTGCGCATCGAACAGGTCGACGGCGGATCGGTCACCGGCTCACCGCTCGGAATCGCGCTCGGCGACGCCGGATTCAGCGCGACGCCGCGCGGATTGTCGATGCGTGCCTGAGATGACCCGTGCCTGAGGGCGACACCGTCTGGCTCACCGCCGACAACCTCAACAAGGCCATCGGCGGCCAGACGCTCACGGCGTGCGACGTTCGCGTGCCCGCGTTCGCGACCGTCGACCTCACCGGCGAGGTGGTGCACGACGTGCAGAGCCGCGGCAAGCACCTGCTGCACCACGTGGGCGACCTCACGATTCACACGCACCTCAAGATGGAGGGGTCGTGGCACCTGTACCGGCACGGCACACCGTGGCGGCGGCCGGCGCACCAGGCCCGCATCATCCTGACCACCGCCGACTGGGTGACCGTCGGATTCTCGCTCGGCATCGTCGAGATCGTGCCGACCACCGACGAAGACGACGTCGTCGGCTACCTCGGGCCCGACCTGCTCGGCTCGTTCGACGCGCCGCTCGCACTCGCCCGGCTGACCGCCGACCCGTCGGTGCCGGTGTTCGTCGCGCTGCTCGACCAGCGCAACCTCGCGGGCATCGGCAACGTCTACGCCAACGAGCTGTGCTTCTTGCGCGGCATGCTGCCGACGCGTGCGGTCGGTGAAGATCCGGATGCCGCGGCCACCGTCGCGCTCGCCCAACGCCTGCTGGCGGCCAACCGGGGCCGCGTCGACCGTTCCACAACGGGAGACCTGCGCGCCGGCCGCAACGCCTGGGTGTACGGACGCGCGGGCAGGCCGTGCCTGCGCTGCGGCACGCGCATCCGCCGCGGCAAACTCGGGGCGACCGCGCTCACCGAGCGCGACACGTTCTGGTGTCCGCGCTGCCAGACGTAGGGCGCGCTCCAGCGCCAGAGCGCACCGGCGGGACCAGCGCGTACCGGCGTGTAGCGCAAGCCGCGGCACGCAAAAGGGCCGCCCCCGAGAGGACGGCCCTTCCGATGAAACCGGTTACGCGGGGATCGACGCCAGCACCTCGTCGAGGGCCGCGGTGGCTTCCTCTTCGGTGCTCTGGCGGGCGAGCGCGAGCTCGGACACGAGGATCTGGCGGGCCTTGAGCAGCATGCGCTTCTCGCCGGCCGACACGCCCTTGTCCTGGTCGCGACGCCACAGGTCGCGTACGACCTCGCTCACGCTGTAGACACTTCCGCTGCCCATCTTCTCGGTGTTGGCCTTGAAGCGGCGAGACCAGTTGCCCGGCTCCTCGACCCATTCGCTGCGCAGCACGTCGAACACGGCCTCGACACCGGCGGCGTCGATGACGTCGCGCACACCGATCAGCTCGACGTTCTCTTGGGGAAGGTCGATCATCAGGTCGCTCGCGTGCACGTTGAGCGTGAGGTAGGTCTTGTCGACACCCTTGATCGTTCGCGTCTTGACCGCGGTGATGGTGGCTGCACCGTGGTGCGGGTAGACGACGGTTTCCCCTACTTCGAAAATCATTTGGGCTGCCTCTAATCGGTTGTTGTTGTAGGTCACAGTGGCCGTGCGGTAGCGCGGTGGCTCGTGGCCGTTGTTGGAAGATCGGGTCATCTGCGCGGCTCCGTTGCGGCGCATCCTCTATCTCGTCTGAGGAAGGGGTACCAATTCTACCACTCGGGGGACACTCTCAACCTGAGTGCGTTATAAGGGCCTCTCAGCGACGGATCTCGGTGTACCTCGACGAGCCGAACCCGGTGATCAGGAAGCCGATCGGCTGGAAGACGAAGTGCAGGAAGAAGCCGTAGAAGGCTCCGTGTCCGAACGCGCGGGCGTTGCCGAGCGCCACGACGATCGCGACCACGATGTTCACGAGCGGCACGATGTAGAGCAGCAGCAGCCAGCCCGAGCGGCCGGCGAGTTTGATCTGCAGGTAGATGTTGTAGATCGGGATGAGGCCGCCCCATCCGGGCATGCCCGCCTTGGTCAGCATCGGCCACATGCCGATCGCCGTGACCAGATACCAGAACAGGCTGAACCCGCCGGCACCCGAGCCGCTCTGCTGGTAGTTGAACCCGTCGTTGGCCAGTTCGAGAAGCAGATGCATAGTGATCTCAGGCTAGCGTGGTGAATATGGTTACCATCGACCCGGCCTCAGTTCTCTGGTCCGCCCCCGAACGCGAACGCGCCGGACGACCGCTGCTCGTTCTACTGCACGGCTTCGGCTCGCACGAGGGCGACCTGTTCGGGCTCTCACCGCAGTTGCCGCTCTCGCCGGTGATCGCCTCGGTGCGCGCACCGCTCACTCTGCAACCGGGCAGCTACGCGTGGGCGCCTCTCGCCAGCCAGGCGGATGCCGCAACAGTCGCCGAGTCGGCCAACGACGTCGCGGTCGCTCTGTTGCACTGGCTCGACACCACCGAATCCACGTCGGTGGGTCTGCTCGGCTTCTCGCAGGGCGGCGCGGTCGCACTGCAGCTGCTGCGCCACGCTCCCGATCGGTTCGCGTTCGCGGTGAACCTCAGCGGGTTCGCGGTGCTCGACGACAACGCTGGCGACCCCGAGCTCGCCCGGGTGAAGCCGCCGGTGTTCTGGGGCCGGGGCACCGCCGACCAGGTGATCACGTCCGACAAGATCGCGTACACCGAAGAGTGGCTGCCCGAGCACTGCGCCCTCACGGCCCGCATCTACGAAGACCTGCCGCACTCGATCTCGCGCGCCGAGCTCGACGACGTGAACGCCTTCATCAGGTCGGTCTGGGCGTAACGGCGCTAGTGGCGCTTCTGCCACCCCACGGCGAACACGAACAGGATGCCGATGCCGGTCGCCACGCCCAGGGCGACGGAGACGGGCGCGATGAGCTGCAGGATCTGCAGCCCCACGTAGTCGACGTTCGACGCGACATCCGTGCCGAGAAACGGCTCGCGCGCGGCCTGGATGCCCCACGCGCCGGCGGCGACGAGCGCGACGGCCACCACGCCGAGGGCGATCAGGATCGGGTTGGGCCGGGGCGGCTGCTCGTCGAGATCCGCAGCATCCGTCTGGTCTGAGGCGGCGTTCACGACCGAGCCGCTCGAGACCGTCGGCGGCAGGCCGATCGTCGGTGCCGGCGCGGTGCTGACCGGTCGCGCCTCGAGCGTGCGCGCGTCGGCAATGCGCGGCTGGGCGGACCGCCGATCGTCGCCCTCGAACGCGCGCTGACCCGACGGCGAGGATATCGGCGATTTCTCGAACCCCCGCTGGAATGCCGGATCGAATCTGGGATCGAAATCGTCGTCTGATCTCGCGGTCATCGTCGTCCCCTCGGTTTGTGGTTCGAGCGTATCTCCCGGCGTCGTTCGGCACACCCGATTTCGCCCCGAATTGGGGGAACGCGACAGTGGATAACGACTTTAGCGAAGCCATAAACTTACGCAGCCTCAGCAAACCCCGCGCACAGACCGGAGCATTGTGTCCACCGAAACCGCCCCACAGCCCGCGAAGAAAAACGCCTTCGGCGGCCTGACTTCGAACCTCGAACTGATCATCGCCATCCTGCTCGGCATCGTCTCGATCGCGACCGCGTACGCGTCGTTCCAGGCGGCTCTCTACGGCGGAGCGGGGGCCACGGCCTACGCGATGGGCGGCACCCTGTCGACCGAGGCCGAGTCGCTCTACCTCGAGGGCAACCAGCAGTACCAGCAGGACAACGCGCTCTGGAACGACCTGACCCTGCTGACCATCGACATCGACGGCACCGACCCCGCGGCCGCCGCGCTCGCGCAGGAGAAGTACGACACGCTCGTCTTCCAGTCGGTCTCCGAAGACTTCCAGGGCGCGATCGACCGCGCGACCGCGCAGAACGAGGCCGACCCCGAGTTCTACTACAGCCCGCTCGACGACGAGGACTACCAGGACACCCTGTTCTCCGGCTACGCCGAGACCAAGGACAAGGCCGACGTGCAGGTCAAGAAGGGCGACGACCTCGGCGCCCAGGGCGACAAGCTCACGCTGTACACGGTGCTCATGTCGATCTCGTTGTTCCTCTTGGGTGTGTCCGCGCTGGTGCGTCAGGCCCGCACGCAACTCGTGCTCATCGGAACGTCGGTCGTGATCTTCGTCGTGACCCTCGTGTTGACGCTGATGATCCCGTACATGGCGATCAGCTAGCCGCATCTCTCTGGGACGCCTCGCCTCCGGGCGGGGCGTCTTTTTTTAAGAGGGGGGGCGGATGACCCGCTAGACCGCCAACGGCTCGGTGGGCGGGCCCGGTCGCGCCGAGCGCACCGCGCCGATGCTCGCCACGATGACGAGCCCGATCGCGACGGCGCCGACGACGGTGAAGCGCTGGTCGAGGATCAGCAGTCCGGCGAGCGTGGCGATCGCCGGAGCGAGCGCCATCAGGATCGCGAAAGTGGCGGAGGGCAGCCGGCGCAGCGCCAGCAGCTCGAAGGCGTAGGGCAGCGTCGACGACAGCAGCGCCACGGCCGCCCCGAGCAGCACTATCTGCGGCTCGAACAGCGCGGCACCGGTGACGGTGATTCCGAACGGCAGGGTCGCGACGGCACCGACGCTCATCGCTATCGCGAGCCCGTCGAACCGGGGGAAGTGCGCGCCGGTGCGCGCCGAGAGCAGGATGTACCCCGCCCAGGCGGCCCCTGCGGCGAACGCGAAGACGACGCCGAGCGGGTCGAGGTGGCCGAAGCTGCCCTGCCCGAGCAGCGCGACGCCGACGAACGCGATGACCGCCCAGATCCAGCGCGACCGCTTGCGGCTGGTGAGCACCGACACGGCGAGCGGGCCGAGCACCTCGATGGTCACGGCGGCGCCGAGCGGAATGCGGGCGAGCGCCTCGTAGAAGACCACGTTCATCGCTGCGATCATCAACCCGAAGGCGATCACCGTCGCCCAGCTCGTGCGGTCGTGGCCCCGCACCCGCGGGCGGCAGACCGCGAGCAGGATCAGCGCGGAGAACCCGAGGCGCAACGAAACGACCCCGAGGGCGCCGACCTGCGGAAAGAGCAGCACCGCGAACGATGCGCCCACCTCTTGAAGCACGAGCCCGGATACGACGAGGCCGACCGACCCGAGGGGCAGAGCCGACCGCGACGGTGTCGACTGCGAGGGGGCCATAGTGCAACCGTAAGCGGTCTACGGGGCGTCGGCTTCCTCGATGGTCGAGGCCACGGCCGAGCTGGTGGGCGGCGCCGCCCGACGGCGGTGCGCGGACGCTCCGTCGGCGAGGAACACCTCGCGCGGCGACCCGGCGTCGGACTGCTTGATCGACGAGATCCAGATGGATTCCGGATGCACGTCTCGCCCCGCCCGCACGTCCTCGGCGGTGCGCAGCTTGGCCACACGATGGATCAGGGTGATGAACCCGATCTTGACCACGACGTCTGCGGCGGTGAGGGCGACCTGGATCGCCGTGGTCCACGCCCCGCCGAACGCGAAGATCGGGATCACGTAGACGACCGGGTAGACGACCCAGCCGGCGAGCAGCAACACGGTCGCGGTGCGCAGATAACGCGCCGACTCCCCGGTGAGGTCGGGCAGCGACGATCGCACAGCCCGGATGAGCACGAGTGTTGTGAACGCCCAGAAGACACAGCTGATCGCGCCCCAGAGAATCAACTGGGTCAGATCCTCGCCGTCTCCGATCACGAAGGCTCCGAGGAAGCCGGTGAAGATCATCAGGAACGCTCCGCCCGCGGCCAGGAACGTGGTGCGCCGCAGCCGGGCACCGTCGAGTGTGGTCAGCGACAGCAGGCCGATGGCCAGGAGGGGCACGGTGACCGACCAGTCCATGTAGCGCGCGGCGAAGGTGAGGATCGCAGACGAGTTGGGCAGCCACTCACTCCCGATGCGGTCGTATCCGGTGACGAACTGGGTGATGAGGATGACGTACGACGCGAAGGCCACGCTCGTGATGGTCAGCCGTGCGACCGTCGCCGTGCGGTAGCGCGAGCCCACCTCGGTGCGGGTCGTCCAGGTACGCAGCACGGCCGCGAACAGGGCGAGCCCGGCGATGACGAGGAAATACCCGATGAGCAGGTGCTCCGACTGGCTGAGCGTCGCTTCCCACGGGGCAGTGATGGTCTCGATCTGCACGCTGTTCCTTCGATTCGTCGTGCTACGAGCGGCGCGCGGACGTCACGGGGACGGTTCCGGGTTCCGGGGTGAAGAAGAGGCCGCCGCTGCTGTTAGCCGACTCGACCATAACGTCGACCCACTCGCGGTTGATCGACGGGAGTCGGCTGCCGAAGTAGCGGTAGTACAGAGTGCTGCTCGGATGCAGCCAGATCGTGCTGCGCCCGCTGCCGATTTCGGCCGCGTCTTTCCAGGAGAACACGAAGCCCTCGCCGCGACGCAGCTTCGCCGTGATCACGATCTGCAGGTGCATCAGCGCGCGGTCGTCGAAGGCCACTTCGATGCCCGGATTACCGTAGACCAGCGTGCCCATCTCGGTTCTCCCCCGCGTTGTCTCACAACTGTAGTCGGGGTAGAGGAGACCTCATTTTGGTCGGTTCGCGCGCCGGGAAACCACCTATACTGGCCGAGCTATTTCGGCGGAATAGCGCGGTAGAGGTCGATTTTGCTCTCGATCTCGGCGAGCTCGGTCTGCATCGCGGTGATCTTGTTGACCATGCGGTAACGATGGGCCTCGAGCACCGCCAGCCGCTCCGGTTCGGTGCCCGACGCGCGGGAGATGCGGGTGAAGGTGCGCACCTCCCGGATGCGCATGCCGGTTCGGCGCAGCATCCCCAAGGCGCGGATCCAACTGATGTCGCGCTCGAAATAGCGTCGTCGGCCGGCCGAGTTGCGGTCGAGCGGATGCAGCGTCAGACCCTCACGCTCGTAGTAGCGCAGCGCGTCGACGGTGAGCCCGGAGACCGCGGCAGCCTCGCCGATCGACAGCCCGCCGAGAGCGGGCACCCCGGCGTCGGGCACCGCAAGCATCTCGGGGCGCGTCGGCTTCTCGTTCGGCTGGTCGGTTTCTGCGTGCATCGCGTGCCCCCTTCGGCGCCGGCGGACCGCGCGCACCCGCTCAGCGTAGCGAACGAAACTCGTGTTCGGCGGTTCTGCCGCTAGATCACGCCGCCGTTCACGTAGATGACCTGGCCGTTGACCCAGCGAGCCGGCCCCGCGAGGAAGGCGACGGCCTCGGCGATGTCGGTCGGTTGGCCGAGGCGTTCGAGCGGCGCCATCTTCGCCATACCGGCGATCGTCGCGTCGTCTTTGCCGTCGAGGAACAGCGGGGTCGCGGTCGGGCCGGGAGCGACGGCGTTGACGGTGATGTCGCGGCCGCGCAGTTCGCGGGCGAGAATGAGGGTCATCGCGTCGACGGCACCCTTGGTCGCCGCGTAGGCGGTGTAGCCGGGCAGCGCGATCTTGGTGACCGAGGTCGAGAAGTTGATGATCGCGCCGCCCGACCGAACGCTGCGGGCGGCGAGCTGGTCGACCACGATCGTGCCGCGGATGTTCGTGCGCAGCATCGCGTCGATCCTGTCGAGGTCGAAGTCGACGAGCGGGGAGAGCACCATCTGGCCGGCGGTGTGCACGACGACGTCGATGCCGCCGAACTCGCTCTCGACCGCGGCGAACACCTCGGCCATCGCCGTCTCGTCGGCGACGTCTCCGCCGACGGCGATTGCGCGTCCGCCGGCGGCGGTGATCGCCGCGACGGTCTCCTCGGCGCGAGCCCGGTTGCCGGCATAGTGCACGCCGACGGCCATGCCGTCGCGGCCGAGACGTTCGGCGACATCGCGGCCGATGCCGCCCGACCCGCCGGTCACGAGGGCGACGCGGGTGGTTGTGGGTGCGGTGGTGTCAGTCATCGGTTTCTCCTTGGGATACGGCGAGACGGGCGAGCCAGTCGAGGAGCAGGGCGCTCTCGGTCGGGGCGAGCCCGGACGATGGGGTTGCCGCCAGAAGGGCGGCGAGGGTGGTGGCGGTGGCCGCGACATCCGCGGGCCTCGGTCGCTGCGCATCGGCAACGAAGACCTGCGCGTGCAGGGCGTCGCGCACGTGGTCCGACAGCGCGGGGTCGGGGTAGAGCCCGCCACGGGTGATCTGCATCAGGGTGACGCCGACGTTCGCGGCCATGATGCGCTGGGCGGCGAGAGCGGGCGGGACCCGCAGCAGGCCCGCCTGCGCGCAGGCGTCGAGGTGCGAGAGCAGGATGTCCATGGCCTCGTTGGCGGCGGTGGATCCCGTCGCGAAGGGCGAGAAGATGATGCGGTAGTAGGCGGGGTTGGCCCGGCCCCACGCATTGTGCGAGTCCCAGCCGTTGCGCAGACGATCGATCGGATCTTCTGTCGGGAGCACCAGCCGCTTGCTGGCGAGATAGCTTTCGAACGCCTCGTCGACGACGGCGGCCAGAAGCGCGTTTTTATCGCCGAAGTGGCGGTAGAGGGTGGGCGCCTGGATGCCGGCCCGCTCGCAGATCGCGCGGGTGGACACCTCGCCGTCGGGCGACTCGACCAGGAGCTCGGCGGCCGCCGTGAGAATGGTGTCGCGAGTGGTCATGTAGTGACAGTAACACGAATGTGTTAGCGACGCTACTATTCGTGGGTTACCGCATCCACGACGAGGGAGACGGCGAGTGCCACCATCACCAGGGCGATGATCGCGTCGAGCACGCGCCAGGCCGCGGGCTTCGCGAAGACCGGCTGTAGCAGACGTGCGCCGTAGCCGAGGGCCGTGAACCAGACGACGCTGCCGAGCATTGCGCCGATGCCGAACCACCAGCGGTCGTCGCCGTGCGTGTTGGCGATCGATCCGAGCAGCACCACGGTGTCGAGGTAGACGTGCGGGTTGAGCCAGGTCAGGGCCAGCACGGTGCCGACGGTCGCGGCGAGGCTCGTGCGCACGGCGGGGCCGTCGGCGGTGAGTGCGGCGGGGCGGAGGGCGCGACGCGCGGCGAGCAACCCGTAGACGAACAGGAAAGCGGCGCCGGCGTATCGCACGACGGTGAGCAGCACCGGCGCGGACTGGATGACGGCGCCCGCACCGGCTATACCGAGCAGGATGAGCACCGCGTCGGACAGCGCGCAGATCAGCACCACGACGAGCACGTGCTCGCGGCGCAGACCCTGACGCAGCACAAAGGCGTTCTGGGCGCCGATGGCGACGATGAGCGAGAGGCCGAATCCGAGGCCGGCGAGAGCGGTGAGGAGCACGGGTGCAACGCTAGGGGCGCCGTCTCCGTCGGTCCAGCTACAGTTTCTTACGCTGCATTAGCCAGACTAATGAGCCGGGTCAGGTCGCGAACGCCCCGATCAGGTTGGCGCCGAGGTTGTTGACCACGCGCACGACGACCGCTGGCCAGATCGAGTCGCTGCGACGGCGTAATTCGGCGGCGATGAGTCCGACCACGAACGCGGTGATCGCCACGGCGACGTTGAGATGCATAACGGCGAAGACGAGCGCGCTGCCGACAACGCCGACGACCGGCCCCCAGCGCAGCAGGGCACTGGTGACCACGCCGCGGAAGAGCAGCTCTTCGCCGATCGGCGTCAGCACGGCGAGAGCGAGCGACGACACGATCAGCGCGAGCACTCCGCCCTGCGCGGCCGTGTTGTACACGGCCTGCACGTTCTCGGGCTGGCCGAACGCGAGCACGTAGAGCACCCCGCCGATGCGGCTGATCACGAATGCGACGACGCCGCCCGCGAGGCCGAGCAGGATCCACCGCGGTGTCGTGCTGCGCACGCCGAAGGGGCGCAGCGAGCGCACCCGCATCGCCAGCGCGCCGCCGAAACCGAGTATCCCGGCGACCCCCGACACGGCGCCGACCGCTATGCCGTCGATAACGGGATCGAGTTCGAGCAGCTTGAGCAACGGCGGCGAGCCGTAGCCCACGACCGCGAACACCGCGAGGCCGACGACGATCTCCGGGATGCCGGGCCGCGCCCGACCGCGAGTGCCGCCCGTCACGCGGACCTCCGCGCGGCCGATGCGAACGGGCCGGCCGGGGCGAACGCGTGGTCGGCGAAGCGGTCGCCGATGAGCCGGTGCGCGGCGGTGTCGGGATGCAGACCGTCGAGCAATGGCAGCGATTCGGCATCCGGCTGGCCGTAGAGGGCGGTGCCGTCGAGATAGCTGAGGTTCGGGTCATCCGTTCGGCGGTCGACCAGCGATCGCAGCTCGCGGCGGATGACGCTCAGCGTCAATCGCCCCTGAGCCTCGTCGCCGTGCTCCCCGGTGGCGAGGAATTTCACCTGGCCGGTGCCCAGGCTGGCCGGATCGATCGCCCCGGGGCCGGGCGTGTTCTCGTGGATGCCGCAGAAGATCGGCGAGATCAGTATCAGCGGGGCGTCGGGGTGTCCGTCGCGGATGGTGTCGATGAAACCCTGTACCGCGGGTACCAAGGCACGTAGCCGCATCGCGTCGAGGTTCACGACGTTGATGCCGAGCTTGACGCTGATCAGGTCGGCGGAGGAGTCGCGGATGACCCGGGCGACGAACGGGTCGACGAGGGCGCTGCCGCCGAATCCGAGGTTGCGCAGGCCCACATTGCCGCGCCGTGCGGCGACCGAGGTCCAGACGTCGCCCGGTGTCGCGGCGTTGGACCCCTGGCTGATCGAACTGCCGTGGTGGACCCACAGGGGCCGGCGGTCGGCGTCTTCCTCGATGGGAGCGTCGGACCGCAGGGCGACCAGATCGACCGACTCGTTGTGCGGCAGCCAGAACTCGATGCGCTTTTCGCCCGCTGGCAGACCGTCGAGCACTGTCGTGTGCGGCGGCCCGGGGATCAACGCCGAGCGTCCGGTCTGCAGGTCGATCTCGGTCGTATCGCCGCCGTCGAGCAGCTCGCTCGAGCGCAACCGGTCGTCGACGAAGACGTCCACACTGCCGCGCGGCCTGGGCGCGCCGCGGTACGCGATGCGGCTCGGGTGCAGCACGAGCTCCACGCGCGTCGCCCGCGTGCGGAAGGCGATGCGCACGCCGGAGGGCTGCGCCTCCATCGCCAGCAGTTGGGCATCGGCGTATCCGTCGCGCACCCAGGCCGGAAGCCGGTGCGGCCGCACACCGCGCTCGACGGGTTGCAGCTCGGCGACGCCGCGCACGAGGGCGGTCGAAACGGGGGTGGTGATCATCGGTTGTCTCCTTCGTCGCGCGGCCAAGAGCGCAGGGACCGGTCGAGGGCGTCGATCGCGCGTTTCCACGACGGGTCGGAATCGGGGCTGCGGTGGTCGAACCCGCCCGATCTCTCGAGCGAGAGGAATCCGTTGACGGTCGCGCCGACGTAGCGGGTCGCGTGCACCAGTTCGGCCTCGGGCAGCTCGTAGGCGCGCAGAACGGCCCAGATCGACGAGACGAGGCGGGCAGCACCGGCCGACCGAGCGGTTTCGGTCGACGCGGGCCGCTGCAGCGCGCTCCATCGTCCGGGGTGTTGCGCGGCATAAGCACGATGCGCGTCGGCGAGCCCCGACAGAGCGTCGTGGCCTGACCGCCCCGCGACCGCGTCGCCGACCTGCGCGGCCAGCTCGGCCAGCGCGAGTTCGTGCACACCGTCGAGCACCGCCGCCCGGTCGCGCACGTGCGAGTAGAGACTCGCCGGCTGTACGCCGAAGTGCCGGGCGAGCGCCGAGACGGTGATCGCGTCGAATCCCTCCCGGTCGGCGAGATCGGCGGCGGCGCCGAAGACGGCGGTGCGGCTGACATTCATTCGGATCATCCGTTCAACCTACACCCTGTAGGTAAATGACTAACAACCGTAGGTTCGCCCGGGACTGCGACGATAAGCGCATGGACTTCGACCTCGCCCAGCTGCGCGCGCTCAGCGCGACCGTCGCCGAGGGCAGCTTCGAGGCGGCCGCGCGCGAACTGCACGTGACGCCGAGCGCGGTGAGCCAGCGCATCAAGGCCCTCGAGTCGGCGGTGGGTGCCGTGCTCGTGCAGCGCACCAAGCCGGTGCGGGTGACTGAATCGGGCGAGGCGGTGTTGCGCCTCGCGCGTCAGGTCGACATCCTCGCCGCCGACGCACAGCGCGAGCTCGGCTCCGACGCCGGTGACGACCGCGTCACCGTGCCGATCGCGGTCAACGCCGACTCGCTCGCGACCTGGATCCTGCCGGCCATCGCCGGTGTCGCCGGTGTCGCCTACGACATCCACCTCGACGACCAAGAACACACCACGGCACTGCTGCGCTCGGGCACGGTGATGGCGGCGATCACCGCGGTCGCCCAGCCGATCCAGGGCTGCACGTCGACGCCGCTCGGCACGATGCGCTACCGCCCGCGCTGCAGCGCGGCCTTCGCCGAGACTTGGTTCGCCGACGGGGTGACCCGCGCCGCGCTCGACGTCGCGCCGGTCGTCGTCTTCGACCGCAAAGACGACCTGCAGGATGCCTACCTGCGGCGGGCGGGACGTCCCCGGCCGAACCCGCCCCGGCACTTCGTGCCGTCGTCGGCCGACTTCGTGCGCGCGGTGGAACTCGGTCTCGGCTGGGGAAACGTTCCCGACCTGCAGGACACCCCGGCGCTCGTCGAATTCGACGCGGATCCCGCCGCGATGTTCGACGTGCCGCTGTACTGGCAGCAGTGGCAGCTGCGGTCGCCCACGCTCGAGCGTGTGGCCGCCGCGGTTCGCGACGCGGCCGCGCAGCACCTGCGCTGAGGTGGCTTCGGGCACATCCGCATGCCTGCACAATTCTTCTCGCCGGGTGCGTAGCGAATTCCAAAGTGCCCATGGGTCGGCGGGATTATTCGCGCCGCCGCCACGTTTGGCTCCTGTAGCTATCCCCACTACAAAGGAGCACTACCGCATGACACGCATCGGAATCATCCTCGGCAGCACCCGCACCGGACGCAAGAGCGAGGCGGTCGCCAACTGGGTTCTCGCCGCAGCCCAGCAGCGCGACGACGCCGAGTTCGAGCTCGTCGACCTGCGCGACTATCCGCTGCCGTTCTTCGACGAAGAGATCTCGCCGTCGTGGTCGCC
>Ga0247811_1000255_pt1 | contig 18519 bp, 21 predicted proteins | sample UWRJL134311R1_FD_189018 | JGI IMG/M metagenome (GOLD analysis project Ga0247811, IMG submission 189018) | Plant litter microbial communities from Arlington Agricultural Research Station in Wisconsin, United States - UWRJ-L134-311R-1 | ecosystem: Environmental > Terrestrial > Plant litter >...
CGACCTCCGTGCTGCCGCGTGGTTCGGTGGCGGGTTGCAGCGACGGCGCTACGGCCGGGGCCTGCGGCCCGAGCGGGGTGTCGGGGGATGTCGAGGGCGCCGGTGTCTGCTCGTCCGCGGCGCCTGCGGCGGGGGACGACCGCGTCGTCTCTGCCGCGTGGGGAGTGGCGATTCCGGCCACCGCGACCGCGACGAGCACGCCGACCGCCGCCACGGCAAAGCCCCGGCCGGGGCGGTGCGGTCGGGGTCGGCTCTGTCGCGGGTCGGTCGTAGGGGTCATAGGGGAGACAGCACCCCGTCGTGTTCCGCGTACCGTTCGTCGGTCTGCGGGCAGACGAAGACACCGTCGGCGTCGGGCACCGCGACGAGCGGGATGCCGGCGCGACCCACCCAGCCGGTGCGACGGGCGGGCACACCCATCACGATCCCGTAGTCGGGCACGTTGCGGGTGACCACCGACCCGGCCGCGACGAGGGCGTACCGCCCGATGGTGATGGGCGCGACGCACACCGCGCGCGCGCCGATGGAGGCACCGGTGCGCACGGTCACCCCGACGGGCTGCCAGTCGTCGTTCGACCGCCGGGAGCCGTCGAGGTTGATCGCGCGCGGAAAGGAGTCGTTCGTGAACACCACTGCCGGGCCCACGAACACGCCGTCTTCGAGCAACGCCGGTTCGTAGATGAGCGCGAGATTCTGGATCTTGCAGTTGTGGCCAATGATGACGCCGGGCCCGATGTAGACACCGCGTCCGACGATGCATCCGGCACTGATCTGGGCGTACTCGCGAATCTGCGCGAGGTGCCAGACGAAACTGCCCGGCCCCACCTTGGCCCGCGGGTCGACGTCGGCCGTGAGCGCGATGCGGGCCGGGAGCTCACCGTCGTGCAAGACCTGCTGCTCGTCGATGCCGGTCATCAGTACGCCCCGACCGGTGCGGCGACGACCTTCACCGTGCGCCAGAGGATGATCAGGTCGCCCATGAGAGACCAGTTCTCGACGTAGTAGAGGTCGAGACGCACGCTGTCCTCCCAGCTGAGGTTGGAGCGTCCGTTCACCTGCCACATGCCCGTGAGGCCCGGCTTGATGTAGAGCCTGCGGTGCACGTGGTCTTCGTACGCGCTCACCTCGCTCGCGAGCGGCGGGCGCGGGCCGACGAGGCTCATGTCGCCCATCAGCACGTTCCACAGCTGCGGCAGTTCGTCGAGCGAGTACTTGCGCAGGGTGCGTCCGAGCCGGGTGACCCGCGGGTCGTTCTTCATCTTGAACAGAACGCCGTTGCCCTCGCTGGTCGCCCGGAGCGCCTCGAGCTGCGACGGGGCCGACGCGTTCATCGACCGGAACTTCAGGATGCGGAACAGCCGGCCGCCCCGACCCACCCGCTCCTGGGCGAAGAACGCCGTGCCCTCGCTGTCGAGGCGGATGAGCAACGCGAGCACCGCGAACACGGGGCTGAGGAACACCAGCGCGCAACCGGCGACCACGATGTCCATCGCCCGCTTCGCCACGTGCTTGCCGCCGTCGAACTGGGGGATCTCGACGTGGATGAGCGGGAGTCCCTCGACCGGCCGGAAGTGGATGCGCGGTCCGGCGACGTTGGCGAGGCTCGTGGCGAGGATGAGGTCGGCGGTGGCGCCCTCGAGCTGCCAGGCCAGGTCGTGGATGTAGTCGCTGCCGCCGCTGGGGTGGCCGGCCACCACGACGCCGTCGACCCCGAGTGTGCGGGCGAACTCGGCGGCGCGCGCCAGACCGGTGAGCACGACGAACTCGCCGAGGATGCCCGTCGTCGGAACGGCGTCGCCCTCTTCGAGCACGGCGCCGACGACCGAGTAGGCCGCCCCGGAACCGGCGCGGATCTGCTTGACGACACTGACGACATCCGCGCTCTTGCCGATGACGATCACCCGGGAGAGGGCGTGGCCCGCCCGCTGCTGGGCGAAGAGCCATTTGCGCCAGAGCCAGCGGCTCAGCAGGATGCCGAAGAACCCGGTCGGAAACGCGAAGATGAAGAACCAGCGCGCGCTGTCGGCCTGGAAGACGAGGAAGAAGATGGCGAGCAGGCCGAAGGTCGTGGTGCTGGCGTGGGCGACGCGTTTGTACTCGCCCGCCCCGACGCCGATGATCCGCAGGTCGCGACTGCGGTAGGCCGAGAGGCAGCCCGTCCAGGCCAGAGCGACGACGAGCGCCATCGAGGCGAACACCGCGCCCGTCTGGGTGCCGAGCGACGCGGCGGTCTCGGTGCCGAAACGCAGCACGTACGTCAGCGCCATCACGACGCCCACGATCGTGGCGTCGGTGATGCGCAGCTGCGTGCGGTAGCTGCGGGCCCAACGGGCTCCGCTGGTGGCAGGGGTCGCCGATTGATCGACGCCCACCTCCGGCTTCGCCGATGTGCGCCAGGTGTGTGGCTCGGCCGGGTATGTACTGTGGAGCGGGTGTTGAAGCGCGATTCGCCGCGAGCGGCTTCGGGAAAGCGCGAATTCGACCATCTTTTGCCTGCAATTCCGGGAAAACGGGACCACTGAGAGCACCGTGGGTGGCGGCGCTCGTGTTGCTGGCCGCAGCGGCCTCGACTGGGTATGGGTCGAGTTCGGGTGCCGTTGCGGGGTGTTCGGGTTGGGTATGTCGGGATTTGTCGTACCCCCTTGGGGGGTGACGAGGAAGACGCTATTCCCCCCTCGTCTGGCCCCCATATCCCCCCTTCGGGGGGCATCTTTGGGGGGTGCAGGTGTGCTTGAGTGTCTTGCTCGAAAATCACGAGTAATTGTTTTGTTGACTCGACACCCGCGCCGCCCGTCGCCCGGATTCGGTAGCGTTGGCCCATGACGTTCAACCCCAACGCCAAGATCGATACCAGCCGAACCCGCCGCCGCGGCCGAACGGGCGGCATCGTCGCGGGAGGCGGCGTGCTCGGTGTTGTGGCCCTCTTCCTGATTTCCCAGTTCTTGGGCGTCGACCTCACCGGTCTCGCCGGCGGATCCGCCGAGAACGGAAGCGACGAGGCGATCGCCGAATGCGAGACCGGAGCCGACGCGAACGCCGATCTCGACTGTCTGATCGCGAGCGCCGGAGACTCGATCGACACCTATTGGGCCGGTCAGGTCGCGGATTACCGCTCGACCAACGTCATTCTCTTCACCGACCAGACGAATACCGGATGCGGCGGAGCGACCAGTGCCGTCGGGCCGTTCTATTGCCCCGCAGACGAGACGATCTACATCGACACCGCCTTCTTCGACGAACTGCGCACCAAGTTCGGGTCGACCGGCGGGCCGCTCGCCGAGATGTACGTGCTCGCCCACGAATGGGGTCACCACATCCAGAACATCAGCGGAACGATGGACGGTCTCGACACGCAGACCACGGGCCCCGAGTCAGACGGAGTGCGGCTCGAGACGCAGGCCGACTGCTACGCGGGGGCCTGGGCGGGCGAGGCGTCGACGGTGCCCGACGACAGCGGCACACCCTTCCTGCAGGAGATCACGAGCGCGCAGCTGGCCGACGCCCTGAGTGCGGCCGCCGCCGTGGGCGACGACCGCATCCAGGAATCGGCGACCGGACAGGTGAACCCCGAGACCTGGACGCACGGCTCGGCCGAGCAGCGCCAGAAGTGGTTCACCGCGGGCTTCGAGGGCGGGCCCGCCGCGTGCGATACGTTCGGCGGCGCCCTCTAGCCCCTAGAGCGACGGCTCTAGAGCGACGTCTCGAGGGCGTGCTGCGCTTCTTCCACGGTCTCGAAGGTGCCGAGCGGCTTGGCCAGCCTCGTCGTCGAGGCGAAACCGCTGCCCCAGCGGGCCTCGACCATACCGACGAATTCTCCGTCGCGTCGGGCGACCCAGAGTCCGGACTGTTCGGCCACCCAGACAATCGCGGGGGCGGTGGTCGTCGAATGCTTCTGATTCGTGAGCGTGCTCATAGCAATCTCCCTCCATTGGGCTCGTGCGTGTGAAGACACTAACCCCGGGAAACTAGGAGAAATAACCCCTGTCGCTACGCGCGACGATGTGCGTTGGCGCGCCTTGGTCAGGCCGCGCGACGGGCCGACAGTTCGGCGCGCAGCGGGAAGTCCTGGCCGTCGAGGATGATCTGCGCGCTCACGCCGCTCGTGGCGTTGACCACGATCGGGGCGAGCAGATTCATCGTGGTGCCGTTCTCGCCCGGGTTCGCGACGACGAGCACCAGGGTGTCTTCGACGGCGTGCACGTCGAGCTTCTCGCAGTCGTCGTCGGAGATGATCGGCGCGTAGTCGGGCAGATAGACCGAAGCGTCGAGCACGAACAGACGGATAGCCGCGTCGGTGCGCGACTGAAGCGCGTAGAGGCCGTCGGCTCCCTCGATCTCGCTGAGCAAAAAGTCGACGTGCGGGGCGAGTCCGTGCGGGGGAGTCGTGAAGGTCAGTGCTGCGGTCATGAGAGGAAGTCCATCAGTGAGGGCTGGAGAGCGCGGGCGGTCACGGCGAGGGCGGCCTGGTAGCTGACCTCCTGGGCTTTGAGGTCGAGGATGGCTTTACCGAGGTCGACGTCTTCGATCTCGGCACGCTGTGCCTCGAGCGAAACCGATTCGCTCATGTTTGCCCCCTGTGCTTTGAGTACCTGAGCCTGTCGGGCGCCGACGGCGCCGCGCTGGCCGGAGATGGTAAGGACCCGGTCGTCGATCTCGGCGATTCTAGCGTTGACGTTCACGCCGGAGCGGAGGTCGGCGATGATGTTGTCGACGAGGGCGAACGCGGAGTCGTCGCCTTCGCCGAAGGTGCTCGCGCCGTCGGCGTCGACCCGGATCGAGGTGGTCTCGCTGATGCGGCGTTCCACCGTGCTGCCGGTTCCGGTGAAGGTGAGGTCGGCGTTGAAGGCGACTCCGGCGTCGGAGTTGCCGGCGAAGACGGTGCGGCCGAGGTACTTGGTGTTCGCGGTGGTCATGAGCTCGGAGCGGAGGCTCTCGAGTTCGACGGCGATGGCTTCTTTCTGCGTGGGCGAGAGCGCACCGTCGTTGGCGCCCTGCACGGTGAGGTCGCGCACGCGCTTCATGATGTCGCCGGTCTGGCCGAGGGCGGTGTCGACCACGCTCAACCACGCGTTGCCGTCGCTGATGTTGCGCGAGTACTGGGCGACAGCGTTCTGCTCGGAGCGCACGCGGATCGAGTCGGCGGTGCCGGCCGGGTCGTCGGAGGGCACCGAGATGCGCTTGAGGCTCGACGCGCTCTCCTGCAGTTTCGACAGGGTGGCGAGGCTCAGCTGCAGATTGCGCTGCGAGGCGATTGCCAGCCCCTGGTTGGTGACGCGATTGATCACGAGCTATCTCCCCACGAGACCGGTGCGGTTGATGAGTGTGTCGAGCATTTCGTCGACGGCGGTCATGACGCGGGCGGCGCCTTGGTAGGCCGACTGGAACATCAGCATGTTGACGTTCTCCTCGTCCATGTCGACGGCCGAGTTGGCGAGCTGGTTGCCGACGGCGGCTTTTGTCGAGAGGTCGGCGAGGGCCGACTGCTGCAGGCCGGTCTTGGCGGAGGTGGCGATGCCCGTGACGATGCCCGACCACATGGTGTCGGGAGCGTCGGAGTCGGACTTGATGGCCGCGATCGCGGCGGCGATCGAGCCGTCTTTTCCTCCCGCGCCATCGGCGGCATAGGCGATGCCGCTCACGTCGGTGGGGATCACCGAGAGGCCGAGGGCGGCAGGGCCGGTGGTGCTGACCTCGAAGAAGTTGTGGCCGGTGGTGCCGTCGGCAACGACGCCGGTGCGGTGCACCGTGTTGATCTTGTCGGCGAGGAAGGTGGCGAATTCGTTGTAGTCGGCCGCAGCTTCGGCGAGTGCGCCGCCGGTGCCGGAGGCATTGGCGCCGGAGAGCGTGGAGAGGGCCCCGGCGATCTCGCCGCCGTCGACGCTGACCGGGACCTCGGGGCGACCGACCCAGCTGAGCTTGACCGGGTCGCCCGCGGCGCCGGTCATCTGCGTGGCGCCCGTAACTTCGACAGCGTACGACTTGTCGCCGGAGACCAGCGCGTTGCCGCCGAGCAGCACCTCGGCGGTGCCGTCGGGAAGATTGCGCACGGTCGCTCCGCTGAGCGTCGCGATCGTGGTGGTGAGGGTGTTGCGCTGATCGATGTACTCGTTGGCCGAGCCGCCGGCGTTGAGAGTGGAACGGATGAGGCCGTTGAGCGCTGCGACCTGGGTGGCCGCGTCGTTGAGCTCGGTGACCATGCCCTCGGTGTCGGTCTTCAGCTGCGTCCACTGGGTGTTGACCGCGGTGTAGCCGTCGGCGATCTGGGTGACGAGCGCGCCGGACTGCTGCAGCAGAACGGCGGCGGCGGCGGGGTCGCCGGCCTTGTTGCCCATGTCGCTCCAGGCGGCCCAGACGGTGCTGAGCTGCTTGGAAATGCCAGAGTCGCCCGGTTCGTGCAGCGAGGTCTGCAGGGTGGAGAGCGCGTTGGCCCGCACACCCCAGTAGCCGCTCGACGCCGTCGTCGAGCGCACCTTCGCGTCGAGGAACGTGTCGCCGAGACGCTGGATCGAGGTGACCGCCACACCCTGGCCGACCTTGACCTGTCCGGTGAGCGGACCGACCTGGGCGAGCGAACCTGCGGCCTGCTGCACCGCGCGCTGGCGGGTGTAGCCGGTCGTGTTGACGTTCGTCATGTTCTGTCCGACGACGTCGATGCCGTGCCGGGCGGCGACCAGCCCGGTGTAGGCGGTGTTCAGTCCGCTGAAGGTGCTCATGGTGTGGGTCCTTACAGGTTCAGGTCGAACATTCGGGCCGTGGCCAGGGAGTTTTCGGTGACGCCCTTGGCGTCGTAGGTGCCGCTCGCCGAGCCGTCCTGTGCGAGCGCCTCCTGCGTGGAACGGATCGCGACGCGCAGGTACTGCACGTTCAGGTCGCGCAGTTCCTGGATCTCGCGGGTCAGCTCGGTCATCGCGACGAGATGGGCGGTGAGGATGTCGCGCCACGTGTCATCCGTCGAATGGATGGTCAGCTCGCGAAGCGTGCTGTTCTCGTCGACGCCCCAGTCTTCGGCGAGGCTGGAAACCTCGATCGACCGGGCGAGGCCGGCGGCGCGGAGCTTGTTCATTACCTGCTCCACCTCTTGCGTCGCGTACTGCAGCCAGCGCGCCTTGCCCGAGGTGAGGAGGAGTTGTTCTTCGGTCAGCTTGAACACGAGCAGTTCGAGCAGCTCACGCTCTCGCCACAGCGATGCCGACAGTTCATGTGTACCCATTGCGGAATACCCTCTCTGCCTGCCTCGCGATACACCGCCAGAAGGATCTTCGAGTGATCCCGGGTTCGCGTCAGTAGGAACTTTCGGCAAGGGTAACCCCGCCGTAAGAAAGAATCTCGGGAAACTTCCGCGAATTTCCGGCATTTATGGGCAAAAGGCGTGAAACCAGTTCGGGGGATACCCGTTTGGGGGCTCCCCTCACTGGGGGCAACCAAAGGTTGAGGGTTTGTCTAACGGCGCGGATAGAGTCGCCAATACCCGAACTAAATGCGTGTTTACCCTGGCCCGCAGAGCACCAAATTTACGTCCAGAACTTCCGGTGAACGTGGCACAACACGCGCACCGGTCAAATGCCAGAAACCGCTGACGGGGGTCATGCTGTGGAACGACACGAACGCAACAAACTGGTGGTGGAGAATCTGCCGCTCGTCGGATATCTCGTATCCGAGGTCTGGGCCAAAGCCCGCCACCTCTCGCGGGACGACCTGGCTTCGGCCGGCGCCCTCGCACTCATCTCTTCGGCCGACGCGTTCCGCCCTGAGCTCGGCATCCCGTTCGGCGCGTTCGCCCGCCGTCGCATCGTCGGCGCTTTCGCCGACGAGATGCGCTCGGAAGACTGGGCCACGCGCGGCGCCCGCCGCCGCATCAAAGACACCCTCGCGGTACAGGACACCCTGACCGCCGCCATGGGCCGCAAGCCCAAGGTCGACGAGGTCGCCGCCGCTCTCGGCGTCGACATCGAATCGGCCGCGGCCGGTATGGCCGACGCCGCCCGCGTCGTCGTCGCCCTCGACGAGACCGTGGCAGAGGCGCTCGTCGCCGAATCCGCGCTGCCCGAAGAAACCATGCTCTCGGCCGAGCGCCTCGCTTACCTGCACTCTGCTGTAGCGGCCCTGCCCGAGAAGATGCGCGTCGTCATCTCGGCCATCTACTTCGACGACAAGACGGTCAAGGACATCGCGGAGGAGTCGGGTACGACCCACTCGGCCGTCTCGCAGCTGCGCTCCGAGGCCGTTCGTCTGCTGCGCGACGGGCTCGAGACCCACTACGCCGACGGCAACGCCGAGCACACGCCGGTCTCCCGCATCGCCGTCTCGAGCCGCAGCGCGTACCTGGCCCGCATGGCCGAGCACGCGATGGCGACCTCGGTGCGCGACAGGGGCATCGTGCACACCGAAGCCGCGGCATCCTGATTCTGCGTCGCTGAAAAACACGGCAAAAAATTTCAACTCGCGCCTAACGCCATTCGGCGGGCGGCCGATAGCTAAAAGTGTCAGCCCATGGATGGGCAGATATCGCCAGACCCAATCACGGAGGAAAACATCATGGGTATGCAGATCAACACCAACATTTCGGCACTCAACTCGTACCGGAACCTGTCCAACACGCAGAACGACCTGTCGAAGTCGCTGGAGAAGCTTTCCAGCGGCCTCCGCATCAACCGCGCAGCGGACGATGCAGCCGGTCTCGCTATTTCCGAGGGCCTGCGCTCGCAGGTTGGTGGACTCAAGGTCGCCGCCCGCAACGCTCAGGATGGCATCTCCGTCATCCAGACCGCTGAAGGTGGACTGACCGAGACCCACTCGATCCTCCAGCGTCTGCGCGACCTCGCCGTTCAGGCCGGTAACGACTCGAACAACGCTGACTCGCGTAAGGCGATCAGCACGGAGGCAACCGCCCTCGTGTCCGAGCTCGACCGTCTCTCCGACTCGTCGAACTTCAACGGTATCCAGCTGCTCGACGGCTCCAAGTCGTCGCTGACCTTCCAGGTCGGCGCTGACGGCGACGCCAGCAGCCAGATCTCGGTGAGCCTCGCGGGAGCGAACGTCAAGGCGATCGCGAAGGATCTGGCCGGCGGAAACATCGGTAGCAAGGGCACCGAGTTCCTGCTGACCGACCCGACCGACATGGGAACCCTCACCACGACGGCCATGACCTTCACCTCGACGAAGACCGACGCCGTCACCGGCGCTGTGACCACGTCGTCGATCACCACCGCGGCGCTCGCGGATGACCTGGACGCTGATGCGGCTACCGGCTTTGCGTCGGTAGACGAATACGCCACGTCGCTGCGCGCCGACGCGAACTTCTCCTCGAAGTTCTCGGTCTCGGTAGTGAAGGACGACAACGGTGCTGGCATCGGAATCAACGTGACGGCTCTCGACGGCGGCGACGTCGACGTGACCGCCACGACCGGCGCCGGATTCGAAGACGGAACTGCGGCTACTGCGGTTTCTGGCGGTCTGAAGTTCGACACTGCGGAGAACGCTCAGCTCTCCATCAAGGTGCTCGACGAGAAGATCACCGCCGTCTCGACGGCCCGCTCGGAGCTGGGTGCTTCGCAGAACCGTTTCGAGTCGACGATCAACTCGCTCAACGTCTCGTCGGAGAACCTCACCGCTGCGGAGTCGCGTATCCGCGACACCGACATGGCGAGCGAGATGGTCAACTACACCCGCGCGAACATCCTGTCGCAGGCCGGTACCGCCATGCTCGCGCAGGCGAACCAGTCGAACCAGGGCGTTCTGCAGCTCCTCGGCTAGTCCGAACGGGTAATACCAACGCCCGGCGGTTCTCGTAAGGGAACTGGACGTCTTGAACGAGCGCCGCCGGGCGTTTTCCGTACCACCACGCACCACCTAGCCACCCGAAACGCGAAGGAGAACGGTCATGGCGACGATCAGCCTCCCCGGCCTCGCGAGTGGACTCGACTCCACCGCACTCATCACCTCGCTGCTCGCGATCGACGCACAGTCGCAGACACTGCTCAAGAACAAGGCGACTGTCGCGACGACATCAGTGAGTGCGCTGCAAGGCCTCAATACCCAGGTCGCCGCTCTCGGCACGCTTGCCACCTCGACCGCAAAGCCCGGCGGACTCGACTTCTACTCGGCGACGAGCACCTCGGCCAAGGTCTCAGCCAGTGCAGCATCGGGCGCGGTGAGCGGCTCAATCGATATCATCGTTGGCAAGTTGGCCCAGTCACAGTCGGGCGTCACCGCACCGATGACCGCGTGGTCAGGGACCTCCGTCACGATCGTCGGGGTAACGGGTTCAGCAACCGAGGTCACCGCCGCCTCCAGCTCGCTCGACGACGTAGTCACAGCTATCAACGCCTCCGGCGCTGGGGTCACGGCGACCAAAGTGGCGTCGGGCAAGGATGCCGACGGCACAGTTCAATATCGTCTCCAGCTCAGCGGCAAAGAGACGGGCGCCGATGCTTCGTTCTCGATCTACTCGGGCACGAAAGACGAAGTCACCGCTGGTACGGCGACCGACGTGCTTGCGCAGACCGGCGCCGCAACCCTGCGTGTAGCTCAAGACGCGTCGGTGACTCTTTTCGCCGGGACAGCCGCCGAGCAGGAACTCACGTCAAAGACGAATACGTTCGCCGACCTCCTCCCCGGGGTTTCGGTCACTGTTTCAGGCGTATCGCCCGACCCCGTGACTATCACTATGGCCCGCGACACCGCGAAAATTAGTGCTGCCGCCTCGGCTCTCATCGGCAGCGTCAACACCACTCTGGCGTACATCTCTATCCGCACCGTTTCGACCGCGAGCACCGACGCCGACGGCAACGCCATCCTCTCGGGCGGGGCGTTCACGAGCGACCGTACGACCCGCGACGTGACGCAGAAGATTTTGGACGCCGCGTCTGCGCCAGTCGACGGCCACTCTCCCTCGGAGTTTGGCATCTCGATTACCAAGAGCGGCACGATGGAGTTCAGTGCCGACAAGTTCAATGCCGCGTTCGCCAAAGATCCGGTCGGCACACAGAAGGTCGTGGCCGAGATCGCATCACGTTTGGCTGCGGTGGCCACGAGTGCCTCGGACAAGACCACAGGAACGATCAGCACCAAGATCACCGGCACTCAGTCGACGGTCGACTCTCTCACCAAAGAAGTCGCCAAGTGGGATGACCGGCTCGCGACCCGCAAGACCAATCTCGAGCGCTACTACGCGGCGTTTGAAGTAAGCATGGGCAACCTAAACGCGCAGATGACGTGGTTGACCGCCCAGGTGGACGCCCTCAAGGCCTCGAAGGACTGACGATGACGATGTACGCGAACCCCAAGCAGCAGCGCGAGCGCTACACGGCCGACGCCGTGATGTCCGCGACCCCGGCACGTCTGCTCACCATGCTCTACGACCGCCTGCTGCTCGACCTGAGCCGCGCCGAAGCCGCACACGAAACGCGTTCGTGGGCCGTCGCATCCAGCAACCTGCTGCACGCGCAAGACATCGTCACCGAGCTCACGTCGTCGCTCAAGCCCGAACTCTGGGACGGCGGCGACCGCCTGCTCGCTCTCTACAACTACGTCGCCGGCGCGCTCATCGACGGCAACGTCAAGCGCGACACCGCGCGCATCCGTGAAGCTATCGAGCTGCTCGAGCCGCTGCGCCAGGCCTGGCACGAAGCCGCCGGCCAGCTCGCGGCCGCTCAGCCGACAACGCCGGTGCGCGCGAGCAACGGGATGCTCGGCGTTGCCTAACACGCCGGTTCCCCAGTTCGACAACTGGGACGACATAATGACCGCGCTCGAGCGCGCGAACGCGACGGCTCTCGACCCCGAGTCGGTGACGGATGCTGCGGCGCACGTCGCTTGGACGCCGCCGACCAACCTCGGCCCGCTGCCGTTGCACCTGCGCGAACGCGCCATGCACCTGCTCGCCGAGCAGCGCGAATCGGTGCGCAACCTCGAGGAGCTGTACCGCGAGACCGGTCGGCATCTCGCCGCCGTGCGTGCCGTGCCGCAGATGTCGGACCGCCAGTCGGTCTACCTCGACGTCACCGGCTGAAGATTTAACCACCACGCGCCTAACGGTTTTCAGCCGGCGACCGATAGCTAGTCAGTGAGAGCACGGATCGCTCACCATCAGGCCACGGATCGGCCACTTCGTTTCTTGTAATGAGAAGACGGACACTGTGCTCGAATCTGTTACTTCCGCTGCCCTGAGCAGCGCGCTCGACGGCCTGGCCCTGCGCCAGCGCACCATCGCGAGCAACATCGCCAACGTCAACACTCCCGGCTACACGGCCAAGCGCGTGATCTTCGAAGACGCGCTCGCCAAGTCGGTCGAGAACGGCGACGGAAACGTCACCGCCGTCACCGCGCGCTCGCTCGAGCCCACGCGCCTCGACGGCAACAACGTCAACCTCGACACCGAGACACTCTCCAACGTCGACACCGTGCTGCGCTTCCAGTTCGCCAGCCAGGCCGTCGGCGGCCAGTTCACCGCACTGCGCACCGCGATGCGGACCAACTGATGACCTTCGACGCGATCGGCATCGCCAGCACCGGACTCACGCTGCACCGCAAGTGGCTCGACGCCGTCTCCGACAATCTCGCCAACATCAACACGGTGAAGGCCACGTCCGACGACGCGTTCCAGGCCCGCTACGTCGTCGCCCAGGAGGGCGAAGGCACAACGGGCGTCTACGTCGAGGGAGCCGCGTTCGGTTCGGCCGAGGGCCGTCTGGTCTACGAACCCAACCACCCGCTCGCCGACGCCGAGGGCTACGTGCGCTACCCCGATATCGACCTCGCCTCGCAGATGGGCCAGCTGATCATGGCCCAGCGCGGCTACCAAGCCAACGCGGCGGTCGTCGACCGCGCGAAAGAGACCTACCAGGCCGCCCTCCAGATCGGACGCAACTGATGGACCCGCTCGCTCTCACCTCGGTGCAGGGAACCTCCGGCACCAGCTACCTCTCGACCGTCGACGGTGTGCAGTCCACCGACGGCTCGAGCTTCGCCTCGTCGCTCACCGGCGCCGTCGACGGCTTGCAGCAGCTGCAGAACACCTCGAACGACCTCGCGATCAAGGCCGTCACCGGCGACCTCGAAGACATCCACAACGCGACGCTGGCTTCGACCCGCGCCTCGGTCACCCTCGAACTCGTCGCCGCCGTCCGTAACAAGGGCATCGACGCGTTCAACGAGATCATGAGGATGCAGGCCTGATGCCCCGCCAGGTCACCTCGGCGTTCCGCAACTTCGCCAATACGGTCCGCGAATTCACGATCGCCCAGCGCACGGTCGCCCTCATCGGCCTCGCCGTGCTGGTGCTCGGCGTCATCGCGCTCGGCATCTGGATCACCAAGCCCTCGTACACCCCGCTGTTCTCTGGACTCAGCGGCGAAGACGCCAACACCCTCGTCGAGCAGCTGCGCGGCGACGGCGTTCCCTACGAGCTGTCGAACGGCGGCGCCACGATCATGGTGCCCGAAGAGAACGTCTACGACGAACGCCTCAAGGCTGCCGCGGCCGGGCTGCCCTCGTCGACGACCGGCGGCTACTCGCTGCTCGACTCGATGGGCGTCACCGCTTCCGAGTTCCAGCAGGACGTCACCTACAAGCGCGCCCTCGAGGGCGAGCTCGCCAAGACCATCTCGGCGCTCAAGGGCGTCAAGACCGCGTCGGTGCGGCTCGCGATCCCCGAGGAGACCGTCTTCGTCGCCGAGAAGAACGACCCGACCGCGTCGGTGTTCGTCGAGACCCAGAGCGGCGTCACTCTCACCTCCGACCAGGTGCAGGCCATCGTGCACCTCACGAGCGCGTCGATCGACGGCATGGCCCCCACCGACGTCGCCGTCATCGACGCCGACGGCTCCGTGCTCTCCGCTGTGGGGGAGGGCGCCACCGGAGGCGCCGACCAGCAGGTCAGCGACTACGAGGCGGGCATCCGCGCATCCGTTCAGACCATGCTCGACAAGGTCGTCGGCGCAGGCAACGCGACCGTCGTCGTCTCTGCCGACATGAGCGAAGAATCCGCCGAGCGCGTCGAAGAGACCTTCACCTCTCCCGACGGCACCCTCGCGCTCAGCGAATCGGCCACCGTCGACAGCACCGGTGCCGGCGGCGAGACCGCCGCGGGCGTGCTCGGCCCCGACAACATCGCGGTGCCCGGCACGGTCGAAGCCACCGACGGCACGTCGAGCTCGAGCCTCACCCGCAACAACGCGGTGAACAAGGTCACCGAGTCGACCACCATCCCCGCCGGAGTGCTCACGCGCAAGACCATCTCGGTCGCCCTCAACCAGGGCGCCGCCAAGGGCCTCGACATGGACGGCGTCACCGCGCTCGTGGCGACGGCTGCCGGAATCGACGAGGAACGCGGCGACGTCGTGACCGTCGAGGTCGTGCCGTTCAACGGTGCCGGCGCCGCCGAGGCGACCGAGGCCCTCGAGGCGGCAGCCGCCGCGGCCGAGGCCGACCGCTTCGCCGACCTCGTGCGCACCGGTGTCATCGCCCTCGCGATCGCCCTGCCGATCATCATCGCCCTCGCCGTGTTCGCCTCCCGCTCGAAGCGTCGCAAGCAGGACGAAGACGAAGCGGCCGACCTCGCCGACCTGCGCTCGATCCTCAACGAACAGCCCGCCGCGCTCGTCACCCCCGCCTACACCGCGATCCCGAACGTGCCGACCTCGCCGCTGCTCATCGAACCGAACGCGGTCGACCGCACCCGCGCCGAGATCGACGCGCTCGCGGCGCAGGATCCGCAGCGGGCCGCTGAGTTCCTGCGCGGCCTGATGGACGGCCAGCGCGCATGACCGAAACCACCGCCATCCTGAACACCGCCGTCCCCAAAACCGGCGCGGTCGGTATCAAAGCATCGGCCGCGCTGAGCGGAACGCAGAAGGTCGCCGTCGTGCTGATGAGCATGGACCAGGAGACGGCCGCCGGTGTGATGAAGCAGTTCACCGACACCGAGGCCGAAGAGATCGCCGGCGAGATCATCAAGCTGCGCCGCGTCGAGTCGAAGGTCGCCGACGAGGTCATGACCGAGTACCTCGACCTCACCGTCAAGGGCGGCTGGAGCTCGCGCGGCGGCAAGGACTTCGCCAACAGCCTGCTCGAGGCCAGCTTCGGCGCCGACCGCGCCGGCGACCTGATGAACCGGGTCGCCTCGAACATGGCCGGCAAGGCGTTCGAGTTTCTCGACAGCGTCGAATCGGGCCAGATCGTCACGCTGATGGACGGCGAACTGCCGCAGACCATCGCCCTCGTGCTCGCCCACATGCGCCCCGACCACGCCGCGCCGGTTCTCGCCGCTCTCGACGACGACGTGCGCAGCGAGGTCGCCCAGAGCATCGGCATGATGGGAACCGCAATCCCCGAGTCGGTGCGTATCGTTGCCGACACCCTGAAGCTGCGCGCGGGTGCCGTCGTGTCATCCGGCGAATCGATGGATGCCGTCGGAGGCATCCAGCCGCTCGTCGAAATCATCAACCGCGCCGACATCGCCACCGAGAAGGCACTGCTCGAGCGGCTCGACGAGATCGACCCCGAGCTCGCCGAAGAGGTGCGTTCGCGCATGCTCACCTTCGCCGACATCGTGAAGCTCGAGAAGCGCGACGTGCAGCAGGTGCTGCGCGGCATCGACACCGCCGTTCTCGCCATTGCGATGAAGGGCACGACCGAGGCCGTCATCGAGGTCATCAAGAGCAACCTCTCCGAGCGCAACCGCGAACTGCTCGACGACGAGACCAAGTCGCTCGGCCCCGTGCGCGCGTCGCAGGTCGAAGAGGCGCGCGCCGAAGTCGTGCGTGCCATCCGCGACCTCGAGGCGCAGGGCAGCATCACCGTGCAGCGTGGCGACGAGGATGAATATGTCCAGTGACGACGGCTTCTCGACCCTGAGCTACCCCGCGCTGCGAAACGCGGCGAGCGACTCGCGCGACGACCAGGCGCGCGTCGCCGGTCACGCGGCGGGATACGCGGCGGGCCTGCGCGAGGCCGAGGCACGCGTCGCCGACCGCATCGCGGCGCTCGAGGCCGACACCTCGGCGTCGATCAGTCACGGCCGCGCGCGCGTCGACCTCGCGGTCGCGCTGCTGAACTCCGCGGTCGCCGCCCTCGACAGCCGGACGGTGCCCGTGCTCGAGACCGCGCATGCCACGCTCGCCGAGAGCGCCATGCTCATCGCCGAGGCGGTCGTCGCCAGCGAACTCAGCGACGCCGGAGTCGCAGCGCGCTCTGCCCTGCACCGCGCGCTCGACTCGGTCGACGTGGGCGTCGTGCACACGGTGCGCATGAACCCGTCCGACCTCGCCACTCTCGGCCCCGACGTGCTCGACGCGGCGGGCGTCAGCTTCACGCCCGACGCCTCGCTGCGTCGCGGCGACGCGGTGACCGACTTTCCCGACGGCTACCTTGACGCGCGTATCGGCTCCGCCCTCGCCCGCGTGAAGACGGCCATCGAGGAGGCGCGCTCGTGACCACCACGCTGCTTCCCCCCACCTCGCGAGGCTTCCGTGCCGCCGTCGAGGCCGGGCGTCCGGAGCGCGTCGGCATCGTGTCATCCATTCTCGGCCTCGGTGTCGAAGTGAGCGGTCTCGACTGCGCGATCGGCGACCTCGTGACCATCGGCGACGACTCGACCATCGTGGCCGAGGTCATCGCGACCAACCGCGGCGTGCTGCGCTGCATGCCGCTCGGCCGCCTCGCCGGAGTCGCCGCCGGCGCGCCGGTGCGCGCCCAGAGCGCCCCCGTTCTCGTTCCCACCGGCACCGGCCTCTTCGGCCGCGTCATCGACGGCCTCGGCCGGCCGATCGACGGCAAGGGCCCGCTCGTCGTCAGCGAGTACGTCTCGATCGACAACGAGAGCCCGTCGGCCATGGACCGCGCGCGCATCGACACCCCGCTGCAGCTCGGCGTGCGCGTTCTCGACACCCTCACCACCGTCGGCCGTGGCCAGCGCATGGGCTTGTTCGCCGGATCCGGAGTCGGAAAGTCGTCGCTGCTGTCGATGATCGCCCGAGGCACGGATGCCGAGGTCTCGGTCATCGCCCTCGTCGGCGAGCGGGGTCGCGAAGTGCGCGAATTCTTGGAAGACGACCTCGGGCCCGAGGGCCTCGCCCGGTCGATCGTCGTCGTCTCCACCTCCGACGAGCCGGCGATGATGCGCTTGCGCGCGGCCTTCCTCGCCACCCGCATCGCCGAGTCGTTCCGCGATCGCGGCTCGCACGTCATGCTGATGATGGACTCGCTCACCCGCGTCGCCATGGCGCAGCGTGAGATCGGCCTCTCGGTCGGCGAACCCCCGGCCACGCGCGGCTACCCGCCGTCGACGTTCTCGCTGCTCGCCCAGCTGCTCGAACGCGCCGGAACCGGCGCGGTCGGCAGCGTCACCGGCATCTACACCGTGCTCGTCGACGGCGACGACCACAACGAGCCCATCGCCGACTCCGCCCGGTCGATCCTCGACGGCCACGTCGTGCTCGACCGCAAGCTCGCGGTCTCCGGACACTTTCCCTCGGTCGACCCGCTCGGCTCGATCTCCCGCGTCGCCTCGCGCGTCAACACCCCCGAGCACACCGAGATCGCGTCGCAGTTGCGTCGTGTGCTCGCCGCCCGCAAGTCGGCGCAGGACCTGCTCGACATCGGCGCCTACCAGCCGGGCGCGAACCCGCTCGTCGATGCCGCCGTGACGTTCGAGGCCGAGATCAACCTCTTCCTGCAGCAGCGCATGACCGACCAGTCGGGCGTCGTCGACGCCTGGGCGCAGCTCACCCGTCTCACCCGCGCGTTCGGGGGCAACTGATGGCGCGCACGTTCCGCCTCGCCGGCCTGCTGCGTCTGCGCCAGGTGCAGGAAGAGCAGGCCGCGAGCGACCTCGCCGCCGCGAACACCCGGGCCCGCGAGAACGCCGCCCGCCAGAACCGCGCCCGCGCCGCCCTCGGCGGAGTGGGAGCCGACGCCACGAGCAGCAACGTGCTCTACGCCATCGCCGCCGCCCGTTCGTCGTCGCGCAGCATGCTCGCCGAGCTCGAAGCCGTCGACCAGCGCAACCAGCAGACGGTGACCGCGGCCGCGGCCGCATACGCCTCGGCCCGCGCCCGCTCGCTCGGACTGGAGAAGCTCGAGGCGCGCCACATCGAGAACCAGAACGCAGACGACGTCGCGGCCCAGCAGGCGGTCGTCGACGAGATCGCGACCAACGGCCCCAAGAACACCACGAGCGGAGACACACCGTGAGCATGATCGGACTATTCGCGGGTACGGCCCCGGCCGCCCCGTCTGGCAAGGCGAACGGCTCGTCGGCGCAGTCGACCGCCGACGGATTCGGTGCCACGTTGCTCGAGGCGGTCGGCGCCGCGGTGCCCGGTGGCGAGGCGACGGGCACGGCCGACGCCGCGACGCCCGCCGCACCCACGACGCCGCCCACCGCCGACGAGATCTTCGCCGCCCTCACCACCGGATTCGCCGGCACCGAGGCCGCCCCCAGCGTCGAGGGTGCTCGTGCCGTCGAGGATGGCCCCGCAGACGAGACGGTAGAAACCGACGACACAGAGACGGATGCCG
>Ga0247811_1000256_pt1 | contig 18510 bp, 17 predicted proteins | sample UWRJL134311R1_FD_189018 | JGI IMG/M metagenome (GOLD analysis project Ga0247811, IMG submission 189018) | Plant litter microbial communities from Arlington Agricultural Research Station in Wisconsin, United States - UWRJ-L134-311R-1 | ecosystem: Environmental > Terrestrial > Plant litter >...
GTGTGCACGACCATCTTCGGTTTGCTGGTCGTTCCCGACGTGAAGTAGACGATGGATGCATCGGAGGTATCGACCTCGACGCCGGGCTTCTGCCTACCCGCGTTCTGCGAGTCGGCGAAGCTCGTCCATCCGGCCGGTGCCGGTTCGGTGGTCGAGCTTGTCGAGATCCGCGTGTAGTCCCCCGGCACCCCGTCGAACTTGCGGGTGTCTTCGGGGTTCACGATCACGTGGCGCACCCCGGCCCGGTCGACCCGGTCGGCGAGGTCGGCGGTGCCGAGAACCGTCGACGTGGGCAGGATGACCGCGCCGATCTTCATGATCGCGAGCATCGACTCCCAGAGCTCGACCTGGTTGCCGAGCATCAGCATGACGTGGTCGCCACGGCCGACGCCGAGCGACGAGAACCAGTTGGCCACCTGGTCGCTGCGGCGCGCCATCTCGGCGAACGTCACCTTCTGCTCGCTGCCGTCTTCCTCGACGATCCAGAGCGCGACGTCGTCGTTGCCCTCGGCGATCACGTCGAACCAGTCGACGGCCCAGTTGAAATGGTCGCCCACGTCGGGCCAGACGAACTCGGCCGCCGCCCGGGCGCCGTCGGTTCGCAGGTCGAGAAGCTGGTCGCGCGCGGCGCGGAAGGCAGAAGTCGCCGGGGATGTCGCAGTGGTGCTCGTCATACCTCCATCATGACCCCATCGGGACCTAATGCCCTGCCACGTGCGCGGGTCGCGGGATAGCCTCGGGTTGACAGCGTCGTCGAGCCCATCCATCCCGGCGAATCGAGCGCATCATGACCCCCACCAGCAGCACCCAGGTCTGGCACAGCCACACCGTCTCCGGTGACCGGTGGCTCGTGCTCAAGGCAGAGTACTGCCGCCGGTGCGCGCCGCGGCTCGGCCGCGAGCACGAGGCGAGCGAAGCACGGCTCAGCGCCCAGGCCGCCGAACAGCTGTTGCTGCCGGCCGCCGACTCGCACCTGCCGCACAACTAGCCCGTGGTGGTGAGGTCTTCCGCGTCATCCGCGATCTTCTTCTCGGAGCCTGTCAGTTTTCGTATGCCCCAGGTGAGCGCCCAGAGCAGCACTCCGATCGCGAGCAGCACACCGGCGATCTCGTATTGCTCGACCGGCCGGCCCGACGACCACGGCAGCACCAGGTAGGCGCAGGCGAGAGCGCCGATCACCGGCAAGACGGGGCCGGCGTTGAAGTGCTTGTGCTCCACCCGGTCGCGGCGCAGCACGAGCACCACACCGTTGACCACCGTGAACACGGCGAGCAGCAGCAGCGAGGTGGTGCCGCCCAGCAGCGCCACGACCGACCCTTCGGCGTCGAGCGACACGTAGGTGATCAGTCCGAGAGCGATGGCCGTGGTCACGAGGATCGAGGCCCACGGCGTGCGGCGTTGCGGATGCACCCGGCCGAGGAACGACGGCACCACACCGTGTTTGCTCATGCCGTAGAGCAGACGGCTCGCCATCATCATGTTGATGAGCGCGCTGTTGGCGACCGCGAAGATCGAGATGAACGGGATGAGGTCGGAGATCGGGAAGTCCGGCGCCGCCGTCTGCACCACCGTGACGAGGGGCGTCTCGTTGCCGGCCAGTTCGCCGATCGGCACAATCGCCACCGCGCAGATCGAGACGAGCACGTAGATCACGGCGGTGATACCGAGGCCGGTGAGCATGATGCGCGGGAAGATGCGGCTGGGATCCTTCGTCTCTTCGGCCATGTTCACCGAATCCTCGAAGCCGACCATCGCGAAGAAGGCGAGCGAGGTCGCCGTGCTCACGGCCAATAGCACGCCCTTGTCTTCGGGGGTGTCGAACGCGACGACGCGCGAGAAGTCGGCGTTGCCGCCCGCGATAGCCCAGAAGCCGATGAGGATGACGAAGAGCAGGCCGGATAACTCGACGAGCGTCAGCACCACGTTGAGCATCACGCTCTCGGAGACACCGCGGAAGTTGACGGCCATCACCAAGAGGATGAACGCCACCGCGATGAGCAGCACCGTGCCCACGCCGACGTCGAGCTTGAAACCGGCGACGAGGTTGACCGCGAACGCCCGCGACGCCGCCGACGCCGAGGTGATGCCCGACGACATGACGACGAAGCAGACGATGAAGCTGAAGAACTGGATTCCGAACGCCTTGTGCACATAAAGCGCGGCGCCGGCCGCCTGCGGGTACTTGGTCACCAGTTCGAGGTAGGAGAAGGCGGTGACCGTCGCGACGGCGAACGCCACGAGGAACGGCAGCCACGCCGCCCCGCCGACCTCGGCGGCGACCTGGCCGGTGAGGGCGTAGATGCCCGTTCCGAGGATGTCGCCGATGATGAAGAGCAACAGGAGCTTGGGACCGATCGCCCGCTTCAGCTCGGTGGCCGGTGCTTCTTTCGTGGTACCCGTGGAACTCATCGTTGCCTCCCGCTGCGTCGAGGGCCCCTTCGTCGAGGGCTCAGGTTGCCTCGATAGTGCTCTTCCGCAGGCGAGAAGACAAGAGCGCGGGCGTCGAGCGCTGCACCCAGAGCACCGCCATGATCGCGAGCGACACCGCTGCGAGGCACATCACCTCGCTCGCGAACAGCAGCGTGTGGGTGGTGGCGAGCGACACGTCGAGCGCGAGCGTCGTCGCGAAGCCGATGCTCGCGACGAGCAGCACGAGCCCGACGAGTGCGCCCAGCGCGAGCAGCGTGCGGGTGCCCGTGTCGGAGCGTGCGGGCGGCGCGTCGCGGTCGGGCAGCACGAGGTGGGCGAGCGCCATGACCGCGGTCACCAGCAGCAGGCCGGCGACGACGTCGCTCGCCCGGTGCCAGCCGAACGCGAGCAGCTGCACGACCACGATGCCGAGCACGACCGAGCAGCCGAGGGCGGCGATCGTGCGCGGCTTCGGCGGCAGGATGACGAGCAGCCCGAACAGCACCGACGCGTAGGCGACGGTGTGCCCGCTCGGCAGGGTGTTCGCCGAGTAGTCGCCGAGCAGGTCGGGCCGGGCGAGTAGGCCGTTCTTGAGCAGCTGCGACAGCACCGTGCTGACGACCACCACGCCGACGGCGCGCGCGGTCGGTCGCAGCCGACGCAGGGCGAGACCGAGCAGAACCAGGGCGGCGAGCGCGATCGCGATGTTCGTCTGGCTCACCAGCGAGAGCAGCCCGGCGGGCCGCGTGAGGAAGGTGGAGGCGTCGAGAGCGCGGTTCTCGACGATCTGTCCCGAGCGGGTGAGAACGCCGACGACGTAGACAGTGGCGAAGCCCAGAGCGCTCAGCACGAGCACTGAAACGGCGACGGCCCTGGGCCGTCGCTCCCCCCGAGCCGTGGTGCGCATCCGGCAAGGGTACAAACTCTCGCTGGGTTCTGCCTGCCGACGCGGCGCAACCCCCGCGAGTTCGCTTCCGCTTCGCCGGGCCGACGGGGGAAGATCGCTCTATGCCTACGATCGCACCGATGCTGGCCAAGGCCGTCGCCACCGTTCCCGCCCACGACAGCGTCGAGGGCGGATACGCCTTCGAGCCGAAGTGGGACGGCTTTCGCGCGATAGTGCACTTCGACGGGTCATCCGTCGCCATCGACAGCCGCGGATCGAAGCCGCTGACCCGGTATTTTCCGGAGCTGGTGGATGCCTTCGCCCGCCTCTTACCGGCACCGTGCGTTCTCGACGGGGAGATCGTGGTGCGGAGCGGAGCCGAGGGCAACGAGCGTCTGGACTGGGAGGCGCTCTCGGCGCGCATCCACCCCGCGGAGTCGCGCATCCGCAAGCTCTCGGTCGAGACTCCCGCCATGTTCGTCGCGTTCGACCTGTTGGGCCTCGAGGGCTCGAGCATGCTCGACACGCCCTTCGGCGAGCGCCGGGCGGCCCTGGGGAAGCTGATGAGCCCGCTCGGCGACCCGCTGCACCTCACCCGCATCACGACCGACACCGGTCTGGCCCGCGACTGGCTCACCGAATTCGAGGGCGCGGGGCTCGACGGGGTCGTCGCCAAGCCGCTCGCCGCCGTCTACGCGCCGGGCAAGCGGATCATGCTCAAGGTGAAGCACCACCGCACCGCCGACGTCGTGGTGCTCGGCTACCGCGTGCACAAGAGCGGCAGCGGGGTGGGGTCGCTGCTGCTCGGGCTGTACGACGGCGACGGCGTGCTGCGCAACGTGGGCGGGGCGTCGGCGTTCAGCGACGCGCGGCGGCTCGAGCTCGTCGACGAGCTGGCACCGCTCGTGCAGCACGACGAGGCGGGCGACGTGGTGACCGGCGAGACCGAACGCAGCCGGTTCTCGTCGGGCAAAGACGTCTCGTTCGTGCGGCTCGAGCCGAGCCGGGTGGTCGAGGTGCGGTACGACCAGATGGAGGGCGAGCGTTTCCGGCACACCGTGCAGTTCGACCGTTGGCGCCCCGACCGCGACGCCCGGTCGTGCACGTTCGAGCAGTTGGAGATCCCGGTGGCGTACGACCTGAGCAAGGTGCTCGACTAGGCGTCTTTCTCGACGGCGCGCGCCCTGCTCGGCTGCACCCGCGGCGGCTCCCCCGGCATCTTCGGGTAGTCGGGCGGGAACGGCAGTTCGCCCAGTCCGTCCGCGAGGTCGCGCTCCCACCAGCTGTGCAGCACGTCGATCGTGCCCGGCTTCGCCGCGAAGTCTTTCCACGGGTCGCCGACCGTCGCGAGCCTGTCGGGCATGGTCAGGATCGTGAACGCGGTCGGATCTGCGTTTTCCAGCTCGTCCCACGCCAGCGGCGCCGACACCGTCGCGGTCGGCAGCGCCCGCGGGCTGTACGCGCCGGCCATCGTGCGGTCGCGGTTGGCCTGGTTGAAGTCGACGAAGATGCGTTCGCCGCGCTCTTCCTTCCACCAGTTGGTCGTCACCGTGCGTGGCATCCGTCTCTCCAGCTCCCTGGCGGCACCGATCACGGCATGACGCACGTCGAGAAACTCGCGGGTGGGTTCGATGGGGGCGAAGACGTGCAGTCCGCGGTTGCCGGATGTCTTCACGAACGCCTCGAGGCCGGCCTCGGCGAGCACCTTCCGCAGTTCGAGAGCGGCGGGGATCGCGTCGCCGAAGTCGGTTCCGGGCTGCGGGTCGAGGTCGATGCGCAGCTGGTCGGGATTGTCGGTGTTGCCCGCACGGCTCGGCCACGGATGGAAAACGACGGCGTTCATCTGTGCGGCCCACACCACGGCGGCGGGTTCGTCGAGCACCAGCTGCGGGTGGGTGCGACCGCTCGGGTAGACGACGCTCACCTCGTGCACGTAGTCGGGCGCACCCCGGGGCGGGTTCTTCGAGAAGAACTGCTCGCCGTCGATGCCGCCCGGAAAGCGTTGCAGCGACAGCGGGCGGTCGCCGTTCGCCCCGATGAACGCGGCGCCCACCCGCTCTTCGCTCAGGTACTTCGCGAGATCGAGTTTCGTGATGCCGAGGTCGGGCCATAAGACCCGGCTCGGGCTCGAAATGCGCACCTCGCGCTCGCCGACCGTGAGCATCACCGCTTCGCTTGCCATGGGCCAACCGTATCCAGTTCGGCCGCGGTCGGATACGGGTGGCGAAAAGCCGGGACCTTAGACCCTGATGGATCCTCGTTCCTGAGAACAGACTGTGTGCAAGAGACCCAGTCGGGGACTCGCAACGAAAGGCACACCGTGACAACCACGACCGTCAACACGATCGGCACCACAGCGACCGGTATCACCGCCCGCACGTCGACTGCCATCAGGGCGGTCGGATTCTTCGCCATCCTCGGCGGCATCGTTATGATCATCGCCGGCGGCGTGGTCTGGGGAATGGTGAGCAGCCAGCTCGCCGCCGAGAACATCACCGTGAGCGAAGACGCGTCGATGATGGCGGGCGCCCCCGTCGTCGGACCGTTCTCGGCCTACGCGCAGGCCGACATCATCAGCCACCACGCCCTCGCGATGGCAGACGGCAAGACCTACGCCGAGCTCGAGCAGGACGACCCGATCCGCGCGACGGTGATGAACGCCTCGTTCCTGCGCACCTCGCTCTTCACCTCGGTGGTGTCGTTCGGCGTCGCCGCCTTCGCGATCGGCGCCGGCCTGCTGGTCGGCCTCGTCGGCTGGGCGCTGACCGCTATCGTGCCGTCGGCCCGTTCGCGGGAGCTCGGCCGTAGCGAGGGCGTCGCCTAACCGCCGCACCCAGTACTGCCCGCCCGACAGGATGCCCGGCCCGAAACCGCGCACTACATCCAGTCGGGCGGGCTTTCGGCGCATCCGGCCCTCTCGAGTCGGATGAGTCGGATGCTGTCGAGATGCCGGATGCTGCGGGGGTGCGCTCCGCTCCCCTACCGGAGCACACTCGAATCGGCCGCAGTGTCGCGGCCGATCGAGACAGGAGGAATCATGACTGAAGTGTCGGGCGCGGTCGAAGCCGACCGTGCCCTGAAGGCGAAACACCGTTCGATGTGGGCCTCGGGCGACTACCCCGAACTGGCGCACGACCTGATCTGGTCGCTCGGACCGATTCTGGTCGACGCTGTCGGCATCCGTCCGGGCGACCGTGTGCTCGACGTGGCCGCGGGATCGGGCAACGCGGCGATCCCGGCGGCCCTCGCCGGCGCCACGGTGGTCGCGAGCGATCTCACCCCCGAACTGTTCGAAGCCGGACGCAGACTGGCCGAGGAACGCGGGGTCGAGCTGGAGTGGCGGGAGGCCGACGCCGAGGCGCTGCCCTTCGCCGACGGCGAGTTCGACGTCGTGCTGTCGAGCATCGGCGTGATGTTCGCGCCGCACCACCGGGCCGCGGCCGACGAACTCGTGCGGGTATGCCGGCCCGGCGGCCGGATCGGCCTTCTCAGCTGGACGCCGCAGGGCTACGTCGGGCAGATGCTCGCCACGATGCGGCCGTATGTCGCGGCACCGCCGCCCGGTGCGCAACCGCCGCCGCTCTGGGGCGACGAGGCGCACGTGCGCGAGCTGCTCGGCGACCGGGTCACCGACGTGACAGCGACGACGGGCAGTGTGACGGTCGACACGTTCGCCACGCCCGAGGAGTTCCGGGCGTACTTCGCGTCGCACTACGGGCCCACGATCGCCGCGTACCGCAACGTCGGCGAGAACGCCGAACGGGTCGCGGCCCTCGACGCCGACCTGATCGCGCTGGCCGAGCGGCACGACCGGGGTTCCGACGGCGGTCTCGTGCTCGAGTGGGAGTACCTGCTGCTGACGGCGCAACGGCGCTGAGGCCGGGGTGGCGGCGTCACCGCGGCGCCGCCACCCTCTCATAGCCGACTCATCGGCTTCTCCCACGCGCCGCCCGTCGTCCGCGTGACCGGCGCATAGGCCCGCACGGCTTACTGGGTGCATGGCAACCAAGAAGCGCACCGTCATCATCGGCTCGGCCCTCACCGTCGCGCTCGTGCTCGGGGGCGGAACCTACTGGGCTCTCGACCGGTTCGTGATCGAGCACGTGGCGATCTCCGACGTCGACGAGTACGAGGCCGCCAACTCCGGCGCGACCGCGACGACGGTCGACACGAGCGACGCTGTCATCACCGATACGACCTACGAATCCGACGACGCGAGCATCACGATCTCGACCGTCGTCACCGGCAGCGGCGACGACACGGTCACCTACTACGTCGCCGATGTGACCATCAGCGACGCCACCGTGCTGCAGTCGGCGTTCGCCCAGAACAGCTTCGGCGAGAACATCACCGAGACGACGTCGCAGACCGCGGAAGACAACGACGCGGTCTTCGCGATCAACGGCGACTACTACGGCTTCCGCGACACCGGCATCGTGATCCGCAACGGTGTGGCCTACCGCGACGAGGGCGCCCGCGAGGGGCTGGCCTTCTACACGGACGGCACCGTCGAGGTGTACGACGAGACCGAGACGACCGCCGACGAACTGGTCGCGGCGGGCGTCTGGAATACGCTCTCGTTCGGCCCGGCGATCGTCGAGGACGGCGGCGTGGTCGACGGTATCGACGATGCCGAGGTCGACACCAACGTCGGCAACCACTCCATCCAGGGCGAGCAGCCGCGCACCGCCGTCGGAGTGGTCGACGAGAACCACCTGGTGTTCGTGGTGGTCGACGGGCGCAGCCCCGGGTACAGCTCGGGCGTCACCCTGCCCGATCTCGCCGACATCATGGTCGGGCTCGGGGCGACCACGGCGTACAACCTCGACGGCGGCGGTTCGTCGACGATGTATTTCAACGGCGCGTTGGTCAACGACCCGCTCGGCACGGGAACCGAGCGCGGCACCTCCGACATCCTCTACATCGGGGGCTGAGCGCATGATCGTGCTGATCCCCGCCTACGAACCGACGGCGAGCCTCGCGGATGTCGCGCGCGAGTTGCGCCTGTTCGCCCCCGATCTCAAAGTGGTCGTCGTCGACGACGGCAGCGGCCCCGGTTTCGACGCGGCCTTCCGTGCCGCCAAGGCCGAAGACGCCGAGGTGTTGCGGTACGACCACAACCGCGGAAAAGGCCACGCGCTGAAGACCGGACTGCGGCACGTGCGCGACAACTATCCGGGTGAAGCCGTCGTGACCGCCGACAGCGACGGGCAGCATTCCCCGGCCGACATCGCGCGGGTCGCCGCCCGCTTGGCGACGGCCACCGACACGATCGTGCTCGGCGGCCGGCGTTTCGCCGGCGAGGTGCCGCTGCGCAGCCGGGTGGGCAATGCGATCTCGCGCGGCGCGTTCCGCGCGGCGACGGGGCGCGCGGTGCACGACACCCAGACCGGTCTGCGCGGCTTCCCGGCGTCGACGATCGACTGGCTGCTCACGATCGAGGGCGACCGGTTCGAATACGAGCTGCAGATGCTGCTGCGTGCGCGCGACGCGGGACTGTTCATCGACGAGATCCCGATCGAGACGATCTACCTCGAGCACAACGCCTCGTCGCACTTCCGCCCGGTCGTCGATTCGGTGCGGGTCATGCGGCCGCTGATCGTGTTCGGCCTGGTGTCGTTCGGCTCGTTCGTGCTCGACATCGTTGTACTCGAACTGCTCTACCTGCTGACCAGTTCGCTCGTCGTGTCGGTCGTCGGCGCACGGGCGGTGAGCGGCACGGCCAATTTCCTCGCCAACCGCGCTCTGGTGTTCCGGGCGGGGGCCCCGCGCGCACTGCTGCGCGATGCCGCGCGCTACGTGGCGCTCGCCCTGGGTGTGCTCGCCGCCAGCTATGCGGCGATCGCCGCGCTCACCGGCGTCGGCGTGCCGTTGTTGGTGGCCAAGGTGTCGACAGACGTGACGCTCTACGCGGTCAGCTACCTCGTGCAACGGCGGTTCGTGTTCGCCCGGTCGCGGCGGGAAGCGGCGCGACCGTGGGGCGGGGAGGCAGAGCGCGGGTCGACCGAAGCCGCGCCCGCCACCGCGCCCGCGCCCGCGACTACCCCAGCCGGATACCGCTCCGCTCGGTGAGCAGCATCCAGCCGCTCTGGTCGACGTGCACGTCGGCGGCGACGAGCGCGTCGATCGACAGGCCGGTGAGCTCGGCGATGTCGCCGATCGGCACCTGGAACGTGCGGAACGGTCCGAGCGGCGGCGGTTCGCCGACGGCGAGCGCCATCGCCGTGGCGAGGTCGATGTCGTCGAGCTGCGGCCGCTGGTCGAGCACGTAGCCCGATGCGGCCAGCGCTCCGTCGGTCGACCAGGCCGCGACCTTCCAGAACAACCGGGGAATGCGCACGCCCCGGTAGAGCGGGTCGTCGTCGGCGAAGACCGGCCCGGTGAATACGCTCAGCCGGCGGTCCGCGGCCTCGGCGTTTTCGAGCACGTAGTCTTCGAGACCCGACCAGAGCTCTTTCGACTGATTGAAGTCGGCCGCCTGCGGTGCGGCGTTGGTATAGACGAAGGTGTCGGAGTTGGCCTGCGCCGCGTCGCTTCCCCACACGGGATCGCGGCGCCGCACGAGGTGTCCACGGTCGAGGTCGTTGCGGGCGTACAACTCGGGACCCGCTTGCTCGGCGGCCGGCACCCGGGCGTCGAGATGCCAGTCGTCGCCACGCGCCACATCGACGAGGGTCGCGCCGTCGATGTTGACGGCGGTCGCCGCGGCGAGCCGCCGTTCGGGATCGAGCAGCACCGTGAAGTGCGTGTAGTCGAGTTGCCGCGTGGCCTGCTTGGCCGCGGGCAACTCGAGCGTGGTGCCGAGAAAGCCGACCGAGTAGCCCTGCGCCGCATCCATTCGTCTATTCGATCAGAAACGAACGACATTCAGAAGGAGCGGGCTACCCGGCCCCGTTTCTACTCGCTCGCGCGGCGACGGGAGACGGTGCGGAAGACCATCAGCAACACGCCGAAGCCGAGCAGTCCACCGCCGAGTGCGACGAGAGGCAGCATGTCGGTGCCGGTCGCTGCGAGCAGCGCGGCGACGGGGGCGCCCGGCGTTCCGGGGGTGCCGGGAACGCCCGGAGCACCCGGCGTCTCGGGCGTGACGACTACCGCGGCCGGGCTGACCTCGACCTCGTAGACCGCCGCGGCGTTGGGCAGCGTGCCGTTCGACGCGGTCACGGTGAAGGTGTAGCTGCCGGGCGTCGTCGGGGTTCCGGTGATGGCGCCCGTGGTCGGGTTGAGCGTGAGACCGGCGGGCAGGGCGCCCGACGTGACCGTGTAGGTCGCGGTGGGAGTACCCGAGGCGGTGACGGTCGACGTGTACGGCGTGCCGACGACCGCGGTGGCGGTCGGCGCGGGCGAGGTGATGGTCGGGCTGGTGGTGACGACCGTGTCGGTTCCGTCGGTGCAGTCGGTGGGACCGGTGATCACGTTGCTGTCGAGGGTCACGGCGCCGGTGCTGGCGAGAAGGCGGCCCTGGATGGTGGCGGCGGTGGTCGCGGTGATCGACTGGTCGGCCATGATGGTGCCGACGAACTGGGAGGCCGTGCCGAGGGTGGCCGAGCTGCCGACCTGCCAGAAGACGTTGCACGAGCTGGCTCCGCCGGTGAGCAGGATGCGGCTGGCCGAAGCCGTGACGAGGGTGCTCTCGGTCTGGAACACCCACACCGAATCGGCGGTGCCGGCCAGTGTGACGTCGCCGGTGAGCGACAGGGTCGGCCCGGCGTACACGCCGGGGCTGAGCGAGAGTCCGGCCAGGTCGGAGAGGCCGCCGGTCGTGGGCGTGAGGCTCGCGGCCACGTTGTAGGCGGTGGTGAGGTCGGTCTGCGCCTGCACGGCGACCGCGTCGGTCTGGTGCAGCGTGCCGCCGTAGAGTCCCGGCGGGAAGCCGGTGATCGACGTGCCCGGGCTCACTCCGATGTCGGTGCTGATGGTCGAGGGGCCGGTGTTCGTGAGCGTGCTGGCACCGAGGGCACCGAACGTCGTCGCGGCACCGAGGTCGATCGGACCGCTCAGTCCGTTGGCGCCGAAAGCCGAGGCGGCGGGAACGAGCGCGATGCCCGCTCCGACGACGAGAGCGAGGGCCGCGGTGCGGCGGCGAGTGAACGGTCGAGTCATGCGAGATCCCCTTACAAAGCCGAATATGGCGAGAGTCCGAATAAAGAGAAATCTCTACAGTTATTGAAGTGAAACACCTCCACGTGTCATCCGTCTATATGCAATTTGGCCTTGACTAATACGTCGCTAACGTGTGTAGCGATAGCGAATCGGGCGCACATTGCAGTAGATTCGCGGGTTGCGGCCCGAAGCGGGCGGGCGACGGGCTACCGTTGACCCATGACTTCCCCCGAAACATCCATCACCGGCGAGGCTGAATCAGCCCCCGCTACTCTCACTTTCTCCGAGCTGGGGCTCGGCGACGCGGTACTCAAGGCCCTCAAGGACGTGGGTTACGAGACCCCCTCGGCGATCCAGGCCGCCACGATCCCTCCCCTGCTCTCCGGCCGCGACGTGCTCGGCGTCGCCCAGACCGGCACCGGCAAGACCGCCGCTTTCGCCCTTCCCATCCTTTCCCGCCTCGACCTGAGCCAGAAGAGCCCGCAGGCTCTGGTGCTCGCCCCCACCCGCGAACTCGCCCTGCAGGTGTGCGAGGCCTTCGAGCGGTACGCCTCGCACCTCAAGGGTGTGCACGTGCTGCCCGTCTACGGCGGACAGGGCTACGGCATCCAGCTGTCGGCGCTGCGCCGCGGCGTGCACGTCGTGGTCGGTACCCCGGGCCGCATCATGGACCACCTCGAGAAGGGCACCCTCGACCTCTCGCAGCTGAAGTACCTCGTGCTCGACGAGGCCGACGAGATGCTCAAGATGGGCTTCGCCGAAGACGTCGAGACGATCCTCGCCGACACCCCCGACGACAAGCAGATCGCGCTGTTCTCGGCCACGATGCCGGCGCAGATCCGCCGCATCTCGCAGAAGTACCTGCACGACCCCGAAGAGATCACCGTCAAGAACAAAACGACGACCTCGGCGAACACGACGCAGCGCTACCTCATGGTCAGCTACCCGCAGAAGATCGACGCTCTCACCCGCATCCTCGAGGTCGAGAACTTCGAGGGCATGATCGTGTTCGTGCGCACCAAGAACGAGACCGAGACGCTCGCCGAGAAGCTGCGCGCCCGAGGCTATTCGGCGGCGGCGATCAGCGGAGACGTCGCGCAGGCCCAGCGTGAGCGCACGGTCGAGCAGTTGAAGAACGGCAAGTTGGACATTCTGGTGGCGACGGATGTTGCGGCCCGAGGTCTCGACGTCGAGCGCATCTCCCACGTGGTCAACTACGACATCCCGATCGACACCGAGTCGTACGTGCACCGCATCGGCCGCACCGGCCGCGCGGGACGCAGCGGTGCCGCGATCAGCTTCGTCACCCCGCGTGAGCGTCGCCTGCTCGGCGCCATCGAGAAGGCCACCCGCCAGCCGATGGTCGAGATGCGCATGCCGAGCGTCGAAGACGTCAACGTCACCCGCCTCACCCGCTTCGACGACGCGATCACCGCGGCGCTCGGCGACGAGGCCACGCTCAACACGTTCCGCGACATCATCGCGCACTACGTCGAGCACCATGATGTCGTCGAGTCCGACGTCGCCGCGGCGCTCGCTGTCGTCGCCCAGGGCGACACTCCCCTGCTGCTCTCGCCCGACGACCCACGATTCGCGCGTCGTGAGCGCGAGCGTATGGACCGCGACGTCAACGACCGCCAGAACCGCTCGGAGCGTTCGTTCCGCGACGATCGCCCCGACCGTCCCGAGCGCGCGGAACGTCGCCCGCGCGACCCGAACAAGCGTCTCGCCTCGTACCGCATCGAGGTCGGCAAGCGTCATCGCGTCGAGCCGCGCCAGATCGTGGGCGCGCTCGCCAACGAGGGCGGACTCAGCCGCGACGACTTCGGTCACATCGACATCCGCCCCGACTTCTCGCTCGTCGAGCTGCCCGCCGACCTGCCGAGCGACGTGCTCGACAAGCTGACGGGAACCCGCATCAGCGGCAAGCTGATCGAGATCAAGCCCGACCGCGGCGGACCTGCCAAGCGCGAGTCGTACAGCGACCGCCCCAAGCGCGAGTCGTACCGCAACTGATCGATGGCCCGATGGTAATCGCCGCGATCGTCGTCACCGCCACCGGCCTCGTGCTGGTGGCGTTGACGGCGTCCGCTCGTTCGATCCGTCGCCGGGGAACCGCCGGACCGGCGATCTCGGCGGCGATGGCCGCCTACGACGAGGCGATGCACTCGACCGCGCACGACACGTTCGTCGAGGTTCAGGCCCAGAAAGACCGGACGGTCGCGAGGCCCGCAGCCGACGACTCGTAGGGTTCCGGATGCGCCCCGCTATTTAGCCAGGAACTCCAGTACTGCCGTGTTCCACTCGGCGGCATGGCTCACGTTGACTCCGTGCGGCGCGCCCTCGATCAACACCAGCTCACTGCCGGCGATGGCCTCGTGCGTGCGCTTTCCACTGCCCTCGAACGGCACCGTCTCGTCGCCGTCGCCGTGGATGACCAGCGTGGGCACGGTCACCTTCGCGAGGTCGTCGCGGAAGTCGGTGACCGCGAACGCCGTCATCGCCTCGAGCGCGGCGATCTTGCTCGCCTGCCCCGCGAGCTCGATCGCCTGCTGGCGCTGCGCCTCGGTGACTTTGAGCTCTCCGTTCACCGAGTAGAACTGGGTGGTGAAGTCGTCGAAGAACGCGTCCTTGTTGGCGGTGAGGCCGGCGGTCATCTTCGCGGCCTCGGCCGTCTCGAGCGGCCCGTCGGGGTTGCCCGGTGTTTTGAGCAGAAACGGCGGCACCGCCGACGCGAAGACCACACTGCGCACGCGCTCGCTGCCGAACTTGCCGAAGTAGCGGGCGACCTCGCCCCCGCCCATCGAGAAGCCGACCAGCGTGACGTTCTTGAGATCGAGTTCGACGAGCAGCGTGTGCAGGTCGTCGGTGAGGGTGTCGTAGCCGTACCCGGTGAGCGGCTTGTCGCTGCGGCCGAATCCGCGGCGGTCGTAGGTGATCACCCGGTAGCCCGCGGCCGCGAACACCGGCACCTGCTCCGACCAGGATTCGCCCGAGAGCGGCCAGCCGTGGATGAGCACGACGGGGCGTCCGGAGCCGCCGGTGTCGTCGACGTGGAGTTCGGTGTCGTTGAAGATTCCGTGGTGTGCAAGTACTTCGGTCATCGCATTCCCTTCCGGCCTCCACCCCTCTGGCGAAGGCTTCGGAACTGATTCGGACCGCCCCCTCCGACCGGTTTGATCCGGTCGACAGGGTTGCGGAGAGCTCGCCGAATCCGCTACAGAGCCGAGTCAGAACGCCATCAAAGCGACGGGATCAGCCGTTCCGAGCGGTACCGGTCGAACAGGTCGGTGAACGAGTCCACCGTGCGGTGGTGTGTCGCGAACCCGGCGATGCGCGCCTTGCTGATGTCGGCCACGACCTCGATCTGCCGGCCGAGGTCGGCATCGGTGTGCCACCACGACGCGAGCCGCGTGAGGTCGCTCTCTGCGAGGCGGTGTTGCTGCGCGATGCGCGTCCAGGTGTCATCCATGCCCCGCATCTGTTCTTCGAGAGGCGTCGCAACCGGCGCGGGCCCGACGGGCGTGACCCCGAAGTACTCGGCGATCGCCGGCCACATCGCACGCCAGCGGAACACGTCGCCGTTCACGACGTTGAACGCCTCGTCGGCGCCCTGCGGGTTGGTCGCGGCCCACACCATCTGGTCGGCGAGCACCGTGGCATCCGTCATGTCGGTGAGGCCGTTCCACTGCGTTTCGCTTCCCGGGAAGACGAACGGGAGGTTCAGCTCGCGGCAGATCGAGGCGTACACGGCGAGGGTGAGCCCCATGTTCATCGCGTTGCCGACGGCGTGGCCGATGACGGTGTGCGAGCGGTGCACCGACCAGGTGAAGCCGTTGCGCTCGGCGGCGGCGAACAGCTCGTCCTCCTGCGCGTAGTAGAAGTTGGGGGCGTCGAGGCGCGGCTCGTCTTCGCGGAACGGCGTCTCGGGGATCGGCCCCTGCCCGTAGGCCTCGAACGGGCCGAGGTAGTGCTTCAGTCCGGTGACGAGGGCGACGTGCTCGACCGGGGCGTGGTCGAGCGCCGCGAGCAGGTCGCGCACCATGCCGCCGTTCACCGCGATGTTCTCGGTCTCGGTCGCCTGTCGCGCCCAGGCGGTGAAAAAGACGTGGGTCGGATGCTCCGGGGCCAGCGCCGCACGCAGGGCGGCCGCAGACGTCAGGTCTGCGGAGATCCAGCGCACCCCGTCGCGGTCCCGGCCGGGGCGGCGGGCCAGCGCGAGCACCTGCCATCCCTCGGCGACGAGCTGGTCGGTGAGGGCGGATCCGCCGATCCCGGTGGCGCCGACCACGAGGGCGACGGGCGTGGGCTGGGCGGTGGTGTCTGTTGTAGAAGTCATCGTGTGTCGCAACTGTCGCGACGCCGGGTTCATTCCCTGCCGCGCTCATCCGCTTTGGCCCGCGTGCCGGGCCGCGACCAACCGGTGACCACCCGGGCCACCGCGATCACCAGGAAGAGCTGGCCCGTGATCGCCTCGGCGATCGCGATGCTCTGCACGCCGGGTCCGAGCGGAACGATGTTGCCGTATCCGGTCGTGGTGAGGGTGGTGAACGAGAAGAACAGCTGGCTGGTCAGCGAATCTGACTCGCCCGGACCGAACGTCGGCGCCGTCGAAAGCAACCCGACGAAGTTGTAGACGAAGGTGAAGAACATGCCGACGAGCAGATAGGCGGCGATGGCGGCGAGCAGTGCCTGCCCGTCGATGCGGTCGCGCCGCACGAGGTGCGCGATGATGGCGAGCGGTGCGACGAAGTAGGCGACGAGAGACGCCCCGGAAAGCAGCACGTCGAGCAGGTGGCCGACGGTGCCGACGGCCGACACGGCCACCACGACCGCCGCCGCCACCGTGAGCACGGTCCAGCCGATGCGTCGCAGCCGCTGGTGCACCTCGGTCACCCAGAGCGTCGCCGCGACCGTCGCGAGTTGCACGAGCAAGGCCGGCGACGACGGATTCGGCGTCACCTGCAGCGCACACACGGTGTACGACGCCGCGATCAACACCAGCACGAACCAATAGCCCGAGCGCCACAGCGGCCGCCGCCTGCTCAACGGAATGGCGCCACCCGCACCGGTACCGCGACGTCGGCGCCACCCTCGGGCGTGAGGCGTTCCCCCATGCGCACGATCGACGGGGTCGGCGCGAACCCGCCCGCGAACAGCGCCTCGCCCTGCCGAAATCGTGTGGCGCGTGCGAGCAGGGCGGGCGGCACGAATCCGAACACGGTCGCCAGTTCGGCGAGGTCGACCGGCGAGGTCATCTTCAGCAGGGCGAGGTTGTCGCACTGCGAGACGATGCTCGCGTGCACGCGCGACGGGCGCTGCGTCGAGAGCAGCAGCCACAGACCGAATTTTCGGCCCTCCGCGGCGATCTGGATGATCCGCTCCCGCACCGCCACGTGCAGCGGGTCGCTGCGTTCCGGCGAGCAGAGGTTGTGCGCCTCGTCGATCACGAGCAGCACGGGGCGCCGCGACTCGCGCTTCGCCCACAGGTCGTCGAGCACGGCCATCGCGACCACGAGCGGCTCGTCCGGATGCTCGAACCCGCCGAGATCGAGCACGGTCGCGTCGGGCCGCCGCTCGACGACGTCGGTCGCGGCCGTCGACCGGCGCGCCCACACCGACCAGTCGGTGACCTTCAGGTTCTCGAGCCGCGCCGCCAGATCGCGCGCCGCCGGTGTTGCACGGGCGACCAGTCGCGGCACGATCTCCTCCGACGACAGTGCGCCGAGCGTCTCTTCGAGATGCACGAGCTCGTTGTACTCGGCGCGGTCGTCGAGCGGGCTCAGGTGCAGCACGGCGGCTTTGGCGGGCATTGGCAGGTCGACGAAACGCACGCGCAGCGAGTTCGGTTCGTCGAGCACGGGACGCAGGACGCGGATGTCGCGTGCCTCCAGCCCCGCCCCGAACCCGGTCTGCGGGCTCGCCTCGCCCAGCCGCACGAAGTCGGCGTTCGGGTCGAAGACCACGATCGGCAGCGCCGTGTGCAGCAGCAGTTGCTCGAGCACCACCCCGAGCGCGTAGGTCTTGCCGCTGCCGCTCTGGCCGACCCAGAACGTGTGCCGGTTGAACCGGTGCGCCAGCAGTCGGGCGGGCGTGGCATCCGGCGTCAGGTAGCGGCCGATCTCGAGCGTCGCGCGCGACTGCCGCTGCATCGCCTCGATCGCACTGCCGTCGGCCGCGTCGAGCTCGGCCGCGTCGAAGGCGCGCGAGAGCAGCGGGTCGCACGTGCCGTCGGCCGCGAGCGTGCCGAGCAGCCGCCCCGATCCGGCGGCGGTGCCGCCGAGCGAGTGCTCCACCGCGTCGATCTGGCCGAGCTGCGGGTCGCCGTCGCCCCGCAGCGTCACGAATGCTCCCGGCTCGAGCCAGGAGCCGCGCGCTCCCTCGAAACGGAAGGCGCGGCCGTCGGGCGAGCTGACCACGGCAGTCATGGTCTAGCGCTCTCGTGTTCGACCGCCTCGTGCACGATCATCTCCGGTCCGCGCGAGACCAGCAGCCAGGCCGGCAGAACGGCGATGCAGAGAACCGGCAACACGGTGACGCTGCCGGTGACCGCGACGGCGATGAACAGCGCTATCCAGCCGTCGCGGGAGACGGCGAGAACCATGCCGAGCACGCCGGCAGCGATGCCGACGGTCGGTGGGATCGCGGGAAACATTCCGCTGGCGAGCACACCGATCGCCACTCCGACGAACACTGCCGGGAAGATGCGGCCGCCGCGGAACCCGGCCGCTGCGCTGACCAGGAGGGCGAGCACCTTCACCACGATGATCAGCGCGACGCTCGCGGTGGCGTAGTCGGCGCGGTTCTCGACCAGCTCCCCCATCTGGTTCAGCCCTTTGAACAGGGTGAGCGGGCCGCCGACGATGCCGAGCAGCCCGAGCAGCACTCCCCCGAGCGTCACGTAGAGCGCGGGGTTGCGCAGCAGCCGGAACCAGGCGTGGATACGCGGGAACACGGCCGCCGCGACCAAGCCCAGCGCGGCCGCGACCACCGCGACGCCCGCCGCGCTCAGCAGGTCGAGCGGCGCGACGGAGTCGTAGGCCGGCAGCGGCACCGAAAAGGCGTGGCTGGCGAGGGCCGACATCGTGAGCGCTCCGGCCGCGGCGGCGAGC
>Ga0247811_1000259_pt1 | contig 18149 bp, 20 predicted proteins | sample UWRJL134311R1_FD_189018 | JGI IMG/M metagenome (GOLD analysis project Ga0247811, IMG submission 189018) | Plant litter microbial communities from Arlington Agricultural Research Station in Wisconsin, United States - UWRJ-L134-311R-1 | ecosystem: Environmental > Terrestrial > Plant litter >...
GCTAGTTCGGGCTTGAGGATGTTGCCCGCGTCCATACCGCCGTCTCCGGCACCACCGGCGCCGACGACCGTGTGCAGCTCGTCGATGAAGATGATCAGGTCGCTCTTGTGCGCGCTGATCTCGTCCATGAGCTTGGTGAGCCGCTCTTCGAAGTCGCCGCGGTACTTCGTTCCGGCGAGCATCGCGGGCAGGTCGAGGCTGACGAGGCGCTTGCCCCGCAGCTGCTCGGGAACGCCGCCGTCGACGATCGCCTGGGCGAGTCCCTCGACGATCGCGGTCTTGCCCACTCCGGCCTCGCCGATCAGCACCGGGTTGTTCTTGGTGCGGCGCGACAGGATCTCGATGGTCTGCTCGATCTCATCGGCACGGCCGATCACGGGGTCGAGTTCGCCGTTGCGGGCGCGCTCGGTGAGGTCGGTGCCGTAGGTGTCGAGGGTCGGCGTCTCAGACGCGCTCTCTTTGTCTTCGGTTTCGGAGGGAACCGTGGTGACGGTCTCGCGCAGGTTGTTCTGCAGCGCCTCGGGTGTGACACCCGCGTTGGTGAGAACCTGCCCGGCGGGCGAGTCCTGGTTGAGCACGAGCGCGAAGAACAGGTGCTCGGGGTCGATGTAGGTGCTGCCGGCGGCGCGGGCCACCTGCAGAGCGTGGAAGATCGCGCGCTGTCCCGACTGGGTCAGCGACGGAGCGTCTTCCTTCGAATAGCCGGATGCTTCGGGCAGACGCTGCTCGACCGCGGCGACGATGGCCTCGGGGCTGGCGCCGACCCGGCGGATCGCACCCGCGGCGGGGTCGTTCGCCGCCAGGATGCGCAGAATGTGGAGAGCGTCGAGCTCGTTGTGTCCGTGGTCGAGGGCGAACTGGCCGGCCTCGGCGAGCACCTCTCGGCTGCTGCGGCTCAGCAGACGGCCGATGTTGATCGCGCGCGGCGATTCGGCCGAACGTTCGCCCTGCAGGTAACGCGCAAGGAACTCGTCGAACGAGTTGCTTGCATCAGGTGTAGTAGGCAATTAGACCTCCCGGTGAAACTTGAGTGCCTTCGACTCAAGTTAACGCTGGCGGTGCCATTTCATTCCCGTCACCGTTCGACTTTGTGGAGAGACGGTTCAGCGCTGGCCTGTCGCGTTGCTGTCGAGCGGGTTCGCCGCATGCGGAGATCGGGTTATCCCCGTGTTGCGGCTCACTCGTGCTTGACCATCGCGTAATCTGAGGTTTCCACAAGCTCAAGGAACGTGACCGATGACGACTGCGACCGCCGCACGGGTGGCGACGACGCTGACCTGGCGCTTCGCCCTTCTCGTCGTGGTCGTCTCGTTCGTGATCGCCGGGGTCACCCGCTGGCTGATCGTGATGGTCGCCGAAGACGACCTGCTCTGGTCGGCGTTCGCCCTGGTGATCGGCTACATGGTCGCCGTGGGTGGCGTGGGCTTCGGCATGCGCAATCGGGCGCGCGGCGGACGGTTCACGCTGGTCTTCTCCCTCGTGCTCGCCGCGGTGCACGTGATCTCGGCAATCAACCAGGGGCTGAGCATTCTCGCGGTACCGTTCGATCCGTATTCCACCGACTTCTCGGCGTTTCTGCTGATTCCGCTGCTGTACACGGTGCCCGCGGTGCTGCTGCGCCTGATCCGCTGGTGGTGGGCGCCCGTGGTGCTGGCCGCCGGCATAGTGGTGTCGAACGTTGTGTTCGCGATCTCGGTGACGGGGTGACCGGTGCAGTGCCCGCGGCCTAGGATCGGCGCATGTGGTGGTTCTTGGTCGACCTCGCGCTGAACGTTCTGGGATTCGTCGTCGATTCGCGGCGATACAGGACGAAGCGGCGATCCTCCTAATTGCCGTCGGGCCTTGAAGGGCTCGGATCGCTCGCGTAAACAGGAAGCACAAGAAAGAAGGTGCTTCACAATGAACGACAAGAAAAAGCCTGACGGCCTCGGCGACGACCAGACGATCCCGAACTCCGACGACGGAATCGCGGTGACTCTCGGCGAAGACAGCAACTTCAACGAAGAAGAGGACGAGGCCGCCGAGTAGGTTCGGTCGCCCTGATCTCTCGAACGATCAAACCGGCGGATGCCACGGACTCGAGTCCGTGGCATCCGTCAGTTAATCCACTTTCGAAACAGGCAGGCCCTACGGAATCCAGTTGAACGTGTCGGGGTCGGGCCCGGTGCGCTCGTCGCGGTTCAGCGCGGTGATCGCGGCGAGGTCGTCGCTCGTGAGTTCGAAGTCGAAGAGGGCGAAGTTCTCTTCGACCCGGCTGCGGGTCACCGACTTCGGGAAGACGATGTCGCCACGCTGGATGTGCCAACGCAGCGTGACCTGTGCTGCGCTGCGGCCGACGCGGTCGGCGATCGCGGTGATCACGGGGTCGGTGAGAACCGCGCCCTGGGCGATCGGCGACCAGGCCTCGGTGACGATGCCGTGCTCGGTGTTGAAGGCACGGGCGACGTCGTTGGTGAGGTACGGGTGCACCTCGATCTGGTTGACCGACGGCACGGTCTCGGTCGTGTCGAAGAGGCGCTGCAGGTGCGCGGGCTGGAAGTTCGAGACGCCGATGGAACGCACGCGTCCGGAGGCCTTCATCTCTTCCATGGCCTTCCAGGTCTCGACGTAGTCGCCGACGGCCGGCAGCGGCCAGTGGATGAGGAACAGGTCGAGGCTCTCGAAGCCGAGCGACTCGAGCGTCTCGTCGAAGGCGCCAAGGGCGGCCTCGCGGGCGTGGAACGTGTTGTTCAGCTTGCTGGTGACGAAGATCTGGTCGCGCGGGATTCCCGACTCGGCGACGGCCTCGCCGACGCCCTTCTCATTGCCGTACATTTCGGCGGTGTCGATGTGGCGGTAGCCGACCTCGAGCGCTTCGAGGGTGGCCTTCTTGGTGTCTTCCGGCGGAACCTGGAAGACGCCGAAACCGAGCTGCGGAATCTCTACGCCGTCGTTCAGGGTGATGGTGGGTACTGCACTCATAGAGCCGTTCTCCTTACATTGTGGAACAGTGACGGGTCGCGTCACACGCTCGAGTCAACGCCATGTGCGCCGTCGTTTATGCCGGATGCGGCGGGGGTGGCTTTTGTGCGGCTGGTTGGGTAAGGCGCTCTGGGGCGGTGCCGCCGGTTGGGTAGGGCGCGGTGTCGCTGGTTGAGTAGGGCGCTCTGGGGCGGTGTCGCTGGTTGAGTAGGGCGCGCTAGCGCCCGTATCGAAACCCCCCTCTATTTGCGGCGACCCTTGCCGGCAATCGCCACCCCCACGATCCCCCAGCTCACCGCCCACGCGATCGGCACCGACACCGCGATCAGCGCGACGAGGTTGGGTTTGAACCTCGCGCCGTCGGGCCCGCGCACGTACGCGCCGACCGGGATGCTGACGCCGCCTCCCCCGCCGCCGCCCTGCTCGGCTTCGTCGCTGCCGCCGCCGAATCCGAACCAGACCAGCGCGACCGGAACCAGCTCGATACCGCCCACGGTGACCGGGTCGCCATAACTCGCTTTCGCGCCAACGGATGTGACCTGTTGCGCGATCTTCTCCACAATGTTCGCCATGCGCACGACCGTACTCGCGGGGGCAGGGGGCGGGTCAACCCGTCCTCCACAACTGGCGGCGCCGCTGCGCGCTTCCCCACCTTCGCCCGCTCGCAACCACCGCGTGCCGTGTTCGGGAAAAATCGAGTCATGTCTTCTCCGGCCACCGTCTCGCCCGCGCTCGTCGCGTTGCAACAGTGTGCCGAATCGGTGGCGTCGGATGCTGCCCACTTCACCCAACTCGCCGACGACCCCCTGCTGGCGGCGCAACGGTCGCTCGCGGCGGCACGGCGAGCGGTCGACACAGCGGCGGCCGTGGTGGCGGGCGAGATCAGCCGTCGCTCCGACCCATCGCTCGGGCACGCGGGGTTGGCGCAGCGGTCGGGTTTCCGAACGCCTGAGAAGCTGGTGCAAGTAGAGACCAGGTCGACCGCCCGCGATGCCGTAACGCTCGTGAAGGCCGGCAAAGTGGTGCTCGACGCGCAGGCGCCGACACCCTCGGGCGCGGTGTGGATGCGCCAGGTCGGCGCCGCGGTGGCCGCCGGCACACTGTCGGTCGCTGCGGCGACGTCGATCCAGGCCGGGCTCGGAGAGCCGGGCACCGGGGTGACGGTCGAGCAGTTGACTGCGGCAGTGAGCGCGCTGCTGGCGTTGCCGCCGATGGATGCCGACGCACTGTTCAAGCGAGCGCGCGAATTGCGCGACGACCTCGACGAAACCGGAATCCTCGACCGCGAACGGGCCATCCACGAGCGGCGGTCCGTGCGACGAGTGAAGCGCGCCGACGGACTGAACCGCTACATCATCGATGCCGACCTCGAGGGCACGGCGTTTCTCGACTCGCTGCACGACGCGATCACGTCGCCCCGACGGGGCGGACCCCGCTTCGTCGACCCCGACGAGAAGGCGTGGGCCGACCGGGTCGCCGCCGACGAACGCACCGATCGCCAGTACCTGCACGACGCGTTCCTGCACGTGCTGCGGGCGGGTTCTGCCGTCGACGAGTCGAAGATCGTGGTCGGGTCGCGGCCGCCCGCCGTGCGGCTGCTCGCGAACCTGAACGCGTTGCAAGCGGCCGGCGGGGGCGGCGGCGGGGCTGGTGCTGGTGCTAGTGCTGGTGCGAATGGTGCCGCGGCCGGCTTCTCGAGCCACCCCGCTACCGCGACGAACGCGGGCCACGGCCGCATCGAAGGTCTCGACATCCCCATCTCGATCGCCACCGTCGCACGCAACGCCTGCGACGTCGGCACCGTGACCATCGACTTTTTCACCGGCCAGCCGCTCTACGTCGGACGGGAAGAGCGCCTGTTTACCGCCCGGCAGCGCATCGCCCTCGCCGCCCGCGACGGCGGCTGCCGCTGGCCGGGCTGCGACCGGCCCCCGTCGTGGACAGAAGCCCACCACATCCTCCAGTGGAAACGCGACCACGGACCGACCGACATCGCCAACGGCATCCTGCTCTGCCGACATCATCACCTGCTCCTGCATGACCGCGACTGGGACATCCGCCGCACGGGCGCCGATTACTGGCTCGTCCCGCCCGCCGACATCGACCCCGAACGCACACCTCGGCCTATGCCGTCGAAGAGCGCCGCGCTGCGCGACCTGCAACGGGAGGAGACCGGCTGATCCCGAGCGGATATTTGAGACGGTAACCGGAGACCTGAGACCGAATGCCTGAGACGGATGCCTGAGACGGATGCCACGACGGACCATCGGGCCGCTCCGCCCTCCCGCGAACCTGAGAACGGCCGCCGAGACGCGGGAGGTTAGCACCCGACCGGCGCACTGGCGAGGGGCAGCGGGCATCCGGCCGTCTCCGTAACGTCGAAGGGGTGGCGACGTACAACTGTCGCCCGCCGATCTGTCCAAACGAGAGATCCAACAGGGAGAAGAGAGCAATGCCCCAGGTCATCAAAACCGTCGACGTGAATGTTCCCGTGTCGACGGCCTACAACCAGTGGACCCAGTTCGAGACGTTCCCCAAGTTCTTGAGCTTCGTCGAGTCCATCACCCAGGTGAGCGACACGCTCACCCACTGGAAGGTGAAGGTGGCGGGAGTCGAGCGCGAATTCGACGCCGAGATCACCGAACAGCACCCCGACGAGCGCGTCGCCTGGAACAGCGTCGGCGGCGACGAGAACCACGCCGGCGTCGTGACGTTCCACAAACTGAAGGACGACGAAACGCGCGTCACCGTGCAGCTCGACTGGGAGGCCAGCGGACTCGCCGAGAAGGCCGGCGCCGTGCTCGGCGTCGACGACCACATCATCAAGAGCGACCTCGACAACTTCAAGAAGTTCATCGAAGAGCAGAGCGTCGAGACCGGTTCTTGGCGTGGAGACGTTGCCAACTAGCATCCGTAGCCACTTCGTTATGTCGAAGGCCCCGCAGCTTCTGCTGTCGGGGCCTTCGCCGACTTAGGCTTCAGGCATGCCAATCTCCGCCGATCGAAGCGCGGGCATTCTTCTGTACCGACGCGGTGCGGCCCTCGAGGTTTTCATCGGCCACATGGGCGGTCCGATCTGGGCGCGACGGGATGCTGCGGCCTGGTCCATCCCGAAGGGCCTCATTGAGCCCGGCGAAGACGAATTCGAGACGGCGCTGCGCGAGTTCCACGAGGAGGTCGGCCAGCCGGCACCGAAGGCGCAGTACAGCCGGCTCGGTGACTTCCGGTACGTCTCGGGCAAGACTGTGACGGTCTTCGCCGCAGAGAGCGATGTCGCTTTCGACGTGCATCCGTTCAGCAGCACACCGGTCACCATCGAGTGGCCGCGCGGAACGGGCCACGAGATCACCTTCACCGAGCTCGACCGCGCCGAGTGGTGCGATGTCGAGGTGGCCCGCTCACGGCTGGTGCGCGGTCAGGTGCCGGCGCTGGCCGCCTTGGAATCGCTGGTCGAGTAAGGCCGGCTACGGCCCGCATCGATACCTGCGCCGCACGACGTTCTCCACGGTCGCTGGGCGACCCGCTCAAACAGCGGCGCGCGTGCGCACGCGCACCGCGACCGGCACAGCGGCCAGCGCGAGCACCGTCGTCAGAGCGAGCGCCGCGACGAAGCCGCCGCCGGTGGCCGCGCCGAACGCGGTGAACACCAGCCCGGCGAACGCGATCGCCACTGCCGACGCGCTCGAGTCGGCGATGGTCATCGCCGCGCTGTTGAAGCCCTGCTCGGTTCGCTCCGACAGCGACAGCACGAGCGTCGAGAGCCGCGGGAACAACAGCCCCATGCCGCCGCCCGCGACGAGCCAACCGGCCGCCGCGACGATCGGCGACAGGTGCAGCGCCGCCGTCAGCAGCTGTACCGCGATTCCCACGAACACGATCGAGGCGCCGACGCGCACGGTCGTCGAGTGCGAGATGCGGTCGCCGAGCCGGCCCTGCAGCGTCGCCCCGCCCGCCCACGACACGGCGCCGACGGTGAGGATGAGGCCCGCGAGCCACGACGGCAGACCGTACTCTTCGTGCAGCAGGTACGGCAGGTACACCTCGGTCGCGAAGAACGGTGCGGCGACCGCTCCACGCAGCAGCACCGTCGACGGCAGGCCGCGTTTGAGCCACAGCGTTCCGCGCGGCAACAGCGGGCGCACGGCGAGCACGACCACGACGAACGCAACGGCCACGATCGGCCAGGCGAACGCCCCGCCGCTCTCGCCGCCGAGGCCGATCGCGAGCACTCCCCCGGCGACGACTATCGCCCAGAGCACCGCCCAGTTCGAACCGACGACCGCGGTGGCCGAGACCGACCGCAGGTGCAGCAGCGCCGGAATGATCGCTCCGCCGGCGACGAGCGCGAGCACCCCGACGCCGAGGAACACCCAGTGCCAGCCCACCGTGTCGGCGACGACGCCCGCGACGGGCGGGCCGATGAGCGACGGCACGACCCACGCCGTGGCGAAGGCGCCGAACATGCGCGGGTGCAGCACCGGCGGGTAGATGCGCGCGACCACGACGTAGAGCGCGACGATCGTGGCGCCCGATCCGAGGCCCTGGAGAAAACGCCCCACGATGAAGACGTACATGTTCTCGGCCGTGCCCGACAGCAGCAGCCCGACGATGAACACGACCATCGAGGCGATGAGCGGACCCGACGGACCGCGCCGGTCAGACCACCCGCCGGCGACGACCATTCCGATGACGCTCGCCGCGAGTGTCGCCGAGAAGGCGAGCGAGTAGAGCGCCTGTCCGTCGAGTTCACGGCTGACCGTGGGCATGATCGTGGTGACCGCGAGCGACTCGAACGCCCCGAGGAAGATCAGTGTGATCGCGCCGATCGTGGTCCAGAGGTACTGCGGTGCGAGTAGACGGGAACCCGCGTCGTCGCGAGTCGGAGTTGTGGAGCTCATTTCCCCTTCAGGCTATCGGCTGCAGACGACACGCACGCACCGGCCGGATGACTCGTCGCTTTGTCTCGGCGCCGGCCATAGTATGTGGGCACCTGTAAACCGAAGGGTCGTCCATGTCTCCCGAAATCAATTACTGGGCCGTCATTCTCGCGACACTGTCGAGCATGGTCGTCGGTTCGATCTGGTATACCCCGAAGGTCTTCGGCACGTATTGGATGCGGGCGGCCAAGGTCACTCCGTCGGGCAACGCGAAAGACGCGCTCTGGCCGATCGTGATCACCCTCATCGTGAGCTTCATCACCGCGTGGGTGCTCGCCGGCGCCGCGTACATCTCGTGGGACTTCTACGGCGGCAGCTTCCTGGTGAACTCGCTCGTCACGACGATCATCCTGTGGGCCGGGTTCACCGCGGCGCGTTTCATCACCCACGACGCTTTCGACGGTCGCCCGTCGGGTCTCACCATCCTCAACATCGCGCACGAGTTCGTGACGCTCGTGATCATGGCGCTCATCATCGGCCTGCTGCCCGCCTGATCGTTGCGGCCCGCCGACCCCTCGGCCAGACTGAGGCGAACCCGCCCGCTCTATCGACACGAGAAGAGTCACCGATGGCCGAACCGATCGACACCCGCGTGGCCGTCTACATCGACTTCGACAACATCGTGATCTCGCGGTACGACCAGTTGCACGGCCGCACACAGTTTCAGAAGGACAAGGCGCGCGGCTTCGACACCGACGACAAATCCGCGGACCCCGAGATCGCCGCCCGGCTGGCGAGCGCCACCGTCGACATCGGGGCGATCATCGACTTCGCGTCGTCGTTCGGCACCATCGTGCTCACCCGCGCCTACGCGGACTGGTCGGCCGAGGTCAACGCCGACTACCGCGGCCAGCTGGTCAGCCGCGCCGTCGACCTGGTGCAGCTGTTCCCGACCGCCGCGTACACGAAGAACGGAGCAGACATCCGGCTCGCCGTCGACGCCGTAGAGGACATGTTCCGCCTACCCGACCTCACACACGTCGTGATCGTCGCGGGCGACTCCGACTACATCGCCCTCGCCCAGCGCTGCCGACGGCTCGGACGCTACGTCGTCGGCATCGGCGTCGCGGGCTCGACCAGCCGATCGCTGGCCGCGGCGTGCGACGAGTTCGCCACCTACGACGCCCTGCCCGGCATCAAGCCAGCACCCGGGCCGGTGCTGGCCGCGACGCCGAAGACCGACCCGCCCGCGATAGGCGCCGCGGCAGTCGCGGCAGTCGCGGGCTCGGCTGCGGAGAGTGCGGCCGTCGAAGGCTCGGGCGTCGCGTCGGCAGGGGTCGCCGCGACGAAGAAGTCGCCGCGGCGGGCCAAGGCTCCGGCGACGGTCGGGACCGAGGCGGAGATCGAGCCCGAGAAACCCCAAGATGTCGCGACCGGACTGCTCGAGCGTGCACTGCGCCTCGGACATGAAAAAGACGACGCCGACTGGCTGCACAGCTCGGCGGTCAAGGTGCAGATGAAGCGCATGGACCCGTCGTTCAACGAGAAGGCACTCGGCTTCCGTTCGTTCTCCGACTTCGTGAAGTCGCGGGACGACGTGGCCGAGCTCGACGAGACGAGCCCGATCCGGGTCATCCGGCTCAAACGCTGAGCCCACCCTCGCTATCATCGGCAGATGGCATCCCGCGCGAATCAGTCTCGCGCGCGCCCGTCTCGTGCACGCCAGTCCCGCGACCGCCCGAAGGCCGCGCCCGCCCTGCCCGGCTATCTCGTGCTTGCCGCGTTCGCGGCTCTGTACCTCGGGGTCAGCGCGACCTGGCCGCCGCCCGTCTGGGTGCACGCGCTGTACCTGGGGCTGAGCCTCGTCACCTTCGTCGTGTACGCCGTCGACAAACGCGCCGCCCGCGCCGGCCGGCAGCGCGTCTCGGAGAACGCCTTGCACCTGCTCGCCCTCGCCGGCGGCTGGCCCGGCGCCGTCGTCGCTCAGCAGGCGTTGCGGCATAAGACGGCCAAGCGGGCGTTCCGTCGGGTGTTCTGGCTCACGGTCGCCCTGAACATCGCCGGCTTAGTCGCGTTCGCGACTCCGGCCGTCGCGGAGTTGCTGCGCTGACCGGCCCCTTCGCCCATCGGCGGGCGAAAATCAAGGCCTGCGCGGCAAGAGACGTCGCAACATAACGTGAGGCAATGACCTCAGCGCGTGACATCCAGTGATCGGGTACTACGCGCACCACCGGGGAGCAGGCCACCTGAACCGCGCCATGTCGATCGCGCGCGAGTTGGACGACGATGTGACGATACTGTCGTCGTCGGCGCGTCCCGCAGTGTGGACCGGCGGCTGGGTCGACCTGCCGCTCGACCACTCGCCGCACGACGGCGACCCGCTCGCCGACGCGTCGGCCCACGGCGCCCTGCACTGGGTGCCGCTCGCATCAGACGGCCTCCGCGAACGGATGGGCGCGATAGCCGCATGGTTGCGCGACGCAGAGCCCGCCGCCGTGGTCGTCGACGTGTCGGTCGAGGTGGCGCTGTTGGTCCGCCTGCACGGGATCCCCGTCGTGACGATGGCCCAACCGGGTGACCGGACGGATGCGCCCCACTCACTGGGATACCGGGCGTCGAGCGCGATAGTCGCCGTCTGGCCCGATGGCGTTTCGGCGTTGCGCGTCGCAGACGACATCGCCCCGCGCATCGAGCCGGTCGGCGCCATCAGCCGCATCCCGACGGTCGACCCGCTGCCCCGCGACCCGCTGCAGATCGCCGTTCTCGCCGGGCTCGGCACGCGCGGCCGCAGCTCGCTCGACATCGCCGTCGATGCCGCACGCGCCGCCCTGCCCGACGCGCGCTGGGTGGTGTTGAGCGGCGCCGACTCCGAGACCGTCGCGCACACGCTGCGCACGTCGTCGCTCGTGTTCGCGCACTGCGGCGAGAACGCGCTGGCCGAGATCGCGGCCTCACGCATCCCGGCGATCATCATTCCCGAATCGCGACCTCACGAGGAACAGCAGGCGATGGGCATCGCACTCGGCGCGAGCGGGATGCCGGTGACCGTCGTCGACATGGTCGAGCACTCGCTCACCGCCGAAGCCGCCGAATCGGCCGTGCAGGCCGTCGACTGGGCGCTGCTCGTGCGCGAGACCGCCGAGCTCGACGGGGAGGTGTGGAGCGCGTGGTGCGACGGCCACGCCGCCGCCCGTGCGGCCGCCGTCATCGAGCGGGTCGCCGCGCTGAACCCCGGGGCCTCCGCGTCGCGGCGCGATGCCGCATGAGGGTCGCCGTCGTCACCATCGTCTCCGGACGGCACGAGCACCTCGAGCGGCAGCACGCCGGACTCGTGCGGTCGACGCTGCGCCCCGACGACTACGTCGTCGTCGCCATGCACGACCCCGAGCTGGCGTCGTGGGCGCCCGAGTCGACGCCGACACCGGTCGTCACGCACATGAGCGAGTCCCGCGAGCACGGCGCGCTGCCCCTCGCGGCCGCCCGCAATCTCGGAGCCCGCGTCGCGTTCGAGCGCGGCGCCGACCTGGCGGTGTTCCTCGACGTGGACTGCATCCCGCACCCCGAGTTGCTCGGTCGATACGCGGAGGTGGCGGCGCAGCATCCGGAATCCTTGCTCACCGGCCCCGTCGGCTACCTGCCCGAGGGTGTCGACTACGCGCGTCCGCACGACTTCGACAGTCTCGCGACAGTGCACGGCTTTCGCCCGAACCCGGCACCGGGGCAGGTGGAGACCGGCCGGCACGACCTGTTCTGGTCTCTGTCGTTCGCTGTCACCCGCGAGACCTGGACGCGTCTCGACGGCTTCTTCGAGGGATACCGCGGCTACGGCGGCGAAGACACCGACTTCGGCATGGCCGCGAGCGACAGGGATGTCGACCTCGTCTGGGTCGGTGGCGCGCTCGCGTACCACCAGTTCCACGAAACGCAGGATCCGCCGGTGCAGCACCTCGACGACATCCTCGCCAACGGCGCGCTGTTCGAGAGCCGCTGGGGGTTCTGGCCGATGCGCGGCTGGCTCGACGGCTTCGAACGGCTCGGCCTCGTACGCCGGGACGCAACCGGCATCTACACCCGAACAGGAGTGACCACGTGAAGATCGCGCTGCTCAGCCACATGCACCACGCCATCGCCGAGCCCTACGAGGGCGGCACCGAGGCGCACACCGCGATGCTCGCCGACGAACTGGTCGCCCGCGGCCACGACGTCACGCTTTTCGCCAAGGAGGGATCGGTCAGCGACGCGCGGGTCTACCCCCTGGTGCCGAAGGACTTCGAGTTCACCAACCTCGCCAGCCCGCTGGTGCGCAAGCAGCAGCAGGGTTTTCTCGCCGAGGCCGTGCACCACAGCATCGAGGCGATCGGCGAAGGCGACTTCGACGTCACACTCAACAACTCGCTCAGCTCGCTGCCGTACAGCGACATGCGCGACCTGCCCATGCTCACGATTCTGCACACGCCCGCGAACCTCGACGACGTGACCGCGATCGTCAGTCGCGCCGGCTGGACACCGAGCCCGTTGCACCGCTACGTCACGGTCTCCCAGTCGAACGCGCGCGGCTGGCGCGGTCTGCTGCCCGAGGTCGACGTCGTGCCGAACGGCATCAAGCTCGACGACTGGCGCTCGCACATCGCGCCGACGCCCGGGCTCGCCGTGTGGGCCGCCCGCATCACGCGCGAGAAGGGCCTGCATCTCGCGATCGACGCCGCCCGCAGCGCCGGGATGCAGTTCGAGTTCGCCGGTCCGATCTCGCGGATCGACTACTGGGACGCCGAGATCGCGCCGCGGCTGGGCGACGGCGTACGCTACCGCGGCCACCTCGACCACCGCGGGCTGGCCGACTTCTTCGCGTCGGGCGAGGTCTTCGTGTCGTCGCCGCTCTGGGAGGAGCCGTTCGGCCTCACCGTCGTCGAGGCACTCGCGGCGGGCACGCCCGTCGCCGCGCTCCCCAACGGCGCGGTGCGCGAGCTGATCGGAACCGAGGCGGGAGCCATTTCCCGGTCGACGGATGCTGCAGCTCTCGCCTCGGCGATCAACCGGGCACGGCACCTGCCCCGCTCGGCGGCTGTCGCCGCATCCGCCCGCTTCGACTTCGGCGGCATGGTCGACGGCTACGAAGAGCTGCTCGTCGAGCTCTGCGCGCTCACGCTCGAGCGGTCGGCCTGAGCGGGCCCTCCAGCTCCGGTCGCGCTACTCCGCGGGAACCGCGGCGAGCGTGGCGGCGATACCGACCTCGATGGGCGTGGCGCCGACCCCGAACGTCGTCTCGAACAGCCGGCTGTCGAACAGGTAGGGTGCCGTGTTCTGGTACGCCAGCTCGAGCGACTCGCGGGCGGCCGAGTTGAACAGCGCCCCGACGCGCATCGTGCCCAGGCCCATCACCCGGGTGCGGGCCTGGGGACCGGCGGCGAGTTCGATGTACTGCCGTCCGGTGAGCGCGGGCGCCGTCGGCACGTGCCAGCTGCGGCCGCGGGCGGCCTGCTGGGTGCCGAGGATGGCGAGGGCCCTGCCGATGTCGGGCGTGTAGTTGAGCGAGTGCGGCTGGTCGGCGTCGAACAGCCAGGTGCCGTCTTTGCCCGCGGCGATGTTGTCGAGCGCGAAGGAGTTGAACACGCTCGTGGTGGCTCCGGGCCCGTAGAAATCGGCGCTGCGCGCGATCGTGACGACGAGTCCGCGGTCGGCCGCCTCGTCGAGAGTGCGTAGCGCAGCGGCTCGGATCCTGCCCTTCCTGCTGGTCGCTCGGATCGGGGTGGTCTCGGTCATCGCCCCGTCGACGTGCCCGTAGGCGTAGACGTTGTCGAGGTAGACCAGGTGCGTACCGTTCGCGATCGCCGCGTCGACGGTGTTGCGCACGATGACCGGCCACTGCTGCGCCCAGACACGGCTCGAGTAGGGCAAGCCCGCGGTCAGGTAGGCGACGTCGGCACCGCGCAGCGCCCGCAACACATCGTCGGGCACGAGCAGGTCGGCGACGATCGACGTCACGCCGGTGGTATGCGCCGGTCGGCGGGCGACGGATGCGACGCTCTCGCCGAGGTCGCGCAGGGCGCGCACGGTCTCGCGGCCGGCGACGCCGGTGCCGCCGAGCACGGCGTGGGTGGACTGGTCGGTCATGGCGGAGCTCATTTCGTGTCGGGTGTCGGGCGGAGGGTGTGCGTGGCGTCTTCGTGGGCGAGGCGTCGAAGTCCGGCGAACAGCGGGTCGCCCAGTACCGTGCCGACGACCATGAGCTCGGCGACCGCGTCGGCGCCCTCCCGGGTGTCGAGGGCCTTCAGGTCGGCCGCAGCGACCGTGGACGCGGCGACCGCGTAAGCGGCGAGGTACGGCTGCGGCGGATCGAACCCGATGGCACGCAGGCCGTCGAGGGCCCGGGCAGCGGCGGTGATGCCGGGATTCTCGGGCAGGAACGCCCAGCCGTGGGATGTCGCCGTCTCGACGATCCGTTGCCGGGACTCGTCGCTGGGCACCGATTCCGCGGTGCGGGGCGTGCTCATCGCGTGCTGCGCGACGCTGAACGTCTCAGCGAGCGACTCGCCGTCGGCGTCGAGCGAGGCGATGACGTTCTTCGTCGCCGCCACGCTGAGCCCGCCGGTTTCAAGCAGCGCACGGATCAGCCGCACCCGACGCACGTGGGCGTCGCCGTACTGCACCTGGTTCGGCGCGGAGCGCACACCCTCGGGAAGCAGCCCCTCGCGCTGGTAGTACTTCACCGCGGTCAGCGGCACGCCGGCTTTCAGCGATAATTCGGATATTCGCACTATCGGAGAGTAGCACTATCCATTCAGCACCGGGTATTTTATTTTCCGGTCGCCTTATTGCGCAGCTCCGACGGCACCAGTTCGAGCAGTTGGTCGCGGCGCAGCGGCAGGTCGAGCAGGCTGAGCTTGAGCCGGCCCTTGCTGGCGTGCCGGGTGGCGTCGAGGCGGATCACCATGCCGGCATTGCGCCGCAGCTGGATGCGCAGCTCGACGCCCTCGGTGACCTCGGCCATCGCCCGTCCGTCGATCTCGACCGCGGCGGCCGTCGTGCCCTCGCCGATCGTGAGCTGCATGCGTTCGCGGTGGCTCAGCACGACCGAACGGGTGATGCCCGACATCGGCGCTACCGGCGTCACGACCGTTGCGGCGATCGCGGGCGAGAGAACCGGTCCGCCCGCCGCGTAGTTGTAGGCGGTCGACCCCGCCGAGGTCGCGATGACGAGGGCGTCGGCCTTGTAATAGCCGTACGGCGTGGAGTCGACGCGCAGGTCGGCTGACACCACCCCGCTGCCGGGACGTCGCGCGATCGCGACGTCGTTGAACGCCAAAAAGGTGTTCTCGACGCCCGCGGTCGTGAGCGTGACCTCGAGCGCGTGATGCGGCTCGAGCTGGAAGTCTTTGCCCGCGATGCGGTCGAGAGCGGCCTCGAGCTCGTCGGGCTCGATCTCGACGAGGAAGCCGAGGTTGCCATAGTTGACACCGAGCACGGGCACCGGCCGGGTGGCCATCAGGCGCATCGCGCCGAGCATCGTTCCGTCGCCGCCGAGCGCGACGAGCGAGTCGACCCGGGCGACGAACGTCTTCTCGTCGACGAGTTCGACGCCGTCGCCGACCCGGCGCGCATCGCTCTCGAGCGCGAGCAGCGTCACGTCGTGCGTGCGCGCCCAGGCCCGGATGATCTCGAGCGAGTCGAGTACCGACTTGGTGGGGTGGGGAACGAGTCCGACGGTAGCGATCGACATTCCGGCAGACTACCGCCGGGCGCTGGACGCGAGACTCAGTGCGGCGACTGCAGTTGGTCGTCGGCGGCGATCGCGGTGCCCGCCGAGCAGCCCAGCTCGCCGGGCTGCAGCAGCACGGCCGGCGGATAGACGTCGGTCACCGTGTCATCCGCGAGCTTCACCAAGAGGCATTCGTCGGCATCCTGAAGCGCGACCCCGACGCGGCCGGCGTCGACGACGACGTCGGGCTGGGCCAGAGATTGAAATTCGGATGACGGTGGTGTGAGCAGCGCGACGATGCGGGTCGCGATCTGGTCGGTCGACGGAGACCCGCCCTCGGCGACGAGCTGGGTGAGCACGGTGTGCACGGCGTCGCGGGCGTTCTCGGGGATCACCGGGTAGACGGTCGTGTCGGGAGGCGGGATGATGGCCGTCGCGTCTTCGGGGCAGTCGAACTCATCGGTCGCCACCACGTCGTCGACCGTGGTCGCGCCGTAGTAGTTGAACTCCACGCGGAAGCAGAACGGGCCCGCGGTGCGCGTCACCCCGGCGTTGTCGACCGTCTGCGCTTCGGGAACGAGCAGGTCGAGCGTGCCGAAGGTGTCGCCCAGGGTGGCGGCTTCGGCGGGGTCGATCGCGATCAACTGGATGCCGCTCGTCGCCGTCAGCGTCGCCACCGACCGCGCCGCGAAATCGATGTCGTCGAAACGGTCGTAGGCGACGCCGTGCAGCAGCTCTTCGACACCGGCGCGCGCTGTTGCGAGCTCGTCGGAGTCGGCGGGGGCAGCCTGTGCGCAGCCGCCGAGGGCGAGCGCCGCGACGACCAGCACCGGCAGCATCCGCGTCGCTCGCATGGGATTCAGACTAGCCAACGCGTGCGCGCCGCCGCGTGGCGACGAGGCGCACGATCGCGCGCCAGCCGACGAGGAATACGCCCAGAACGACGGATGTCACGATCACGAAGCTCGGCTGAACGCCCTGGTCGCTCAGCAGCCGCAGCAGCATGCCCACCACGACCGTGACGATCCAGATCGGCAGCCCGCTGCGCAGCACGGCCAGCGGAGACTTCCACGCCCGGGCCGCGGCCCAGCCGACCACGAGGGCGACGAAGAACGGCCAGTAGGTGACGAGCGCGCCGAGCACCGGGTTCTCGTCGTGGCTCGCGCGGCCGATCAGCACGAAGACGAGCACGAGGAGGGCGTCGGCGGCGAAGGCGAAGAGGATGGTGCGCATGGGGTCAACGGTACGCGCTCGCGCGGTTCGGTACTCTCGCCGCGCGACCCGCTCGACCGGCACAATGGAGTCATGATCCCCGGGTACAGCGCGGCGCAGATGCGCGACGCCGAAGCTCCCCTGCTCGCCGCGGGCGTGCCGCTGATGCAGCGCGCCGCCGCCGGGCTCGCGCGCGAAGTGCGATCGCTGCTCGGCCGCGACGACACGAGCGTGCTGCTGCTCGTCGGCTCGGGCAACAACGGCGCCGACGCCCTGTACGCCGGGGCGATCCTCGCCGGCAACGGGGCGGATGTGACGCTCGTCCGCGCCGGCGATCGGGTGCACGGCGAAGCGCTCGCCGCCGCCCTCGCCGCGGGTGCGCACGAGGTGCCGCCCGCCGAGGTGTCACCTGCCGAGGTCGGCGTGCTCGCAGCATCCGTCGACGTCGTGATCGACGGCATCCTCGGTACCGGAACCAGCGCGAACGCCGCCCTCAGGGGCGGCGGCCGGCAGGTCGTCGCGGCGATGCTCGCGGCGGGAGTCACGACGCCCGTGGTGGCCGTGGACATCCCGAGCGGCATCGACCCCACAGACGGCAGCGTGCCCGACCCGTGTGTGCTGCGCGCGACCCTGACCGTGACGTTCGGCGGCTACAAGGCCGGGCTGTTGCTCGCGCCGGCCTCGGGATACGCGGGCGAGGTGCGGCTGGTCGACATCGGGCTCGGCGACGAACTGGCGAAGGTCGAGCCGGTGCTGCGGGTCGACCGGTAGCGGCCCTTCGACGAGCTCAGGGACCGGGGCGGCTAGCCGCGCAGGCGGGCGATCTCGGCGTAGTGGGCGACCGCCGGAAACGGCTCGTAGAAGTGGTGCAGCAGCGCGCTCCACTCGGCATACGCGGGCGAGCCGCGGAACCCGGTCTCGTGGGCCTCGAGCGAGTCCCATTCGACGAGCAGCAGGTAGTGGTTCGGCGTCTCGAGTCCGCGCGAGAGGGTGAGGTCGCGGAAGCCCGGGGCTGCGGCGACGATGTGTTGCGCCGTGGCGAAGGCGGTCTCGAATTCGGCTTCACGCCCGGCGATGACGGGCAGCACGACCTCCTCTCGCACGCTCGGGGTGTCGTATTCGGGCTCGTCGAGGTAGACCGTTGCGAGCAGGTCGCAGCCGAGGCCGCCCAGCACCGCCATCGCCTTCGCAGGGAAGACGAAGCTGCCCTGCGAGCTGTCGGAGAATCCGCCGTAGACGATCTCGGTCGTGTAGTTCTCGCGCAGAGTCTCGAGGGCCGGCGCCTTGCCGCGCAGCAGTTCGGCGAGGGTCTCGATCGGGTCGAGGTCGTCGCGGCCGACGGGAGCCGGCGCGTCGAGCACCCAGAGCGAGTACTTGCGCGGCAGGCCGCTGAGCGATTTGCA
>Ga0247811_1000260_pt1 | contig 18132 bp, 17 predicted proteins | sample UWRJL134311R1_FD_189018 | JGI IMG/M metagenome (GOLD analysis project Ga0247811, IMG submission 189018) | Plant litter microbial communities from Arlington Agricultural Research Station in Wisconsin, United States - UWRJ-L134-311R-1 | ecosystem: Environmental > Terrestrial > Plant litter >...
TCTTCGTGAAGAACCATCGCTCGCGCCCCCAAGACATCAAAGTGTGGCTCTCACCCGCGCCCAGCAAAGATAATTACAAGATCTGGAAGCTTGACGACAAAGGGATGAAAGAAGCAACCTTCGAACAGCTATATGCCGCAGGTATCACCGCCGAAAATATTATCGACAACCCAGCGGAGACAGACAAAGACTTGAATTATTTTTCATACAGCGAATTCTTAAAAGGTAATCGTCACACAGATGGCGATCACGCAATCGTTGCGATGATGACTGACTAAAGACTGATTAAAGAAGCCCGCTGTGCTCGATTAGCTCAATAACAACTGGTGATCCAATAACGAACTGACTACGGTATACGCCAGTCGTATCGTCGTAAGGCAGCATGACGCCGCCTGCTTCTTCTACAAGTAGAACACCGGGTGCATTATCGTGTAAGCCTCGGCCTTTTTCTATGTTTATAATCCCGTCGATTTTTCCTTCAGCTAATAACGTGTATGAATGTCCAGCAGCACCTACGGGCAGGAGTGAACGCATTTTCAGTTCTTTTAATGCTTCTTGAATATGACTAAATCCCGTGTGCGACATGGCGTATATAAAATGACTTCCTTCGGGACGAGACACGACATGAATAGGCTCACCGTTTTTAAACGCGCCCTTTCCCCTGAGTGCCGTGTACACGATGTCGTGCACAAAGTCATAAATAACTGACGCAACAACAACACCCTCATGCACAAGTGCGCCCATGTTCGTGCTAAATGGTAATCCACGAATAAAACTTGATGTGCCGTCAATCGGATCAACGAGCCAGTACGTTTCACGGTTGCCCGATGCGCCGGTCTCCTCGCCTTCAAAACCCATCTCGGGAAACGATTCAGCGAGTCGCGCCTTCAAAGCCTCTTCAACTTTCACGTCGTAAAGGGTCACGGGTGAATGATCAGCTTTGCTCGTGTGTTCAATATTGCCAAACACACTCAACAACTCATCACGGAAGCCTTTAAAGACATCGATGACAAGTTGTTGTGACGCAATAACCTGCTGATCGTCAGCAGTCACTACTTGCTGTTCCAGCGCTCGATTGATTCACGAATAACAGCTTTGGCTTCTTCAATGTCGCCCCAGCTTTGGACAATAGTCGTGCCAGGCTTTTTGAGGTCTTTGTAGTGGTTGAAGTGGAATTCAATTTGATCGATCAATTTTTGCGGAAGGTCTTGTAGTGAGTTAATCGCGTTGCCATTGTTGCGGTCATCGGCAGGAACAACGACGATCTTGTCATCAACTTCGCCGTCATCTTCAAATTTCATGACGCCGATAATCTTTGCTTCAAGGAAGATTCCCGTAGGCAGCGGTTCACTGGTGATGATTAAGGCATCCAATTCGTCACCATCTTCGTCGAGCGTTTGTGGGATAAAGCCGTAGTTGGTTGGCTTGCCAAAGATAGCTGGTTCCGTGCGATCCAGTTGGAATACCGCAAGGCCGCGGTTCCATTCAATTTTGTTGCTGCTGCCAGCTGGAATTTCGTTCACAACGTTCACGATACCGTTATCGAAATCGCCAGGTGTGAGGATCTTGTTAAAGTCTGCCATGATAGTAATTCGTTCTCCTTCGTTCTATTCCCTGTATTTTATCAGTTTTTAGTGATAAAGCGCCAGACAGTTTATAATCAAGCCGTAATGCATATGAAATTAGTCTTGCCGCAAGAATACGTCCACCAGGCAACTGAACTTGCCCGCACCGCGCAAGATCGTATCTTTTTGATCTCGATGGTCATCGCCGATCACCCCGCAACACATGAATTAATTGATGCGCTTGAAGCCGCCGCTCGCCGTGGCGTCAAAGTCACCGTCACCGCCGACATCTTTACCTACGGTGAAGTCAGCGGTAGCTTCCTGCCGCTGCGCTATGACAGCCCGGGCATCAAAGATGTGAATTCGATGGTAAAACGATTACGCGCCTCTGGCGTTAAGTTTCTGTGGCTTGGGCGTGCTCGCACAACATTCCTAAACGGACGCACACATAGTAAATGGTGCATCGTTGATGATACCTGTTTTGTATTTGGTGGCGTCAACATGTACCAAGGTGGCGTTGCTGAGAACACCGATTACATGTTCCGCGTTGAAAGCAATCGCCTCGCAGACCGCCTCGCCTACGAACAAGGGCGCATTATTAAAGCCGAGCGCACCTCAACTAACTACCCCAGCGTGAACCACGAACTTGATGGCAATTCGATGCTGATTGACGGTGGTATTATTGCGCACTCTGTCATCTACCGACGTGCGCTTGAACTCGCAAAAGAAGCGACTCATATCATTTTCGTTTCGCAGTATTGTCCAACCGGGAAACTTTCGCGTCTATTAAAAAAGAAGAACGCGTCACTGTATTTCAATCGCCTCGAGCAAGCCGATCTATTGAACCGTACACTCATTCGCACCAGTATGCTATTTAGTGGCCTCAAGACCCTCTACAAAAAAGAACCATACCTCCATGCGAAATTTATAATTTTCACAATGGAAGATGGCTCTAAAGTTGCGATATCGGGATCACATAATTTTGCGTACACAGGTGTACTATTTGGCACACGCGAGATTGCGCTGGAGACTACCGATATGAAGATTATCGGACAGCTCGAATCGTTCTACCGCAAATATATACGTTAAGCTTTTGCTTCGCGGCTGTAGTCGTCCAGGTACTCACGAATTGAAAGCGCAGCAGAGGCTCCCTCGCCCACGGCACTTGCGATTTGCATCGTTGCGCCACTTCGTACATCGCCGCTGGCGTAGACGCCCTTCAGGTTCGTCGCAAGGTGCATATCAGTCTTGATCAACCCGCGTTCATCAAGCTCAACGCCGCTACCTTCAAGGAACTGTGTGTTTGGTAACAGCCCAACGAAGACAAAAATGCCATCGGTATCAAACATGACAGATTCACCGTTTTGAATCGCGTGTACAGCTGTGACTTTTCCATCAGTTGTGATGATCTCTTCGGTAACTGTCTGCAAATGAATCGTCACCTTGCCTTCATCCACATATTTTTGCATGTCACGCTGCAAAACGTCACTCGCAGATACCTTGCTGCGAACCAGCAGATCGATGTGAGTCGCATAGCGCGTGAGGAACAGTGCTTCCTGGAAGCCCGAGTTTCCGCCGCCGACAACGACGAGTTTCTTCTCGCGGTAAAAGGCACCGTCACAGGTCGCACAGTAGTGTACCCCACGGCCGTAGTATTCAGCTTCACCTGGTACGCCAAGCTTTTTGTAGTCACTGCCGGTTGCAATCAACACAACCTTTGCTTTTACTTCAACGCCGTCGACAGTGACGACTTTCAGGTCGCCTTCTTCGCGGAGTGCAGTCACATCACCGTATTCGATGTGTGCACCGAAGCGTTCGGCTTGCTTTTCAAGGTGACCAGCGAGAATGAGCCCCTCGATACCATTTTCAAAGCCCGGATAGTTATCAACCATGTCGGTAATAGCGGCAAGGCCACCAATTGCACTTTTTTCATACAGTGTGGTGTCGATATCCTCACGAGTCGTATAAATAGCAGCAGCTAAAGCGCTCGGACCGGCTCCAATCATAAGTACTTCTTTTACTGAATTATCCATACGTCTCCCTCTATTTTTACTATACCTAGTATAGCATAAGTATTATTATGTCGCTGATTCGATCGAGTGAATCTTCACGATGAACTGCAGTGGTGCATTTGCGCCAATGATGCCTGAACCGGTTGCGCCGTAGGCTTGGTCAGCAGGAATCGTCAGCTTCACAACACTCCCAACGCGTTGGCCAGCAAGTCCATCAGTCCATCCCTTGATGACACCGCTCAGCGAGAATGTCACAGGTGTATCGGTGTTTGTATCCTTCTTTGTAGAGCTGTCGAAAATGACACCGTCACTGGTCCAGCCAAAGTAGCTTGAGTTAATAGAGTCAGTCGACTTTACTTCATCGCCGGTTCCCAGCGTGATGATCTCTTTTTGAAGCGCCGTCACGGCAGCTGCATCAAATGTCTCAGCACTATATCCTTCCAGCGCAATCGAGTTGTCAGCGTTCGCCTGGGCTTGCTGCTTCGCCTGTTCTTGATATGCTTTTAGCTGCGCCTCTTGGTCCGCAGTTGATAGTGCGCTATCTTTCGCCTGGTTGTCATTTTGCAAGATCAGAATCACGAATGATCCAATCGTACCAACTGTTAAAACAATTGCAATAATCCAAATACCAATTTGTTGTCCTCTTGATGCTGCCATTATTAAATCACCTTTCCTTGTGTTGCTGTCGTTACTGCCTCAGTCACGTCTGCCATTAATGTACGCACTTCATCACCCGTCAGTGTTCTGTCGAACGCCCCAAGGGTAATACGGAGCGTTATATTTTTCGTCTCGCCTGATTCCGGTTGATAGATATCCAGTGGCGCAATCGCCGTACGTAGATTTGCTTCTTTTAGCGCTTCTTTTGCAGCGACGTATACCTGCTGGTAGGTCACGTCCGATGCGACCTGGAAACAGATATCACGATCAGTGCTTGGGTATTTGCTGAGTGCCTCATAACTGGTTTCAACTGTATCTGTCAGTTTTGCCAGCGCACGTGGTGCAATTTCAAACCCAGCCGTGTTGTCAGATAGCTTAAACGCTTTTTGTACTGAACGTTTAAATTCACCGATCACACCAATACGTTCGCGTGTCTTTGCATCCCAGATGCGCGCACTTCGAAGTGGTTCGTAAGGATCTGTTACAGGATAGCTTGCATCGGCTTCCAAAGGCTCGTAGGCAAACTCAAGGCCCAATTCAGTGGCAATATAGTCGAGGTATTGTTTAGCTTCGTAAAAAGCCGCACCGTCGGCTTTTTGGGCTTTCTTGCCTGTTGTCACAACAAAAGCTAAGCCATCTAATTCACGCGGCACACCTTCTTCAGTCAATGGCAGTAATTTAGTGTGGAACTTATTCATTTCGAATAATGCGAAATGATCGTACCCGGCGCGCACATTTTGGTGTAGATTTGCGAGTAGGCTTGGGGTGATGCTTTGGCGGTAATATTGCAGATCAGGACTGATGCTGTTTGTGACACGATACGCAGTATCAGGATTTTGGCCCGCTTTGCGCATGACGTCACCGTGAATGAAGGTGTACGTCAGGACTTCATTTGCACCAGCACGCACCAAGATGCTGCGCAGTTGAGTGCGGAGTGTATCGAATTTCGCTGGCAGCACAGCCGTGAAATCACGTGCAGGCAATACTGGGTTAATCGAATCAAATCCACTCAGACGACCGACTTCTTCGATGATGTCTTCGGCGATATGAATATCGTTACGCCAATATGGAACCGTTACAGATAATGTCGAATCCTCTAGCGCAACGACGAACTCAACGTTTTCGAGCAAGTCTTTAATATCAACTGCAGCGAACTGCGTCCCAAGCACTGCATTCACGACAGTATCTTGCAGCGTCACAACAATTGGATCGTGCTGCCCTGGATACGCGTCGCCTATTGCGCTGACAGGAACGGCCTGTGCGAATTGCCCCATCATCTTTGCGGCTTCTACCAGAACAGGTGCTCCGAGCGCGCCGGGGAGCCCTTTAGTTAAACGCGTAATCGCTTCGGTAAAGACACCGTGGCGCATTTGTACTGCGCGCAGTTTGTATAAGTTGAAAGTTGCAGCTTCGAGGAGGATGCGAGTTGTCGTTGCATCAACTTCTGTATCTGCACCGCCCATCGCACCAGCCAAGCCCACGGCGGTTTCGCCATTAGCTACAACGATGTCCTCTTCGCTCAGCTCCAGTACACGTCCATCTAGGAGCGCAAGTGTTTCGCCAGCGCGCGCGGAACGAACGTGAATATCCGCCGTGCCGTTTCCTACTGCCAAAAGTTTGTCGTAGTCATAGGCGTGCAGCGGTCGCCCAGCAAGCAGCATCATATAATTTGTGACGTCAACAATTGCATTGATAGGACGGACGCCACTGCGCGCTAGGTATGTCTGGATTTCTAGTGGTGATTGCGCACCCTGAACTACACCAGATAGCACTATTGCCTGGAAACGATCTGATAGTTCTGGATCATCAATGGTAATAGTTGGAGTATCCACAGAAGTATCCGCACCGATAGTCGGGTGTAGATCTTGTAACCACATTGGAGTCTTGAAGTCTTTGCCTTGAATACCGGCAACTTCACGCGCAAAGCCAATGATACCAAAAGCATCAGGACGGTGGGTCAGTGACTTGTTTTCGATATCAAGCAAATAATCATTCAACTCGTAGACGTCGGCGAAACGTGTACCCGGCGCCGCGTCCTTATCAACGACGACAATACCAGTATGGTCTTCGAACAAATCAAGTTCCTTAGCGCTCGCTAACATACCGTTGCTCATGTAGCCACGAAGTGCACGCGCACCCAGCACAAAAGGCTCTTTGTCGCCGAATGTTTCAGGAACGGTACTGGCAGGTGGCAGCCACACAGCCAACATGCCAGCGGTAACATTTGGCGCGCCACACACAACTTGAACGTAGCCGTTCTCATCGCGTTCGACGTCTTGCACGCGGCCACCATCATCGATCTTGGTCAGATTTAGGTGATCAGAGTCAGGCACGGGTGCGCACTCAACAACCTTCACGATATAGACGTCTTTGTACTTTTCACCAATATTTTCAACGCCCTCAATTTCAACCAGACGTGCGCCGATCAAATCGGTCAGCTCTTGAATCGAGACATCAATGTCGGTAAATTTTTTCAGCCAGTTTACGGAAATGATCATGCGAACTTCCTCAAGAAATTAAGTTTAGCGGATTCAAAGTGACGCAGATCTTCGATGCCATATTTCAACATCACCAAGCGCTCGATACCACCGCCCCAGGCGAACCCACGATAAACTGATGGGTCGATACCAGCCGCCGACAAGACATTCGGGTGGATCATGCCACAGCCTAACATTTCGAGCCATTCACCTGGCTTACCATCCAGTGCGGCAGGTTTTTCAATCATGAATTCAAGTCCCGGTTCAACGAAGGGGAAATACGCAGGCTGCGTTTTAATGCGCAAAGATTGCCCATAATATACTTCAAAGAAACTACGAAGCGTTCCTAGCATATCGCCTAGTGTTGCATCCTTACTAACGAACACGCCCTCAACTTGGTGGAAGGTGTGTTCGTGTGTTGCATCAACATCTTCGTTGCGGAACACGCGACCGTAGCTGATCGCAGCGATCTGTCCGCCTGCCTCGAGCTTCGCCTTGCCTTCTTGCAAAATACGGTTCTGCATCGTGCTAGTGTGCGCAGGGGGAATAAAACCTTCTTCGGTACGGAAAGTATCGTAGCCATCACGGGCTGGGTGATTTTCGGGGAAGTTCAGTGAACCAAACATGTGGAAGTCGTCGTCGATCTGACGCGATTCGACTGCTTCAAAGCCCATGCGTGTAAAGATATCAATAACAGTGTCCATCTCTTTTGTCAGTGGGTGCTGGGAGCCTTCATTGGTTGGCAAGAATACCGGACGCTTGCTGTTGACGTCCCAGGGTGCCGTGACATCAAGTGCAACGACGTCACCGCTTTCGAGTTGCGTGATACGCGCGTCAATTGCAGCCTCAACGGCTTGCTTCAATTCATTAATGGCTTTTCCGTAAGGGCCTTTTTCTTCAGGGCTTAATGTTCCAATTGCGCTGTAGAGGCTTTTAAATTCAGGTGCACGCAAAATATCGCGAGGTGTCTCGCTTACTTGTACCCGCTCCAAAAGCTCCTGACGAACTGCGTCTATATCGTGACTTGGCATAACTAGTGGTTATTATACGCTAAAACGAACCTATCGGTAAGCCCGTTAGTTCCCCGCTTTAATCATTAAAAAGATAACAACGCCGAAGGCGAGTACAGCAACGATTGCCCATACCCACGCCAGTGAGGTCGTTTCTTTTGTACCTTTAATAAACGCCGAGTCAGTCACGCCATCAGGCTGTTCGGCTTCTTTTGCTTTTTTACGTGCGCGTTCCTGCAGTTCTGTTGCCAGGCGTTGCTGTAGTTCTGATCTGTTCTCGTCTTGTCGTACAAATAGTGCCATATGTCCCCTATTATAACACCAGCTGGCGCACTTGTTGTTTATGCTATACTGTTACCATGTTGACTATAAGGAGGGAAACATACTATGGCTACGACGAAGAAAGCTTCGACAACTAAGAAAACAACAGCCCCTAAAAAGACTGTTGCGAAAACAACCGTTACGACAGCTCCTACTGCTGCAACGAAAAACACATTTGCTGGTCACATCCAGCAATCAGTACGATCAGTAACACTATGGCGTGCACTTGGCGCTGAACTTGTAGGAACATTCTTGCTTGCTGGCGTGGTCATCGCCGGTCAAGGACAACCTATCTTCGTGTTATTCGCACTTGTAGGAATCATCCTATCAATCGGTGCAATTTCAGGTGGACACGTTAACCCAGCGATCACTATCGGTGCGCTTGTAACTCGCCGCATTGGTTGGCTACGTGCAATCGGATACATCATCGCTCAACTGCTTGGTGCAGCACTTGCGTACATCGTACTCAGTGGCTTCATCAGTGGTGCTGACGCAGTCAGCGAAGCAGCAGCCGCATACGGCCAAACTGCTCCAACCCTGTTCACTGCAGCTGATGTTGCAAAGCTTGGTGGTAAAGAAATTTACATCTTCCTCGCTGAACTAACTGGTACAGCAATCCTTGGATTCGCTATCGCTAACGCGACTCGTGAACTTCAGGACCGTCTTGCTGCCGCATTCACAACTGGCCTTGGCATCTTCATCGCATTGATGATCGCTGTCAGCGCAGCTAGCTACGTTGGTGCAACGGCTATCATTAACCCTGCACTCGCTATCTCGCTTCACGCATATAGCTGGGGTTCAATCTGGCCATTCGCTATCTACGCGGTTGCTCCAGTCATTGGTTCAGTCATCGGGTTTGTCATTTTCGACGTCCTCCGTGGCAAGAACACAGCGACAACTATCAAGTAGTCGTTCGACCTTCCAATATAAAATACCTCGCTATGACCAGCGAGGTATTTTTATGTCTAGAAAAAGAAGAGCCCTCCTCCCGCTGGTGTGGGCCAGCGAGAGGAGGGGGTTAATGTCGGCACGATTCATCGGCCGGGATGAAATGTGCGACGACTGTCAGTGGTTGAGTAAGCGTGCGCGCTTGAGGTTTCCCTAGCTATCCGCCTGAGCCATCCTTGGAACTCGTGCGGCCTACGACTTGCTCATCGACACACCTGACAATCGGACATTACAAGTATAGTACCATACGAATAATATATTAGTCATCAGTTTGTGGTTTGTCGATCAAGAGTGCTTCGACGCTCTTATCCGTATTAGCGATCCGTGTAACATCCGTATCGATCTTCGCAAGTTCTTTGTGTGCGTTGTTATAATGGTTCACTGTCGTCCCGAGTGAGCTGCCCAATTTACTCATAAAGCTATCAAAAGCCGAGATGTGACGCCCCAGCTTTCCTACTTGGATTTGAATGTCTTTTGCTTGCTCTTCGATCTGCAGACTCCGCAGCCCTTGCAGCACTGTCTGTAAATAGGCCATGAAACTGGTCGGGCTGACAATGATCACCTGCTTTTCACGGAAGGCATATTCGATCAGGTCGCGCGCAGATGAGCCGGTACCAACGTCACCAATCAGCAGGTCGTAGTACAGCGACTCGCTTGGTATAAACATGAAGGCAAAATCCATCGTCTTTTCTGCAGGAAGAATATATTTACTGGTCTCATCGATTCGGCCCTTCAGGTCATTGCGGACTTTTTTCAGCAGTTCTTCGCGCTCGGCCTTTGTTGGCGCAGACACCATGCGGTTGTAATTTTCGAGACTGAATTTGCTATCAATTGGTAGGATCATACCTTTATCTAGAAATACGACGGCGTCGGCAATATTACCGTCCTTGAACTTGTACTGCATCTGATAATTTTTAGTTGGCAAAATATTGCCCAGTACGGATTCTAATAAATATTCACCAAACACCCCGCGTTGCTTCGGGTTCTGCAGTACATTCTGTAGGGTCTTTAGCTCATCCGCCACGTCAACGACACGTCGATTCGTTTCGTCGAGTTTTGCGAGACGCTGCGTCACATCACTGACTAATTTGCCGCTCTCGGTCAATTGTCGCTGCATCGAACTTTGCATGTTCATCGCATTGCGCTCTAACTTATCCCCAAGCGTCGTCTGCAAATTCGCAATGGTACGATTAAGTTCCGTCACATCTGACTTGATCATCGCCATGCCGCTACTATTGTCGGTTGGTTTCATCGACTGCAGGCGACGACTAATCGCAAATAACGCCACACCCAGCCCCAGTACAACCACCAAAAGAATCACTAACAAGATTTGTTCCATCACTTTAGTATAGCAAAAGCGGAACGATTACGAACCCTGCTCGTGCTTTGCGTCTTTAACGACATCCTTGTGCTCGGTCCCCTTCGTGCCCAAGCGCACTACCGGAATCGCTACCGCAACCCCCACCTTCTGTACAGGATCGCCGTGAACCGTCCGTTTCACACTGCCCTGCGCGATACCCGCTTTAAAGATCAGGTGCTTCTTGTGATGCGTGATGATGAACGCTATCGTCACAATAGAGCCAGCAAACAGTAGAGCCGCCGCAATCAGAATCGGCAACAATGGGAAGTCGACGATATCCTTACCCTCAGCGATTCGTTTTTGCGCAGCAGTTGTTAACTCAGCGGCTCGAGAATGATTTGGGTACAGTTTCAGGACCGCATTGAAATTCTTTACCGCTGCAGAATAGTGCGACGCATAAAAGTTATCGATACCCAGCTGCCATTCTGCCTGAGTCCTGCTATCAGTTTTAAATGTCAGATTATTTTTCGCCGCGAGGTCCTTGAGGTCTTTAATGTCGCGGACATAGTTATACACGCCGTCGCCGCTGCCGGTTGTATCCGAGCTGTAGGTTGCGATTCCAACGACGTCGCCCTCACTGTCAAAAGCTGGGCCACCGCTGTTACCGTGTCCAATCGTTGTATCAGTTTCGATTAATTTCTTGTCACTGCCCGAGGCGTTTTTAATCGCCGATACTTTGCCCGTCGTCAACGTCGCCTGGCTGGAGGTTGCTTCGACAATGCCATTCGTACTGGCGCTGCCCGGATACCCTAGAATCAGCAGGTCGGAACCTTGTCGAATGGTGTCAATGCTCCCTAGCTTCACGATTGGGAAATTTGCTCCATCGACTTTCATAATCGCCACGTCGGATGCGCGGAACCCATCATAGCCGTCATTCGCGCGGTAATCATAGGCAATTAATTGCGCAGGCAGTACGTTTTTGTCGGTGTATTTCTTGCGCTCATTTGTTTGATCCAGTAACGCAGCGATATCCGGGTTCTGGTTCGTCACTCCAACTAATAAGTTCTCGACGTTATTCGTTGCGGTGAAACGTGAAGCGTCGATGCTATACAGCGCATCAATCAAGATACCCAACTTTTCAGTTGGCGTTGCGTCTGCGGGGATGTCCGATTGCTTCAAGGTACTCATTCCTAGTAGATCCAAGAAAGCTTTCTGATTCCCTTTACTGACCAGCACGTCAATTGCATCCGCAATCACAAGGTCACGTGGTGTCGTCGCGGCAACGTGGCCATTGGTGCCGATGTAGCCGTCCGAACTGACGAAGAAGCCAGACCCTGAGGCGCCACTACACATGTCCTTTAGATACGCTTTGCCGTCTAGCAAAATATCCATACAGTAGGCGTTATATACTTTCGGCACTGCTGGGCTATACAGCGCTGCAATTTCTTCTGAACGATCGGCATCAAGCCCGGTGCTCGCCGCGGCCGCCAAGCTGGTGTTGGTAATAATGTCCAATATACTTCGTGACGCCTTCATCCGCGATGCAACGTGCGCCGAAGTGGGCGCAACAGTACCAACAAGCTCATTGAAGCGAATCGAATCAAGCACCTTGTCGTACTGCACCTCTGCATTACTGCCAAGGCCGAGTGTGATGACGATCGTCACAGGATTGCCCTGCACCAGTCCCGTATACGTCACAAAGTTGGCCGCAAGGTCCGCAGACACCCCAGTCGATGTCACAGATTTCCAATAAGTCTTCGTAAATGACTCGCCGTCGATCATCAGTTGTGACACTGATCCTTTTTGCAAGTTTGCCCGGTCAATAGCACCGTCCTGCAACGCAATATCGTCCAGTGTGTCAGTCTTACCTAGCGGTCCAGGATGCAGCGTAAATGTGAATGCAGTATTTTTAGTTGCGTCCGCTTTGCTGGACACAAAGTTTGGGGCAATGCGCACGATGTTATAGGCGCGCTGCGTCACTAGTTCGTTGCCAATATACAGATCACCCGACGAGCCGTCCACGGCGCTGCCATAGAACTGCTTTTGATCATACGTTACACTGTAGCCATAGCTTGAACTCACAGTCGTCTCGTATCGACCGTCGCCAACAAATAGATCGCTGACGAAGCTTCGACTGCTGGACAATCCTGTAATGACTTGATCGCGGTATTGGACCAACAAGATCGCCAGTACGACAAAGAAAGCCACCATAATGAACAGCAGGCTAAAGTGGCGCTTGCGGTATGGCAGCGCGTGGTGCGAATGCAAGGTGACTTGCTTATGCGCAATCTTTGCAGGCGTCACAGCCTGCTGAGTTTTCTTCGTGACCACACCCTACCCCCAAGGTTTATTACTATCGTTATTTTAGCATAAGAACTACGTAGCGGAGGACGTTGAAATGTTAATTAAATTATTATATGATACACGTACTTCGTCGAGGTTCACCTCCGAAGTACTTTGACAACCAGACAACACAAAATGAGCAGCAGCGACACCCACGATATCCCTACTCCTCATTTTGTGTGTTAAGAATACACGCACTTGTTTCGGCAAGCAGCCCCTGTGCTGTGAGGAGGATCGACGTACTATGAATGACATGCTACAGAAAGTGATTGCTGACAACACCCCACAGCTCGAGCGTTTCTTCGAGCACTACCTGACCGACCCCGACATCCAGACCCAGATCCTCGACAGCATCTCGAAGATCGTTCCGCTGGCAAACAGCCGGCGCCTGGTTGAAGAAGGGGTCAAACGCCTCACCGATCAGTCAACCGGCGACAGCGACACCAGCTACGCCGCATTCAACGCCGTCTACGCCTCGTCATCGCTGGAGTTCATCGTGCGTCACGCCCGAAAGGTCGACGCACGCAGCCTTCCGCCCGAGGACATTCCGTCGGCGGAAGTCGTGACCGCCGCGTTGGCGCTGCATCACGCACAGCTGCTGGCGTTCACGTAGCCACTGCACGTGACAAGCGGGCAAACTCTGAAATATGAGTTTGCCCGCTACGCGAACCTTAACTGTCTGGGTGTCATTTCGCTACATACATGCGTATGTATGCTGATGATTCCAAAAGGATGAAAGCGAAGCGACTACAGCGCCAGTGCGATACGAATAATCAATACAATCAACAGGCTCAAGATCAGGCTGGTTAATAATGCTGCGTAGCGTGTGATCCACCCAAACAAGGCAAATACTAATGCGTACAGCAAGACGCTCCAGGCGATAGCCTCAACCCAGAACAGATCCAGCGTCCAGCCGCCCAGATCCCATAGCAGCGCACCTGCACCAACGGCAACGATAATCGGTCGAGCGATACTTAGACGTACCATTCCAACAACGGCAAGCGCCGCTACCAATACCGTCGCAATGTTCCCTGCCAGTGGCAGCGCATTCGTACACGCCGCAGCATTAATCACCTGCTTGCAGGCAATTGGTTCAACGATGTATTGTCCGATCAATGTGGTCAGTAGCCAGAAGGTCAATCCAACAACTGCGCCTAGGACAACTGTGCGTCCCCATGTTTGCCAAGTTCTACTGATCACTGTTTGATATTGATCTTCAATTACGACGTGTGCCATTACCGCTTTACTCTTTTCTCCACCGGTAGCTTATTGATATACCATACCGCACCTAGCAGCCCTATGACAACACCCCCGATGACATCCAGCGGTGTATGGACCAGTGCAATGACGCGGCCAAAACAGATTAAAAGGACCAATATTACCAGCAGTAGCGTGGTTTTCTTCATTTTTGTCTCGAACCACACTGCTGCTGTGATTGCCGTCACGAACAGTGCGTGATCTGACGGGAAGCCCGGATTATTGAGATATAACGCCCCCGCCTCAACCCCGAGTGTCTGGAATGGACGTTCGAATGAAGGCTGGTAGATGCTGGCTAATAATTTCGCTACCAGGTATGAGGTCAGTCCCGCCATCAAGATACGAGTGTAGGCTTCAAAGCGCCCACCTTTCGGTACCTTAAAGAGGATGGCATAGGCACCGATGAGGATCACGAGGACGACGGCGCCGTCGGCGATGAAGTGGATTAAGAATTGGATGATGCCCATGTATTAATGATACTACCTTATAGATGAAACTTAGAGGTTTATAAAGTAAAGGTCTATACTAAGTAAATGGCGATAGATCAATCAGCAATTGAAGATATTGAGATACTTCTTGAAAATAGCTATGTAGAAAAAACTATAGATTTTTCTGTTAATGGAATACTAACTTCTTATAGCGATCCCATAGGTGGAATACATCCTAATCCTGAAAACATCAAATTAATTCATGATCAAGCTATTTCTATTAGTAAAATTTTCTATCAGAAAAATAAAGACACTCAATTAAAGATTATTAAATTATTATTAGATAATCTTAAAGTCCGGGATGAGATATCTAGAACTGTTGTATTCTCAATTTTTCAAATAGGTTCGTTAGATGCCCTTATGGATAATATTCAAACAGCATTTGATGATATTTACGATTCTGGACTTTCAGAGATGATGATATCTTTAAATCATCTTATCTACGCATTCTGGAGCTCATTGACAAGAGCTCAAGTTAAGGCAATACGAGCTTGGTCTAAAAGTTTAGATTCAGGAGATGGCGAATTAGCCGTAAGCCTACAAAGCAACAGCAACACAGCTACGGCGAGTCACTTGATCTGGATCGCATCCCAAATTTATGCTCAAACGAATAAGATACTCGTCCAAGACGTGAAGAAAAGAATCGAACTTGGTTACAATCCGGAAATCAATGAAGATGAGATTAAAATTAAAGACGAGTTCACTAAATTTGGTTTTCCGGTCGATTTATCTCAAGCACTAGATAAAGTTGATCAAAAATTTAGTAGTTCAAAAGATGCTTTCGATTTTAAGGGTACCATGGATTTATTACGTAGCTTCACAGAAAGACTCTATAGATCTATCCTCGATCAGTACGGAGAAGATGGCAAAAAAATTAAAGAACAAAATTCAGAGGCAGTTTCAACATTTTTTATCAATAAAGGTCTTGTTAATGAACATTTTGGAAAAATGATTTCCTTACAGAGGCATTTTATCTCAGACCTTGCTTCGCACCGTTTAAAGTCCAGAGAAGAAGATGCTCGTTTGAGCAAAAATATGGTAATAGAAATGAGTTTATATATCATGAGGCGTTTGCAGAATCATTAGTAAATTAAGTAATCCGTAGTTGATCTAAGTGTTCTAAATATATTAATAAATTACATACTTCTATTTCACCATTATTAATAATTTTTGGTATTAAAAATTTATCATCCTCATGCTAAGATATTTTTATAGGACAAGTCATGAGTTTACTTAATTCAGTCACGACATAAATTTATCCACTATCATCCTAATCCGTTAACTACCAAAGCATAAGTCGAAATGCTTTAGATTAATGAGAGAAAGGATATATGGCATGATTGAAACTCTTCATCAAGTTCTGACTGATTCATCAATTAGAACGAGTCAAGCTGTTGAAACAAAGCTTATTGAAAATAGCGACGTTGCAACCCCATGGTTTGACTGATAGTGATATCGTTCGAGGAATTTTTCCTCGAACGTTAATTTTTATCAATTCTTACAATAATAGAGAGGCTTGGATGATAGTAGATTTTATTTCAATGCTAGATACATACTTAGAAAAAGGTACCTTAGCCGACAAGAAACGAGAAATCGAATATCTGATAGACACTTCGAATAAATGGACTAAAGTTAAGCCATTAGACGAAGTAATTGTAGGACTTCATTTAATATACATATCAACTCCAGACGCAATCGATGGACAGATCCTGGGCATACTAGCCAAGAGATTAGTGGAATCAGAAGTCAAAGTTGGTGGGCCTTACGTTTCCAATAAGGACCTGTATACAAACATATTAATAGCAAACTTTTTAAGATCAATAGGTAGTCCTCTTGAAAAGCTAGAAAAATATATTTCAACGAGAAAATATATCCCCAAGACAGCAGTGGAACAGAAAGTGCTTATTTCTTTACTTCCAAAGAAGACTTTAATTAAAAATGAAAAAGTAGGAAAAAAAGAGAATACTCCTTCGTTGATAGTCAAAGCAGAGATAAGTAAATTAGACTCGAAACTACAAAAAATTGGCTTTGGATTTTGGAATAAGATATTAGAAGTTGATACTAGAAATGAAGTATCGTTGATAAGCTCTTACGTTTCAAACTCAATAATAAAAAAAGCAAGCATCAAGGAGCTATGGATTAATGAAGAGCTTGGTGCTGCGAACTTCTGTGCCTGGATAGCATATACAATTTATGATGATTTTATAGATGGGGAGGGGGACCCGTCAAAGCTTTCGTTAGCTAATATAATGCATCGCCTTTCCTATGAACTATACAGATCATTATTTATATTAGAAAAAAATATCATAAACGCTCATTTTGATTCAGTTGATAACTCAAACTTTTGGGAACTTCAAAACTGTAGATTCAAAATACATAATGGCAGAATTAACATAGGTAAGGTTCCTGAATATAATAATGGCGAATTTCTCGCCGAACGAGCCATTGGACATATACTAGGGCCAATCCTTATAATAAAAAATCGGCTAACCTTAAATTTAGAAGAAGATAATAAAATTAATCATGCTTTTCATCAATATCTTATTGCTAGGCAAATAAATGATGACTTAAAAGATTGGAAAGATGATCTTAGGAAAGGGCACATTAGCTACGTCCTAGCCCGATTGCTAAAATCTATAAATATTAATCCAGGATCGGTCAAAATTGATACTTTGATGCATGATTTAGAAATAGAGTTTTGGAATCAAACATTCGAGAAATGCATCAATGAAATAATAGCAAGAATCCATGAAGCTGAAAATATTTTTTCTAACTCGCAATATTTCAAAAAAAATAATCAGTTCATCCTATATATATTGAGACCCCTGAAACAAAATGCTGAATCTGATCTGAAAGAATATTTAAATAGTAAAGATTTTCTTAAATATTATAGCAACAATTAGTTTTCCCAGCTAAACCCCGCGTACCCAAAATGCCCATACCGCGCCGTCTCTTCATACACGGGTCGCTTCAAATCCAACGCCGCAATAACCCCATTCGGGGATAGGTCATAGCCTTCCGCAACTTCTTCGCGGCCATCAATCACGACTGTCGCTTCCAGCGGTTGGTTAAAACCAATCGCATACGCCAGGTAGACGAACACTTCCTTGGCATCACGCGCCTTCAGGTAATCGATCGCGATCTTGCGTGCCATGTAGGCGGCAGATCGGTCGACTTTGCTTGGGTCTTTGCCACTAAACGCTCCCCCACCAATTGGGATGCGTGGGCCATAGTTATCGACGATCAACTTACGGCCGGTCAGCCCCGCGTCGGCATCGAAGCCCCCGACGTTCCAGTCCCCTGCCGGGTTTATATGCAGGCGCACGTCTCCGCCGATCGTAATCGCGAGGGGTTCTTTCGTGAACCAATCCAGGACCTTGTTTGTCAGCTCTTGCTGGCTGGCGTGTTGAAAGCTGGCCACGACCGATACGATTTTGCCGTCTTTCGTCGTGACCTGTGTCTTACCATCAAACGGCCACTGCTCATACAAGAACTGATTCAGTTTGCGCGCGAGGACGACTTCCAGTGGCAACAACTCTTTCGTTTCGTTGGTAGCATAGCCAACCATAATCCCTTGATCACCTGCACCGCCGGTATCGACGCCTTGGGCGATCTCGGGACTTTGGGCGGCAATGTGTTCGATCACCTCGACGTCACCAGCCAGGCGCTGCACAATCCCCAATACATCCACGTTCTTTGCGAGAGACGTGACTTCACCGGTCACGAATACTTTGCCGTGGCCACCCGCGACATT